>Ga0302186_10003472_pt1 | contig 11530 bp, 11 predicted proteins | sample II_Bog_E1_2_FD_198782 | JGI IMG/M metagenome (GOLD analysis project Ga0302186, IMG submission 198782) | Peat permafrost microbial communities from Stordalen Mire near Abisko, Sweden - II_Bog_E1_1 | ecosystem: Environmental > Terrestrial > Soil > Wetlands > Peat | place: Sweden: Abisko...
TCATTTTCATATAATTTTTTTTTTGAGGTTTTTTTCATTAATTAACACAAAAAAAGAAAACAAACGTTTGAATTTTGAACTATATTTTTAAATTTTTAAAAGTTTATAAGAAACTATAATGGATTGCCCAAATTGCAAAGCATTTTACAACGAAAGTGATCATATCCCGAGATTGTTGATTCAATGTGGGCATAGCATTTGTGAACGATGTTCCAATTCTCTTTATGCCAATTATACAATAATATGTCCTGATTGCAAAACTTCCAATTATGCATCATCATTACAAAATTTCCCCAAAAATCTGGCTCTCTTATTAATAAACAAATCAAAAATCAAAAAAAACGCAAATTCGATGAACCTGGAATGCAATTCAGTTCAAATCAATGAGAACTCAAAAAAGGAAAATTTTTATTGTCATAAACATCAAAAAAAAGTCGAAGGTCATTAATTTATAATTTTTATTTTTTTATTTTTGGTCAAATTAGCCTTTTGTGAGAAAGAGCGGCAATTGCTTTGCATCAGCTGCATTCTGGAAGATGGTCATCGATCACATGAAATATCCTCCTTGCAAAATGTATATCATTATAAAATTATTTTATTTTTCAGAATAACGGTTGTTAAAGGCCTCGGATAAAGAAAGAGAATTGATATGCCAAGCATTTGACGCTTGCAATATTATGCAAGAAAAGATCAATTTTTCCCTCAACGAAATCACAGAAGCTATTATTATCTTGAATGAAAGCGCTGAGAAATCAAAATGTGACATCTCACAATTCTATAATGAAATAAGGAAGGTATTGGAAGAAAGGGAAAATCAAATGAAGTTCAAAATCAAAGATCAGCTCCAAAAAGAAGAAGTCACCCTAAAAAATAAAGAAAATAACCTATTTGATCATATGTCACGAATTAAGAATTTTTATGAAGAATACGAAAAATCCACTAATTTAACGGAAATCGAATTATTGGAAAGTTGCTTGCAAAGACAAGAGATTATTTTCAAAGCCACCTGCCCAGTTGAGAAACTTGATATCATCATACCTTTCAATGAATTAAATAAAGAAAATGAGCTCAATTATCTTTTCAAATTATTAGGCAATCAGAGAAATAACAACGGGTTGAAAGAAGCAGCACAAAAAAAAAATAGTCTGAATACAAAAAATCCAATTCAAAGTGGAAATGGCAGTGCAAATAACAATAATCAATTTGCAAAGAAAAAAACTACGCTCACTTGTCATTTGGCATCATCATCACAAAATAACAATACAAAAGATGTTAAGAGGTATATATATATATTTTTTTAACAAGATTTAAATCTTTTTTAAGTTAAAATTATATTTTTTTTGATAATATTATATATTTTTGTTTGTTCTTTGGAATAAAGTCAAAACAAAAAATTTGTGAGAAAATGCGAAAATTCTCCATTAAAAATGAATTTGAATTTGTGTGCCGAGAAACTGAAGTTCAAAAAACACTCAGAAAATCTGACTCTTGATGAGGATAAAATTCCACATAAACTGATGAAAAAAATGTATTTTTGTGAGTTTAAATTTTCTTTATGAGTTTTATAAAAAAGAGCATCTGACGTTTACAATGAATGTAACACTGTTCCTCTGAATATCAATAATCTTGATCGAAGTGACAAATCACCTTTGAAAATAACAAACCAAAATATCACACAACCTTTAAAATCAATCCGTCTATTTTTTTTATTTTGAGGAAAAAAAATTTATTATTTTAAGTGAATTATAAAGAAATCAGAGATGCCTATAAAGAACAAAATCATTGCAATGAGAGTAAATTCATATTTTAAATTCAAAAAAGAAAAAAATTTAAAGACGAACCATTAAATAAATCTTCAAACTCCGCAACTCCAAGAAGGTCTCAAAAATGCATCGGAATCAAATCAATTGAGATCGTGGACTCCTATTCAAATGACCCGAAGAACTACTTTCTGAAGAAAAACGCTTCAAAATCACCAAATTTGACATATTTGTCTCTCGATACATCTCAAAATAATGACAAGTGAGTCCCAAATAAAATTCATAAAACCAATTAAATTTTTACTTAAAATACAAGCACGGTCAGCGAATCAAAAAGAAAATTTGTTTGTAATGACCTTGAAAGTGTGTCGAAGGAATTTTTGAACAAAAGTCATTTGGAAGAAAAATTTAAGCAGCGTAACTAAAAAAAAATTTAAATTAATAAAAAAAATAAAATTTTGCAAGTTGGCAGCAAAAACAAAAAAGATGAGTTGGAGTTTTTGAATAGCATAATGATGGGCATAAAAACGGAAACGAATGAATCAATCAAAGAAGATTTCAATACCCTTCTCAACAACACCGAAAACAAAAACAATGAGAGATTAGACTTTTCATATATTTATCAACAATTCAACCATTTCATCTATGTCTTAGGTGAAACATCAATCATTTAAAAAAATTAATTTAATTAGGTGGCTTTTTTGATAATCCAAGTAATGTGATTGAAAGATTCGATCTGCAAAAAAATGTCTGGGAAGAAATTGATAATTTTCCTACTAATAGAGCGAAATTTGGAGCAGCTTCTTTAAGTAATGGAAATATTATTTTCATTGGTGGAAAACAGGTGAAAATTAAATTTTTATGAAATTTTTTAAATTATTTATAAAAAGGATGGGATTAGAATCTCATCAATGGAAGAATATTGCGTGAAGGAGAGAAGATGGAAGACGCTTGACATGAAATTAACTTCAAATAAAAGTGGCTTCGGAACGGCGTTGAAAAATGGTTTGAAATTTTACAGAATCATCACAATCAAATTACTTTTTGTTTAAAATAGATGAATTGTACATAATTGGTGGAAACGATGGAATATCCATTTTAACCATTGCTGAGCAATATGACTTAAAAGACAAAAAAATCAAAAAACTCAAATCCATGAATCATGCAAGAGATGAATTGGCAATTGCCATAGGAACGGATCAAAAAATCTATGCTATTGGAGGATTTGGGGGACCAAAAAAGTAAAAAAAAATAAAAAACAATAAATAAATAAAATGTTGTTAATAGTTCATGCTTAAATTCAGTTGAAAGATATGACTCTGAAACTGATGAATGGGAAATGATTTCATCATTAAATGTGCCCAGAAGAGCTCTTTCTGCTGTGACTTTACCAGATGGAATTTACGTGATGGGGGGATTTGATGGTTTTAATTATTTGAATACCGTTGAAAAGTAAATTTTCTCAACTCAGCAATTTTTTAAGATTTTTTAAAAGATTTGATGAAATTCGAAACGAATGGATCCTCATTGCTTCAATGAATAGTCCTAGATGCACTTTAGCTGCGGTAGCCAGTCCGGATTTCCAATATATTTATGTCATGGGAGGGTTTGACAACGTGCCTTTGAACATTGTGGAGAAATATTCAGTGCTAAATGACGCTTGGGAAATTGTAACACCGATGAAACACAAAAGGTTTATGCATGCAGCAGTATTAAATATTAATTGAAAAGTTTTTAAAAAAAAATATAATCATTGAATTTGTAATATAATTTATTTGTAAAAACTTAAATGATATTATTTGGTTTTTTCGATGATAATCTTTTGGTAAATTTGTTTAATTTCAACTAATTTGTTATTTTTAAAATTAAAGTAAATAATGGTAACAAATTTATAAAATTGTAAACAAAATCGTTTTTTTTGTTTGAATAATTCATTTAAATAAAGAATGTTTTCCACCTTTTAAAAATTATTTCCTTCTTATGGATTATAAGCCTCCCAAATTTTTAAAAGCATAGCTGGCTCATCTACCTTGAATTGTCCAATTATATTAGCTAAATAAATCAACTCATCAATTTTCTTTTTATCTTTTGTGGTCGATCCTTCACTCTTTCTCAATTCTTGCAGTTCTTTTTTATAAATTTCGATGATCGACGATGTTTTCAATTGTTCCACTTTTCCAAGTTCCTCTTCTTCTTCATCATGTTCAGTTTCTTCCTCACTCGCCTTTATTTGTGCAATCTATCAAATGAATAAAAAAAAAATAATAACTAAATTAAAAATATTAACAGTTTGGAATTCTAATTTAGGTGCAGAAAAATCTTGAATTTCTTGAATGAAATTCTTCGGGAACATCATATCTAATTTTTCTATCTTCATAAATTCCAATGAATCCTTCATGTCTTTTTTGCTTTCTTCATCATACATCACAGCTTTATTGTCTTTGATGAACATTTGGTCATATTCCTTTTCTATTTTACCCACTTCATTTTGTTCTGCAAAATTTTCAAGTAAAATAGAACAGAAAAAAATATAATTTAATAAATTTACCAACTCTATGAAACAATTCAGTGAATAGCTTCTGCATCGGGTCTTCTTCTTGCTTCTTTTCTTTCTCCTTTTCTTGTATTTCTTCCTTCATTTTCAACGCTTCTTCTTTCAACATTTTTTCCTCTTTCTTCACATCCACATCTTCCTTTTCCAAGTCCATCACTGCCTCCCCATCCGAACCTGATGTCGCCTCTTCATCTGCTGATTGTTGTTCTCCTTCCTTTAACCCCTTTTCTTCAGGTTCTTCTGGAGCACCATCCTTTTCTTGTTTTTCCATTTCCATCATAGTGGTCATAACTTCTGAATTTGCCTTGATTAAAGATATGTAGCTATCCCATTTCTTCAAAAGATTGTAAAGAATTATGAGCTTATTATGCAGATGATCGATCTTATGCTTGGGTTTAGCTGATTCCGCATAATATTTGGAAAGTAATAAAACGTAGCCCTCGTTGATTTTCTTCAGATGAGAATTGTATTGTTCGGAACCTTTTTTCTATTTTTTTAAAAGTAATATGGAAAAAAATAAACAATTATAAACGTATTTTTTGAAGATTTGGGTCTGTGCGTAATGATATTCTTTCAAAAGTTTCGTGGTCTCATCGTTTTTGGCGTATTTCACGAAAGAAATGATGTCCGAATATAATGGCAGGAGCTGTTTGTTTTTATAATCAACTATCACCTTGTCTGATTCAAGGTCTTCCAAGCCTTCGAAATCAGCTGATTCATAAAGAACCGCTTTCTACGAAGAAATTTTTAAAACGATCGTATTTTTTAATTATTTTTAACTTCTTGCAATCTTAAATAATAATCAGTTTTCTCATAAATTACATCAGGAATCACCACTCGGTCCACCATTTTCGTTTCGATTGTTGATTGGTTGAACCAATCATTACTATTTTAACAAATTAATATAAAAAAAAATATTAATTCATTGATTTCAGAAAACCTGTCAAGTTCTAAAAGTTTTAATATGCGTTTTCGGTTCATTTTCTTCATTTCCTCGTTCATAGCATGTTTTTGTAAAGTCGCATCCCTTTTTTCGAGAAATTTTCGTTCTTCTTCCTAAATCTTCTTTTAGAAAAAAAAAAGCATTTTGTTTTTAACACAATCTTTCTTTTGGTGTCATAAGCCACATTCACCACACTAGAACGAAAGCGCATCATATCATTCAATCGTTTTTTTGCTTGCTGTTTATCATAATTTTCTGTTTTTTAGGTGAAATTTCAACAAAACAAAAAAATCAATGAAAAACCAATAAATTCATTTTCAATTTGAGTTTGTCTTTCCCAATAGGATATGATATTTTTGATTCGGTATTCTTTTTGAAGTTTCCGGTAGGCGTGTAGTTCTTTTTGAAAGAAATTTGGCTTGGCTCGGGGATGGAAGACACTGAAGGAGAACCCATTAAAAGCCAAAGGTTGGATTTTTCGCGAACTTAGCATTTTATGTTAAAAATATTTCAAGGTTATCTTTTTGAAATAAAGAAATTATTTCTTAAAGAGAGAAAAAAAAAAATTAAAAAAATGAAAATGAACAAAAAATTTGGATTTTCAGAAAAAACTTTAAAAAAATTAATTGGAAAAATTTTCCAAAGATTTAATTTTTTTAATTGTCCAAAAATTATAAATTTTGGTTTTTTGGGAATATTATAAAAATAATAATCATTTTCAAACCAATTTGTAAATTTTTTTATTTTATCAAAAAAACTTCAAAGAAATAGTTTCTGAACTATGACTAGAAAACAAAATTTTATCAGATAATTTTCTCAGTTTCTCAGAAATGAAAAGAAAATCTCGCTCTTTTTGTTTAATATTGCAATTTGACAATTATAATGCATTCTAATTCCAAATGGAGTTTTCTTCAAATTTTTCTGGACTTTCAAACCTAGGCAACACATGTTACCTTGCATCTTCCATTCAATGTTTCCTTCACATCCCACGCATTTTCTCTTATTTTTCATCCTTTTCTACTACAGATCCAGAAAAATTTCAAAATCCAACATTTTCCTCTTTAATGGAGCTCTTCCGTGCCTTAACTTCTAAAGGCCCAGTTGAAAATAAGATGTTTGAAGCTTTTTTCTTGAATTTCCAGGGATTTTGTGACGGTTCGCAACAAGATGCCCAAGAATTTTTGAAACTTCTTCTAGAAAAAATACATAATTTCACTAATAAAGGCGACCCAAAATTGCCTTATAAAGAAAGTAAATATCAAATGAACAAAGACGATACCATACAACAGAAAATGTCCTGGGCTTTGTTAAGAGAAAGAGATAACAGCATAATAACTGAAACTTTTTGCGGCCAATTGGCCAGTAGTTTGATTTGTGAGAGTTGCAAAAACCAAAACAAGACATTTGAGGATTTTTGGGACATTTCTTTGAGTTTTCGGGACACTTCACATAAATTCGATATGAATAATAAGAAAAAAGCATATTTTTTGGGAGAAATGATTGAGAATTTCCTCAAAAGCGAAGAGATCAATGATAGAAAATGCGCAAAATGTCCACATAACAAAGCCAAAAAAAATCTGGAAATCACAAGATTCCCAAATATCCTGATTTTGCATTTGAAGAGGTTTTATTACAAGGAGTTGCGCAAAGAAAAATTGTCATATTTTGTGAAATTTCCATTGAAAAAACTTAATTTCTCAAGAAGCAAAGGAGTGGGAAAAATTGTTAATACCAGCTATAGTTTGATTGCCATTATACATCATTTGGGCGATTTGGAACATGGACATTATTACGCGGAATGTCAGGATCCAGAAAATAAAGGATGGTTCCAATGCAATGATGAGAAAGTTGATTTTATTGAGAAGGAAGAGGAAGAATGCTCAAAAAAAGGATCAGACACTGCATATATATTATTTTATGAGAAAAACAAGTAATTTGTAATTTTTTAATGAGCTTTTACAAGTTTTCAAAAATTATGAAAATATTATTAAAAACTTGATATATAAAAATGAAAAATTAGAGGTTTAATTTATTTGGTAAAGTGCTTTCAATAAAAAACTTTTTTTAATTAAATTTTGGTTTTGTGTAAAATTTTTACTTTTTGTTTTCTTTGTTTTATTTAATTATCATTTTTTTTTCCCAAATTTTAAAAGCAAAAAATGGATTTTTGACTTAAAACCTATTTCAAAGTTTATTTTGTAAATTTTCAGTTGAACAAGCATTTTTTTCTGCTTAAAATTTTCATTCAATGAAAAAGAGCTATTCTTCTCATATAGACCCTCTCCGCTCTTCTTCTCTCACTGTCCAGCATAAAAGCACCTCTTCAATGAACAAACCAGGCCATTTGCAAGATTTTTTTTCCAGAACCAGTTATTACAAGCCTTCATCTTTCACTTTTAACTCTTATAGTCAAAAATATAACAAAACCATGAAAGAAAGCGACTCCAATTTTTCCAAAACATTGATTAAAAATGACCGCAAACAGCATTCCAATCAACCGAATAACAGTATTAAAAAAACTGGAATCAAAAGCAATTTGAAGAAAAACCTTTCGAGCAAGGAAACCAATCCGATAAGTGAACGCGATTTCTCAAATAATGAGCGAATACCCACAAATAATGAAGGCAATTTGATGAATAACGATAAAAGTTTGGATATAGATATGGAGGGATTCCTTTTCCAAAGTCCGTCTTCTCTACATTTGAAATCCTCAAGTTGTTTCAAAGGCAGCAAGGCGTATACTGAAGCGATGAAGGCTTTGCAAATAAAAGTTAAGAAACTTGAATCAGAAAACACACAATTGAGAAAAAACTTTGATGAGTTCCAAGGGAAAATCCATGAAATCGTAGAACAAAGAATAACTGAAAAAACCAACTTTTTCATAACTTTGGAGAATAATTTAAAGGAAAAAATTATGTTTCTGGAAGGGGAGAAAAATTCATTGGAAATGACCTGCTTTGCCTTAAGAAGTGATGTCTCTTCTCTACAAGAGAAGTTGAAGATTTTTGAAGAAAAATCGAATTTGGATTATAAAGACTTCGTGAGGGAAAAAAGCGATTTAAGGAAGAATCTCTTGAAATCGCATGAAAAAATGAAGTTCTTGGAGGAAGAAAACCAGAATTTGATAAAAATAAGAGAAGACGTCTTGAAAGAAAACAAATGCATTAGCAATTCCATAAATAATTATGAAAACACCTTTCAATTGCTTCAAAAACAAAACGAAGTCCTTAAGGTCGAGCTTCATAAAAGCTTCCATCAAAGCAACAAATCAATGAATGAGAAACCCATGAAAAACCTCATAGAAGACAAAAACGAGATGAAAAACAAATTGGAACAAAGAGAAAAAGAAATCGACTTTATTAAGGAAAAATTCCAAGATTTTCTAATGAAAAACGAGCTCAAAATTTTACCTAAAGAAAATGAAAACAGTCATTTGCATTTGAAGAATTCACATAACAAGTATTATTTTTATTTATTATATAATATACTAATTTTCTTGTGATTTTCATATTTTAAGAGATAAAAAAGTGCCAGGCAGTTTAAAAAAACAAAAAACATCAGAAAACTTGGCTTATGAAAATAGGACACTTGAAAATATGATAAACAATATAATTTCAGTGAATTCGCATTCTCAGAAGCAGGAAAATAATGAAAACGGGTTGAAAATCACCAAAACTTTGCATGAAAATGCTTTTTTTTCGAATTCTGTCGAATCGATAAAAAGGTTTAAGGAAAACGAACTTAATGAATCAATGAAATATATAGGGACAAATTCAGATAACGGCTCAAAGAAATCACTTGAAGATATCAGGAAATTAGAAAAGGAACTATCTGATCTTATGGATAAATACAGCTTGATGTCGAATCAAATATGTGTAATTTTTTTAAATTGATTAATATTTCCAATTTTTACTGAAAACTGACAATTTTTTATTGATTTTTATAGGAAAATAAGGTGAATTTCCGGGACATGCCAAAACTCAAAAAGGAAATGAAGGAATTAAATAATTTAATTAACCAAATAAATCAGGAGCTCATCGAATTAAAGCATAGCGAAAGAATCCATGACGTTTAAATATTAACATTATGTTTATTTCTATCAAAAGTCATTAGTTTTTTTTTGCTTTGGGTCTTCTTTTTTTCTATGCGAATTCTTGTTCTTTTCTTCGAAATTTTTCAGATAATTGTCCCATTCTAACTTATTTATATCGTTATTTTTGCCTATCTCCTGAACCTCATCTAATTGGATCTCACCAGGGAAAATTCTCGAGTTTGGATTTGTATAATTTTGCTCTCTTCGGGAAGAAAGCTCAGGCATTTTTTGATGGTTTTTAATTTCAGAATCGGGAACATCAGAATTTTTGATTTCAGAATCCAAAATTATATTGATGTTGTTTGGATTCTCATTGCTTTGGTTTTTTCCGTTGGTCTTTCCAGAAGGGGAAGAAAGGCTTTTATCTAATAAAGAAAATGATTCTTTTATTTTCAAAACAAAATGTAGAAATTTTGATTTTTTTTAAAAATGTCGTTAGTAAAAAATAAATATATTAAAAAATAATTTATATATTATTGCATATAAAAAAAGTTTTTTCATCTTTATCAATCAAATATACTGTAAAAAATATATAAAATATTTTTATAAAGAAGAAAACAATAGTACCAGATTTAAGATTATTGTCCTCAGCAGAAGTGTGCGTTTTTTTGGTGTGTTTTACATTTAGATCCCCTCCTTTGGTTGAAATCTGTGAAAAAATTAAAATGAAAATTGAATTTATTGTAAATTTCAAACTTTCGGCATTTCGGAAAAAAAAACGAATTCCCGCAAACGAATTTTACTGATAATATCTGATTTTTTGAAAAGATTGAGAGCATTTGTCCAAAAACCCTTCCTAAAATTTTTAAACTAATTACAAATCCTCCCAAAACAATTTAAATTGCCTTCCAAAAGGATTTCCTGCTGGACATTTCCAAATTTCCTTTATTCTTTCATATGTGGTTTCGTTTATAACCATTAAATATGTATGATAACCATAAATTCCAATGACAAAGCAAAATGCCTAAAAAAACACATATATTAACCCCAAAAAAAAACATACCAAAACAGAATAAATCAATAAAATCATGGATCCGGGGTATTTTTGCAAAGTTGAGTTAAAAGCATCTAAACTCTCAAAAATTACTATTAATTTTCAATTGTCTTATTTTGCATAATTTACATTCATCTCACAATTAATTAAGCTGGTTTCTTTTATCATCACAGACATTGAAGAAAACAAGACGAAAATGATAAAAAATACCAGACTCGTCAAAAACAAATAAAAATATTTGTAATTCCTTTTGCCAACACATGTTCCGATCCACGGACAATGATGGTCGAAAACCTCAATGCAATTGTTGCAAAATTGGCAATGCGAGGCTCGTGGTGGCCGATAAATTTCACCTTTATTTTTAATTCACTATCTTTTTTAAAAAAATTTTAAATTCCCACATGTTTTGCAAAATTTCATCCTTAAAAAATGGCTGTTTATAATCAGATCATGGAAACGGGATTTGGCATGTTTGGGCCCTTTTTCTTCTTCTTTTTCGTTTAAGATAGTTTCTAATTTGTTTTTAATAGGGATATTTTGCAGCGCCAAATCATTATTGTAGCCAAGATTCTAAGCAAAATTCCGTTTTTTTTTTTCTAATTTGTTTATTGCAAAAACAAAAAAATTTACATTTTTAGGTATAATACCAGGATCTCGTAAGGCTGTTGAATATAAATTGATATTCACTATGAAATGGAGCAAGATGCCGATGATTAAAACTGAATCATCACCATTTTTTGAAAAAAACTAATATTTTCAAAGTTTAAAACTACAATATTTTTTACTGTGGAGACAAAAATATGAAAGAAAAGAGCTGGGAGGTTTATCATGCATGATGTCATCATGAGGAATTTATTATCTGATCTTTTATAAATAATGTAACAAATATTTTCAGGAGGTTAATACCCCATAAATATCCTTCCATGGCAGAAAATTTTATTGTTGGACTCCATAATTTCATAAAATCGTTTTGGTTTGTTGTGTGTTTTTTGCTTTTTATTTTCATTGTTCATAGATTAACAGATAGTTTGAATCGGTGCAAGAGCTGAATTTGTTTCGGGTTAGTGAAATTAATAATTATTTTTTAATATAAATGAAGCAAACTTTTGAATGCTAATATTTTTTTCTTTTGCAATTTAACAAAAAATAAAAAATAAATATTTTTTCCAAATTTATTATAAAAAAA
>Ga0302186_10003473_pt1 | contig 11527 bp, 6 predicted proteins | sample II_Bog_E1_2_FD_198782 | JGI IMG/M metagenome (GOLD analysis project Ga0302186, IMG submission 198782) | Peat permafrost microbial communities from Stordalen Mire near Abisko, Sweden - II_Bog_E1_1 | ecosystem: Environmental > Terrestrial > Soil > Wetlands > Peat | place: Sweden: Abisko, Stordalen...
TTGTTTAACTTTTTATATAACTTCTAAAAAATTTAATTTTGTATTTTATTTTTGTTTTACGTTTTTTTACATTAGTAAATACAGAGTTTCAAATATTTCCTTATAATATTTTACCCTCAATTTTTTTTGTTTTTTTTTTAATCAACACAAATAAAAACTCTAAACAGCTACTCAAATATTTAATGCGTTTAATTTATTTCTCAGGATATCAACTTCTTTGGCTAGTTCCGTATGATAAGCCTCTTTATTTTTATTGAACATCGTGGCCAACTCATAATTATGGCTCACAACCAAACTTGTATAATCGGCCATATCCTTCTCACTTTGCGCTTCTTCCAGCCACTTATTGCAAGTTTTCATAATATCATTTTTCTTATAATAGAAATGCTTTTTAATGACATCTTCGAATCCTGCAGGTGGGTTTGTCAACATTCCGTTCATAGCATATTTCACATTTCCATATCTCACAATATTCGTATATCCTACATCTTGTTTTTTGTAAAGGATCGTGACATGGTTCGCCTGTACGTATTTATAAGAAAAATAACTAGGCTCATTATAAAGGACACCTTCAGTCATAACAAGTGATTGAATTGATAAAAGAACTTGCAATAAATTTGAATTTACTGTCCAAGTTTCACCCTTTCCTCCAGACCATGTTCCTAGTAAGGATAAACACACATAGCCATTGTTATAAAGATTTGGATTAAAACGGAGTTTACCACCTCCGTTAGTCATCAGATTCACCTTAGGAGGAGTTGATGGATATGTGTCATCAAAATAGATATCAAATAAAAATGCACCATGGGAATATGGTGTCTCTTCAGCCCCCATTATCAACGCCTTCATATAATCAATTTTGCTATCATCATATCGAACAAAAATAGCATTTGAGTAGTAAATTGGCAAGAAAGTGGAAATTTGTTTTATTTCATATGTCAATCTTTTGATTTTATTGGGATAATTTGATGAGGCATTTTTTGAAGTAGAAGCCATGTAGTGGTGAGTTGTCATATTCATTGTGCCGACAGCCATTTCTGTTAATGCCTTTTCATAGGTTCTATGTAATGAGGAAGATTCCCTTTCTAATGTTAAGGCCTGTTCACGCTCTTCAGGGGTTTTGATAGTTTCTGGAATATTGGAATGTTTAGCAATTTTCATTTCTTTTTTCCATGGCAATTTGAATGAAAAAGGCTTTTTTAAACATTTATAAAAAAAGGCTGCAACCCCTGCGAAAAAGGTCAACGATATAGTAAGGATATAAAACATTTTAAAAATATAGGAAATGACAAAGGGACTGGCTTTTTTATAGCTCCTTTGAATTAAAACTAATTAATTCTTATATAAATATTTATTTTCCTCTCATTTCTGATAATGAATATAGATTAACATTTGGGAAAATAATTAAAGCACATTTGTAAATTAATAATTCCATTAATTCACGTCTCTTTAAATTTTAATTTTAAAATCCCAAAATTAATCCATATTCGCTTAAGTCTTAAAACAATTTTTTCTAAATGTTTAATTTTGTAATTTTTTTCGAATTAATTTGTTTCAAAGAAACTTAAAAAAAAAAATTATTGATATTAAAGTTGGGGCCTTAATGATTTTACTCTAAATTAACAAAACTGTCAAAATTTTTTTCTAATTCATTTTCGTATATATTTTTTTTTTTTTGAAGAGAGAACCTTTTTATCTTTTTTTCTTAAAAAAAATTATTTTGAAATTAAATTTCTGGGGCCTCAATGAGTTTACTCCAAAGGAAATTTTTCGTCATCGCGAACAAAACCCTCGGTGCGAAACTTTACAAAACTCAGCAAACCGTCAAAAAGTATCAGCAACTCTTTCCCAACGATCTGAGTGTGGAGCAATTCGATACCGAATCCCAAGCATTGATCCGCTTATCTTCACTCAAGAAAGAACATATCCGTGTGAAGGAATTGGAGCGGACTATTAATAGAAGACAAAAAGAAGCAGAAAAGAGTGAAATGAATGTTATTGAAGTTGGGGAAGAGGAAGTGAAAGAGAAAGTTTCTGATGAATCTGGGGAGAAGAAGACAGATGAACATAAACCGGAATTCAATTATTTCTATTTCTTTAAAGAAAATGAGGAATTGTTTAAAAACGCACAAACCAAAATCGACCCGATTAAAATTTATCATATGTTTTTCGATGGCGCGTCAAGATTCAATCCAGGCCCAGTAAGACATTAAATAAAACTTTTACGAATTTTAAAGGCGGGATGCGGTTATGCGTTTTTCAATGATGAGTCACAGAAAATTTATTACAATTCTTTGCATCTTGGTAATTTTTGAAAAAGTCGTAAGCTTATTTAAGGAAAAGGAACAAAAACAAATAACCAAGCGGAATATTTTGGACTAATCTATGGATTGAGATCGGCTCTTAATCTGGGTAACTAGATAATAGATCTTTCATAATTTTTTTTAAAGGCATTCATAAATTGCATTGCTATGGGGACTCAGAATTGGTGATAAAGCAAATGACTGGGCTTTATGGAGTGAAATCCAAGCAAATACTGGGTTATCATCGCCAAGTAAACTTAGATTTTCGTTTTTTTCTTCGTTAAAATATAAAAAAGGCGGTCCTATTGAAGAAAGAATTAAAATCCGTCCAATTTACTGCCATTGGCAGAGAAGACAATGATACTGCGAATAGACTTGCAGTTGAAGGGAGATCAACGAAGAAAAAATAAATATACATCTCTTAAACAAATTATTTAGAATCAAAAATTTGGTGAAAAAAAAATAAGTCTTTCCATATTATGCATTAAAATTAAAATAAGATGATTTCTTTTTTCTTTTGTTATTATTAATATTAAAATTAATTACTACCGTGGTATTCTTAAATTCAAAAAAAATTAACCACCACCACTGGCTTGCTCAATAAACCAGAGAGAGCTTACAAATCCAACAGCTATCAAAAACAAACAGAATTTGCTAACTTTGTATCTAGAAATGCTAAATTCTTCAACTATGACCTCAGCTGTGGCAATATATACGAATGTCCCTATTTAACCAATTATAAAAAATGATTGAATTTTGTTTTTTTTTAAAAACCTGCAGAAATTGATTCAAATATACCAGTAATCAAATCACCTTGGTTTGACAAACCCCATCCAATTCCAATTCCAATGGGATTCATGATCGCCTGAATAAAGATCATGATTGTCGATGTTTTCAAATCAACTCCAGCATCAGCAAAAGCCAACCCCTTATAAATTACAATTATTAATTATCATAATAGAATAATTAATTACCAAAGTCAAACCCTCAGCCCATTTATGACAAACCACGGCAATTGATATACCAATGACTAATGAGGGGTCTGTTTCGATTCCTATAGCCAAACCTTCAAAAACCTATCTCCAAAAAAAAATCAAGTAAAAATTTGTAAAAAAGATCAAATTAATATACAGCATGAATTCCGATGGCTATTTGCAAGATGAATGGTGCCCACGTATTGACATTTTTCAGCAAATGAGAATTTTTTGCTTTAAAAATATTAATTCAAAGTTATTTCTCAAAAGCCATACGATCCAATGCCACTGATTTTTTAACATTTTGCACGAAACTCATTTTCTTTGCAATTCTGTTGACAGTCCTCGTGACATTCTTAAAGGCTTCTTCGTCCTCATCACTTTCAGTTCCTCCTTCAATATTTCTCTTTCCAAGCATAGGTTGTGACATTTGTGTCGCGTTATCAGGATTTTCCAGCAAATTCGAAGCTCTTGGCTTATGTTCATGTTCATGATCATGATCTTTGCCATGTCCATGATCCTCACTATCATGATCATGATGAAGGTCTTCAGAATGATCTCTATCTCTATTGATAGTAGCCAAGATGGTCTTACGAATTTTCCTTTCCTCATCGCCATGGGCATGATGATGGTCCGTGACGATTTTTTCAATGCATAGAACCAAGGAAAAACTAAGCACGAGGGTCAAAAACGCGAAAGGAAATTTCTCAGAATCACTAAAAATAATAAAACAGTAAAAAATCGAGAAAAATGAGGAAAAATACTCAGGAGCGAAGTATTTTTCAAAACATTCATTAGCCTAATAAGTTTAAAAAAATAGGGTTATTTTTTAATTATATCTTTACTTCAGGAAGAAGATGAATTAGTCCGACAGAAAGAAACAAACCTCCTGAGAAAGCCTTGGAATAACTCAAAATACGGGGATTTGCTTTGAAGCTTTTCCTGTTAATTAAAGAAAAATTAAAGACAAAATAAAGAAAAAAATTTACATTCGCAAGGGTATTGAGCCAAAACAGAGGATGATAATAAACATGAGAATCATCGCGACGATTTTGACGATAAGTCCAATCGTTGATCCTTCCATTTTCAATTATAATCACAATAAAATCAAGATATTTGGAAAAAAATTATTAATTATTCGGAAGTCTATATTTTTATATAAAAACCAAAAAACAAAACAAAAAAATCGTTAGGAAAAAAATCGATTTAAAAACAAAATTTTCAAAACTCTTTATAAATTATTTATAATCTTGTCTATTTAAAGATTAATAAACAAAGTCCCAACACATTTTGTTCAAAAAACCCAAATAAACTGAAATGGGGAATTCACAAAATCCAGACATGGCCAACAAATATGGTCAAATCTACATGAACACCGACTCTAAAAACTACTTCCAAGGAGAAATCGTCAAAGGCAGCATATTCATCAACATAATTCAGCCATATCCAGGCAAAATCTTATATCTTTCAATCGAAGGTCAGGAATTTTGCCAATGGGCTCGTAGAACTCGAAACAAGGATAATATCAAAGGTCGCATGGAAAAAAAGAAGAGATGTGGTCCCAAAGGGTTCCGAGACATATACTCTCATAAAATTGCTATTTATTCATTTGGAGACCAAAAAATTCCAAAAGGCCAATGGACATTTCCTTTTGTTTTTGAATTAGATAAGGATATGCCAGCTTCATTTAAATTCCTTTCGCCAAAAATCGACTCATATATAATTTACAGAATGAGGGCCATCATTGAATCAGCGGATCTCAAAGCAGTGAAGAGCATGGAACATGCTCAAGAATTGAATATTTTCCAGATAAGAGATGAAAATTACGCTCCGATCTCAAAAAACGCCTCCTTGGAATCAACCCTCTTTTGGGTTTTCTCTCGCGGAAACACTCAGATCAATGCATTTCTGAACAAAAACAACTATATTTTGGGAGAAGAAGTGGTTCTCACTTGCGAAATTGACAATAAGCAATGCAAATCAGAAGTGACTTTCATTGGATTAGAAATGATAAGAAGATTAGAAATGAATTCGAGATGTGGACGAGAGAAGAAAAAAAACTTCAAGCTTCTAACCAGAAGGAATGATTTGTTTATCCCAGAAAATCATAAGAGCATCGTTTTGACTGAGTTCAAATTCAAACTTGCAAATGAAAAAAGACAAAAGATCAAAAATCTGAAAATGATTCCTAATACATCAATAGGCAAATTGGTGAAGAATCATTACTTCTTGAAAATAACCATTAATTATGGAGGATTTTTCGGCACTAAACATCATAAAATAATGTTGCCGATCATGGTTTATGAGAAGGGGTATGATGAAAAGTTCAATCCTGTGATCGTGCAACCTCCTATAGATTGGAATCCACAGGTTATGCCAATAAGGAACTTCTCAATGATTGACGCGCAATTTGCTGGACCCAGTGCTATAAAAAATGAAAATGAAGTGATGGCTGGATATGAATATCCAGTTCTGAATCAAGATAATTTTTGGAGTGATGAGAAATATCAAATGATGGAACAAAATTACAAAAAATAATAATAATTGAATATTTGGTTTTTAGTTTTGTTAAATAAATAAGAAATTTCAAAATTTAGATAAAAAATTTAGCAAAAAAAATTAAGCAATTAAAAACATAATTTTTTTTGGGGGTTGTGGGGTCGTCCCGAATCTTTAAACGAATTTTTCACTATTTTCTTTTAGAAAGTTCCTAGAGGGTGCACATCTTGAGTTTCCATGAAAAGAATTTGTTTTTATTTTAAAAAGCATAAATTTTAAAAATAAAAATGTCAAAAGTCAAATTTTTATATAGATTTCGGCTCTCTGAAAATAATTTCTAAAGAATTAAAATGATTTCTATATTTTGTAGAGATTTCAGCTCTCTGAAAATAATTTCTAAAGAATTAAAATAAGAGATTTCGGCTCAATTTCTAAGAATTAAAATAATTTCTATAGAAATACTGTAGAAATGAAATAAGTTCATATATTAACACATTGTGTTTTCATAATAATTAAACTTTTTTCAATGAATACCTTTCGTTCATTATTTTATAATCTATTTGTTCTTCTTTTCTTTTCGATGAGCCGTGCCCAATCAAATTGCGAAGAAAATTTCAATGTAAAAGAAATTTTAAATGTGCGGACATATTTTCCTGAAAACAAATACCAAAAGGCAGTTATTGTTCTTGGTTCAACTGGAAGTGGCAAAACAACACTTATAGAATTCTTAATGGGGCAAAAATTGGAAGCAATCAAAGTAGACAATAAACTGCAATGTGAATTGAGATCAGAGAGTGAAAAAATTGGAAGTGATTATACTTCAAAAACTTTGTTTCCAAATTATTATGAGGATGATAAAAATTCCATTATTTATTGGGATCTTCCAGGATATTTAGACACTCGGGGAGCTGAATATGATGTTGTAAATTCGTTTTTAATTCATAAGATTTTTGAATCATCAACAGAGGTTAAAATGTTGCTTGTTATTGCAGAATCATCATTAGAAACTGATCGAGGACAAGCTTTCCTATTTCCATTTGAAATAATTTCCAAGATGTTTGAAAACTCAGAAAATGATAAAATATCAAATTCTGCAACTGTGGTAATTAGTAAAGCTGAAAAATATGAAAATCTTGCAAAGGAAGTTGAGAAATTTTTATCTAGTTTAGAAAAGAAAGAATATAAAATCAAAGAGTTTTTTAAGAATATCCTCAGAGATGGTAGAATAAAAAAATTTTCTGTTCCCAAAAACATTGGAATGTTTACTCAGAATAATGAAAAATTTGAAATTTTAGAAGCCATCAAGCACAGTGAATATCTTTATAAACCAAAAGTAGATTTAGCTACATCTCCTAAAGCACAGAATATGTTAATGAAATTCACGGATTGTTTGAAAACAAGAATAAATGAAAATCTTGAAATTTTGAAACATTTAATTCTTGACAAAATGAAGCCTTTACCTTTGAAATTGGTAAGTGAATTTGGCGGCATTTTGGGCGAAGCAAAAACAAAAGATGAGATCTTAAATGATTTTTCACACTTTATGAACTTCTTAACTGCCATTCAAATTTTAAAAGAAGATTCGTTGATTTCTGCCAAAGTAAACGAATTAAATTATCTCTATATAGAAATTCTACAAAACTATATTGGAAAATTTCTGGTTGACTACAAATACAATATCGATAAAGCTGAAATCATCATATTCTTCAGTTTAAGTGAAGATTTACAGAAAATCATAGAGGAGAAACAAAGCTGGGAACAGTGGGTGGCTATATGGATTTTCGGCCCAATTCTCGTGACAACATTATATTTAGTTTATATTTGTTTACCTTTGTCGGTTCAAAGCCATGTAGTGTCATTAGGAAAATGTCAGGCGTTGTATGCCATAGTCGTTTTTTTTTATACTTTAAGAAGAGATAAAAGCTTATCAATTAAAAAAAATTGAACTACATAAACTAAAACTAAAAATTTCTATTTAGACCTTTCAAAATCAATAAAAAGTCCTAAATTTTTATATTTTAAAAAGACTTTGAAATTTAAAAATTCACATATTTCCTAAGTCATTCTAAAATCTATAATTTATAACAATGATTAATATTTTTTTTATACGAAAGTTTTCAAACATAATTTTTTTTTTCTTTCTTTTACTTCAAAATGTTTTGATCCTATTTAGAATGATTAAACTAAGGCAAACACACAGCTTTTAAAAAAACGCTAATTTTTATTTATTCAATTAAAACTAATACTCGATAGGTCTCATTTTTTTAAAACAAGCAAATTCCTCTTTAAAATAAAAACAAAACTGTTAACATAATAATTTTTAATTAATTCTTCTTAATAACGTTTCCTTCAAGGTGATATCGTTTCCTTTGCTCCTTTTTCAAAAGAACAATTTCTTCCCATTTTTTTTCGCTAATCTTTTTGTAATAAACTAGGGAGTTCAAAACATCCTTCTTCAAAAAGAATCGACTTTGCCATTCTTTGATGATTGTTTTACCCAAGTATTCTCCGAGCATAAAAAATTCCAATTTTTCTACAATAAAATTTCCACTGAGCTTATAAAAATAATTTACATAAGGCTTTCTTTTCATAATTCCAATTTCTTGAAATAGTTGTATAGCTTCGAAAATGTCATTTGTTGAGAGCAATATTTCTAGTTTCTTTTCATTAGAGTGATCCCAAGATGTCTGATGAAATGTGAATGGTTTTTCCTCTTTCACAAGCAGATTTTCTTTGAATGCGAAATATTTAAATTTGTAGATTTTGTCACTTTCCTGTTCAATAGTCTTAGAAGCCAAACTTTCCAAAAATTCAATTGCTTCTTCAATTTTCTCACAGTTTTTATAATTAGACAATTTTATTGCAGAACTTCTTGAAGAATTTTTGACCTGTATCTGATTTTGCAACGAACAAGCCAGAAATTGAATGTCATTTTTAATACCTATTGAGGAAAAATCTAATTCAAGGTCATCTTTTTTGAACAATTTTCTAATTTGGAACAATTTTTTGCATTCTTTCTTGAATATTTCAAATTGATTCTGATAATATTTTTCTTGGAGTTGTGATAATTTGCCTTCAACATAGATCTCTTCTATTTTCATGAGTTTTTCCTGTGGAATAAGAATTGGATTATCATTTGATTTTTTTTCTTCTTCTTCATTAGATTTTGATTTTTCTTGGTTTTCTTTCTTTTCCTTGAGAAGGATCATGGCTTTTTCCCCATAATTTACAATTTGCTCATTAGAAATATTTAATCCTTGTTTCAAAAGTGAAGCTAATTCGTTTTTATCGATTTTCTGTTGATTTCTTCGCAGTTCCTCTTCACAAAGTTTATTAAATATTTGATCAAAATTCTTCATTTCTTCCTCTTTTATAAGTCCAGTTCTCAATGCACAATACACCTGTAACAGAAAAACAGCGTTATTCGATACATTTTCACATCTTATATCCCCATTTTCAAGATAAAGCATCCATCTTTCTTTAAGTTTTTGCAACAATTCAAGATTATCTTCATCTAGTAAAATATTTTCGCACGTTTGCAAAATTAAACTGAAGACCTTTTTTGGGAACTCTTTCTCCGGGTTTTCCAAATAAACCATATAACTTTTTTCAAGTAATTTAAAAGGAACTATTTCTAATTGGGTACGATCATAACCGGCTGGATCCAACGTCATAATCCATCCCAAAACAGGTTTCATCATTAATTTAGCTATTTTCCAATGTTCAGGACAAAGGAAAATAGGTAAACAAGCATTGATGTCCTCCGCAGCGAGTCCTTTTACTATTTTCCCTTTTTCATTCTCTTGTTGGACAAAACCTCCAATAGAATTTGGGTTGATTTTTAAAGCATATTTGACACTTTCAAGGAAAGATGTCGCTGAGATGAAACTTGGGAAAATTTCATTAATGATCAATTTGTTTGGTTCAACCATACATAATTCATTGCAAGTTACATTAAATGTAACACATAGGCAATCTTTTTCCAACATAGCCTCAATAAAGTTGTTGCAACTTAAAATACAAGAACCGATTTCAAAAATTATTTCTTTGTATTTTTGCATTAATGGCTCTTTTTCAACAATTAGTGAATATTTGGCAACGTTCTCATAAACATCGTTGATGAGTTTTGCATTGATTTGAACCCGTTTTTCAACTCTTTTATTTATTCTGCTCTTAAAATGATCCCTATATGATAAAGCCTGAACGTTCGCTATCAATTCATTAGTGATGTTATTGTTAAAACCTGCATTTAACAGCTTTTCAATTTGGGGAATATATTCACTTTGCAATGGACCGATTGAGTCAAAAAAAGGCTGACGTTCATTAGCTGGAATGCGGAAAATTTTCTGAGCAGTGTTGTTAAATTTTGGCTTTAATGAATTGAATTTGTTGGCTAATTTTTCATAATCTTCCAAACTTTTCTTTTTTTGGTTCAGTAATTCTGGAATTATGCTCAGAATCTCGTTTTTTAAATAGAAAATTGACATTTTGAGAGTTTGAATTTTATCTATTTTGAATACTTTTTTTATCATTGGAAAATATATTTCCGTTTCATTTGGTGATTTAATTGTGAGCAAAACGTCGTTTTCTTCAATTTTTTCTAAAGGAATATCCAAAAAACCAACACTTTCAAAATTTGGCTTCAATTTTTCACCCTCCAATTTTTGAAATTTCAATGCAATTGATGGAATCATTTTGGTTTTGAAATCCAGACTGGCTTGAAAGCAATAAGAATCATCAAAAACCTTGATAATATTTTCAAAGCAATCATTGATGTTGTTGTTGTCTTTGATAAATTGATACGTTCCTTGCCCACCCCCAATTTTGATCAAACTTTCTAACAAAAAAGGGTCATGAGAGCTTCCTAAGCCTAAAGTATGGATCTCAAAATTAAGGACGGAGTTCATAATTTCGATGTTTAACTTACTAATAGATTTCCTAAGTATTGCAAAATCATTATCTATTTCGAGACCATTTACTTTCCCATCAGTTAAAAAAATGACAGATAAAAAAGGAATTTTATTCTGGTATTTTTGAATAATCTCATGGATTGCATCCAAAGCTGAGGAAAAATTGGTCCCACCACTTGCTTGGATCTCTGCAATGATTTTTGGAATGTCTTTTGCATTTTTCTTAATTTGGAAATAAATAGAGGCCATGGTATTAAATTTGATAAAGGAAATATTAGAAGTCTGGCTAGTCAAAAGGAAATCAGTTAATTTAACAAGAGTTGCTTTGGTTTGTTCCATTGCTTTACCGCCCATTGATCCACTACAATCGATTACAATGATGACATCTTTTGAAATACTTTGGAAAAGCTGAGCATCTGATGAAATGTTGATCTGATAATGGGTAAGATTATCGAAAGCTGTTAAAACAGCTTTGGAAATTATATTGGGTTGCATTTTTTTGATTTGGTTTCTTTGTTTGGACTGATTTTATACTTGATTTTTTATAAAAGAATAAAATAGCTGAGGAAATTGGACAGAAATATTTATTCTTGCAATTAGGTAAAATGAAATTAACAATACAAGAAAAAATTAAAATATTCTTGCTAATTCGAAAACAATAGAAATTAAAATGTGAAATTTAAATTTTTTTTTAATTTAAAAAAAAAAAAAAAAAATATTTTATATCCTAATCTATAAATTTCTAATAAAATAAAAAAAAAAACATCAATAAATTTTCAAAAAGATGTATGAGTCTAACCGTCAGACCTTATCCTATGGTCATATCATTTCATTTTCCCCT
>Ga0302186_10003477_pt1 | contig 11517 bp, 9 predicted proteins | sample II_Bog_E1_2_FD_198782 | JGI IMG/M metagenome (GOLD analysis project Ga0302186, IMG submission 198782) | Peat permafrost microbial communities from Stordalen Mire near Abisko, Sweden - II_Bog_E1_1 | ecosystem: Environmental > Terrestrial > Soil > Wetlands > Peat | place: Sweden: Abisko, Stordalen...
TCCAACTTTGAGCAAAAGGCTCCCAATTCAAATCATTAACATCGAGATAAACCATCCCACAACGTGAAACTGTAGCTGGAGAAGCGGCTGCTAAATCCTCGACTTCAAAGACTAGACCCATTTGAGAAGGCATTGAAATACGATCCCCTAATTAAATTAATAAAATTTAAAGAAAAAATGAAGAAAATTACCATTTAATAATGTTAGGATCTTGTTATCATCCAAAACTGTATTCATGCTTTCAATCCAAAAAGTATCAACAGGACCGTCTAAAATCATCCATCTTTGATCTTGAGATTCATCTTTGCATAATCTAGCCATCATACTCGATAACACCCCCTCATTCCATTCATTGGTATTCGAATCAACATATCCGAATAATTCATTGATTGTCACAGCTTTGGGATTCAAAATCTCGATTTTCACAGGTGTAAAAGGACCATTAGGCATTTCCTTCGCAATTGTGTTCATTGCCTTTTGTAATAACTTCCAACAAGTCGATTTCCCTGATAAAGTCTGCCCAACTATCATGTTTCCATGTCTGGTTTTCATGGAAGATTGTAATTGTAAGGTTTTTTCAACTAATTTCTGATGCAATTGTAATTTTTCCTTCTTCATTTCCAATTCGATAGCATCTTTCAATGTCGCATTAGCTGTTTCCTTGATTTCGATTCTAGTGAACAAATCATTAAATAACGCATCGAATAATGGCATATCCTCAGCAACGAATTTCGGCAGATTCATCACTCGAATCGCTCGCATTAAAATCATTTGTTCTGCAAATTGTTCATCTTGTTCGAATTCCTTATCTTTCGCATTAGAACCATCATTTCCTTTATCTCTTTTCATTCTTCCAGCACAAGTCAACACTGATTTAATGGCTCTCAATCCGAAATCATAATGATCTTGTTTAGATAATTGTTGAATCATGAGATTATATAAAGTAACAATTTTTAAGCTCAGAGGTTTGCCAAATTTGAAGCCTTCAGATTGAAGCATGATCTCACAAATCAATGCCGAATCAGGCACCATCATGGAAATCGGTCTAAATAAAGACTTCAAATTGTCTGGAAGTTCTGTTCGACCAGCATATCCAGGATTCATCGTGATGAAAATAGCGCATTGATCATTTATCGATATGACTTCACCTTCGAATGGAAAGGATGTTTTATCAGGAAATTCCTTCAAAGCGTCTAAAATCGAATAGATCTGTTGAGCCACGACTGATAACACCTCGATTTCTATTCTATTGAATTCATCGAAACAACCCCAACCACCAGTTTGAACCAATCCGGAAAACATCCTTCCTATTGATTTATAATCCAATCCTTCAGAACAATTGAATACCAAGACGAATTTACCCATCGCCTTCCCCAAATCCTTAACGGTTTCCGTCTTACCAGTGCCTGCAGGTCCTTGTGGAGCCCCTCCTTTCTTCAATAACATCGCTGTAGTCAACGTCATATAACAACGATCTGTGAGATCTGTAACCACCAATCTTCCATTATTACCTTGATATTCGAACCCATAGACGAATTTCGCATTGGTTTGTTCCACCTCACAATCCATTGAATCCGGAGCCGCGTTTTGTTGAGTGCTTTCAAAGAATTTCAATTGTTTCATCCATTCGAAGGAATTGGGAGACGTACAATATTTGATCAATTGATCGATAATGTTTCGGGAATGGACTTCTATTGTCAATAAGGCGATGATCTTCAATCGATCGACTTCTGTTGCTGGCTTTTTCACAAGTTTCGTCAATTCATCGATAAAATTCTTCTTCCCATCACGACAAGTCTTCCAAATTTTGTTTTTATCCTGTTTCTCCTTATCGTAGATATTATTAATCGCAATGAGTTCTTCATTGGTCCAAAAAATCTGACATGCAGTTATTAACAATTGACCTGGCCATTGTTGGACCCATTTATCTACCCATTTCATCCCATCCCTTCTATTAGAAATCCCAGCATGACAACCTTTCAAGAGTTTCTTCAAAGTTTCACGCATCATGTTTTCTACCTGTTTCATCCAATTTTCGATCTCCAATTCACAAAGCACCTTGTTATTGAATTTCACAGTCTCTTGATCCGGAGAAGTCATAGAAACGACCTCCCAACCCTCATTATTTTTCCTCCCAGGTATCGAGGCAGGCACTATTTCGATTTTCTTGATGCCTTCGAAACATTTCTTTATATGTTTATTGATTCGAGTGGGGTCTTTGGAATTTCCTAACAATTCGAATAGATCATCATTGGATAGGAAATAAAATCGAGGGAATTGTTTTCTTTTACGTTCCAATAATTGGAAAAGAATCTTCTGGCTTTCTTCAAGTTTCCTGCTAAGATCTTGAAGCTCCTGAAGGAAACCTTCCACACATAAGGATTTCTTCACATTTTGGGTATCATGGATCCTTTGCATATGATTGGAAATCTTCTGATTTACTAAAGAAAATTTATTCAAATCTCCAAGAAGTTGCTTGTCTTGATCATTGGTCGTACTGGAGAAAATCGATTCCAGATAAATCCATTGACGTTGAACTTGAAGAAGATTCTCCAAAGTCTCCAAAATGTTCTGGAGATTGATTTCCCAATGCTCGATTTGAGTCTTGAAACTATAATAGAACATTGTGGTTTTCTGGGAACTTAATGTCGCCATATGATCTTCCAAAACTGAGAAGATTTCATCTGATTTCTTGACCCTTTTATGAAGAAATTAAGATATTTTATTTTATTTAAAAAGTTGATTAAATTATATAAAAAGTTGAATAATTTGTATAAAAAAATTGAAGATGATTGATAAATAGAAAAGAAAGTAAATATTCTTAGAAGAAACATTGAAAAAGCATTAAAAAATATTGAAAAAAACTGAAAAAAACATTGAAAAAAAATTGAAAAAACATTAGAAACCAAAAAATCTTTAAACTAAAGAGAAAATGAAAAATACTTGAAAGTCTTCTTATGTACTTCCATCTCTATATTGAAATCCAGCCATTTTTCTTCTATTTTCTTCAACGCGCTTTCGATTTTGAACTCCTCCTTTGCGACATCGCATACTTCCCTGACAGCATCAGCATGTTGTATCAAATTCAACTTGAACACCTCCTTCAAAGTGAAATTATCGCTTTCAGGCTCAATCAAGCTTCCCAAATGTTTGCTTAAGGAATTCCAATGCGAATCTCTCATAAATGGTTCCCTCAAGCTTCTAATCAAAGGCAGACTCAATTTGAAATTATCAATAGTTGTTTTAAGATTTTGCACGACATCCAATTTCACAAGTTCTTTACTATAACTTTTAATAGTTTTTTGGAATTCATCAGAATCATCTTCTAATTTATCCAGATCCGCTCCCACGAATTTTATCAAACTGAATTCCTTCCATTGATTATCCCAATCATTCTTCAAATTCCATACTTCTTCCAAATTCTTGATCTCTTTTTCCACATATTCGAGATCTGCATTGGGTGAATAATTTATCTTGAAGAGTTCTACACCGAATTTCTTATCATCTTCTGCTTTTCGCAGCTCTTTCACGTTTTGTCTATATTTATCTAAGGTGGAAAAAGCGTTTTCTACTGTGAAATTGCTATTAAATGGAGCTTCTTTCATGAAACGGTCTCTATTATCTGAAGTGTCTTTCATGTAGTTTTCAAGTCCCTTGATAGTTTCATAATAAAGGTCATTATAGACACGTTTGTTGGTTTCGGCTTCTCGATCTAATAAACTGAGGAATTTCTGCCATTCTTCTCGAAGTGTGTTTCTTTTTATTACATCTTCTTCCTTTAATGCGATGGAATATTCATCCAAAAGCTTGAATTTATCTTCCAAAGGACTAAGTTGTTCTTCAATTTTCGTTTTATCGGCATTGAGTTTATTCCAAGAATCCATGTTTTTCTTCAAATGAGGCAAATCGCTTGGCACAAGACTGAATTGTAATTCCGTCTGATAGAATAAATGATGGAGATTATGTAAATCCGATACAGCTCTTTCCTGAATAGCATGAAGAAATGCGTTTTGATATAATATCATAATATCAACTAAAGTGGTTTTTATGCTGGTATTATCCAATACAATGCATCTGAATTTGTCAGTTGAATGTTGTGCCTGAATTTCATTTTGTATATTTTCGAAATTCTCTATATGGCTTTTCAAAGAACTAACTGGTTCATTCCTTTCAACCATTTGTTTCGCGAATCTTTCCTTCGAATTCGTCTTATTATAAAAATCCTGACGTTTCTTCCAAGGATCCAATTGATCTTGTAACCCTTCAGTGGCTTTCTTCAGGCTCATTAATATCTTATTCGTATATTTCTCGACATCATGATCTTCAGAAATCCGTTCATAGAAGCTTTCAGGCTTCTTTGGCCCAGTTTCTCCATCTTCTATCCCTAGACTCACATCCAATTTCTTATCCTTCTTAAGAACCAGATTCGAACTATATGCTGCTAATTTATTGCTTTTGGCTTCTTTTTCCTGATTGATTGCTGCTTCTTCCAGCTTTTGTCTTCTTTCCTCTTGAATCAGGATCTCCATTCGTGAGAAATCCTTCAACATTTCTGTCATAGAAGCGATGGTTTGTCTCACCATATTGATAAGTTCTTGAGTATTAGGCTTGAATACTATAGAATTTGATTCTAATTCCACAGATAATCTGAAAATAGGGATGTTTTTTTCATCACCAACCACATTATATAGGTCAATTAAAGAAATTTTCACTGCTTTCTTTAATGCCTCTTCTATACGACTATCGATTTGTTGGACATAAGAAAACCAAACTTGTTGGATTTCCATTCTTTGAAACACGAAATATTCATAGGTACTACATAAAGTCTGTCTAATTTCCTCAAGAAAATTCTTCAATTTCATTGAAAGATCCTTCTTATGTTTTTCCTGTTCCTCTTCGAAAGTCCTTAATTCATAAACCTTCTTCTTATCGATTCTGATCAAGATTTTCGAGGAAATCTCTGAACATTTATCATAGATCTTCTGCATATTATGTTTAAAAATGAAGATCTTCGTAGATAATTCCTGACAACTCTTGCGACAATCTCTCACGAACCCTTCTAAAGCCATTTTTGAATTCCATTTCAACTTCTTGTTTCCCACACTAACCCCTGTATTTATCACTTTCTCAGTGAATTCCAAATGTTGCTTAAATAACTTCTTCTCAGTATCATCCATAGAATCTATTATCGCATTATAATCTCTCACAACCAACATCACGATTTCTCTTAAAACCCTGATATTTTCTCTTTGGACCATCGCGAAATCATCTGCATATTGAGGGATCACTATACCAAATGAAGCCAATTTCTTCCAGGCCATAGCTTCTATCAATAGTTTTATCAATTGTTTATCGAAATGACTTTCTAAATGTCCTGCCTTGCTTCTTAACAATTCCTTTTTGAAACTGTCATCATTTTCCTCGATTTTTATTAACACGGCCTTATTTAAACGAATATCGACTGTATTTCCACCTTCTGGATCTTCGAAATCCTTGTTTTCATCTTTCCATTCTTTGAATTTCTGATTCAGAATGAATTGACGGAAACGTTGGAAATATTCATCATATTTCTTCAAGGCCGGAGCCTTGAGTTCTTCCTTCACGAAGGAAAGCTGATCGATTGCCAATTTCATTTTCTCCATACGATGGATTAAAGAACGCACCCAAATGCCCACACCACTATGTTTTCCATGACCTAAGGGAATTACTATATTTTTCTTGAGCTCGTATTCCTAAGAAAAAAGAGATTTTTAAAGAAAATTTCAATGATTTGAAGGAAGCTGGAAGAAATTTGAAGGGAAATTTAGAAAAATCGAAAAAATTGAAGGAAATTTTTAGAAAAATTCCGAAAAATTAAAAATAAGGAAATTAATCTGAAAAAATTAAAATCTTACGGTTTTGGTGTCCTCGAGTTCATTCATAAACAAGGTCAACACTTCCTGTGCTTTTTTTCTGACATGTTCTTTGATATTTTCTCTTTTGGCGAGATAATCGAACGCCTCGAGCATTTGCACGCCTAAATATCAATAAGAAAATTATTATAAATATCATAGAAACTCATATAAAATTACCTTGTTCTACTGTAGTCACTGATTCAAAAGCCGAATTTATGATATTCTTATACATCACATCAAGATCCTTCATTCCATTCTTGAAAATATTGAATTCATCATGCCATTTAGACGCTTTTACATCTAGGATCTTATCTTTAATATCTTCTGAATTTCTGATCTTATCGATATATTTTCTAAAGGCCAGCTTAATTTCCTCTAAAATATTGACAATTTCTGGTCCTCGGGAACCTCCGAAATGAGGCAATTGATTATCAGATCCTTTTCTAGCGAATTGAAGCTGTCCCTCGCAAATATCCTTCAATTCATGACATCTTTGCACGAAGGCATCGACTTGTGCGAAAATCGAATTCAAATTGAAATCCCAACCTTTGTTTTTGGTTTTCTTATTGATTAAAAGGGCAGTTCGATCATAACAGGTCCTCCAAAGTTTCCCACAATCAATGCTGTTTTCAAGGTCCTGCATGCATTTCTCCACATTCCCATCCAACATATCATTAATATTGATGGTTTCTCTGCATCTCAAGATGATTTCATTGCTGATCTTATGCAAAAGGCCGGAAATTCTTTCAGGTGTTTTATAATATTTTGATTTCTCCCAGATCATCCTCACTCTATTCAGAAGATCAGGTAAAAGACTAGGGATTTCTTGTGGAGTGGATTCTCCTAGTTTCTTACAAGGATCATATAAACTCTTAAGGAAAAGCAAATTATCTTCCGCTTCAATTGATCCTATTTTGATGTTTTTCGTAAGTTCTTCAAAGCTCTTCACATAAGAACTATCGACTACATGTAAGAGACTAGTGATTTTCTTCAATTCCTCCTTCTCCAATTGTTCATCAATATATGAGAGATTTTCTTTCCTGGATCTCCAATATTTGATTTCTTCCAAAGGTCCCGCATTTTCAGATTCATGTGAAGAATCTTGATTATTAACGACTTCTTTGATTTGTCTATACCAATAAATCAATGTGGTTTCTAATCTTTGAATGAGGTCTTTGTCTTGTTGTGCGGCTTCTGAATCTGCAAGATCTTCATTAGGAATATAGAGTTCTGTGAAATTCTGTTGTTTATGAGAGACTTCTGTGAGATAGGCCATGAATTTATGTAATTGTGAAAGAAACTCCTTTTTGATGTTATCAGGCCAACTTGGGTCTTTAACAAATGATGGGATGAACAAATTGTTCATTGATTTAAGAAGTCCAGTGAGATGGTTCTGTTTTATTGTTCCACTGATAAGGAAGTTCTATGAAGAAAAAGAAAGGATTTTTGTGATAAAATATTGGAAAGTTACTATGACGTTGGAAGGAGTGATTTCTGGGTATGCGTTGTTTTCATTTGGGATTTTGAGGAAATATGCGAAATCAGTGTCGAAAGAATCTTTAATATTCGATTTAAGATAAGGTTTATATATTTTAGGATACTTTCATCAAAGACTGGAGGCTCAATATAGGAGAAGTTTAAGCCTAAACTCTCGATCCAAACAAACATTTTCCTAAATAAAGATAAAATATTGAATGAAATGAAAGGAAAATAAGAAAAAATACAATTTATAAGGATCCTTCAAGAAATCATGAACAAATGCATTACAATTTTTGGTCCAAAGCTCTTCTGAAAACTTATCCAATTCCTCTTCTAATCTCTCCTTGAAATAATTCACAACTAATCGCAAAAGACTCTTTGAAGACTAATTATTTAAAAAAAATTACATTCAGAATCCTCTTCAATCATCTCATCGACCACTATTTTGTCCTTAGGTTTCTTGATAATCTTCTTGATTTTCCTCATTTTGCTCGGTTCTTCCAATTTTTCTCTTTCCTCTTCATTCTTCGTTTCCTCTAAAATTTTCTTCACCTCATAATCCTTCAATAATTGTTGGAACTCCTCTTCTGGGATCTCCACTTCCTCTTCGATCTCCACTTCTTCTTCTTCATCGTCATCATTCTTCACCTCTTCAATTTTCTCCTCTTCCTTCTTCTCTTCAGCCTGAATTTCATTCAATTCGTTGGATGGAGGCTTGTTTGGATCATCTTCTACAGATTCTTTATTGAGGTTTTCTTTGGAATCTCCTGGCAATTGCTCTGAGACTGGATTTTCTAAAGATGATGGATTTGGATTGGATTCCAAAGGATCTGATGATGGGATTTGGGGATTGGTAGCATCTTTGATCTCCTCAGGAGATTGTTGGGGAGGAGGCTCGGAAATTGGAAGAGGGTCTTGAGGGACGATTGGTGGTTGTTGTTGTTCTTCCATAGGTTTGAATGTAGTTTGAAAAAAATATAAAAAATTTGAATAAATATTAATAAATTCATGGACATGAGGATTTAAATAGTCGGGTGAATCTGAAAGTCGGACGGATTTTTGAAACAGTTTTTTATTTAAAAAATTTTAAAGAAAATTTTATTAATTCAGCAAGAGGAAAAAAATGATTTGGATTTTAATTTTATATTTTTGAGTTTTATTTGGCATTTTTAAATAATTTCTAATAAAATATTTTATTTTTAACAAATTTAAGTTTTTTTGAAAAAATTTTTTAACCAAAATTTATTTTTTAACAAATTAAAGTTTTTTTGATTATTTCCCAAAAAAAATACTATAAAATTGAAAATAAAAAAAGCAATTTATTTAAAATATCTCCTCTTTTTTTTAATCAAAAAACCATTTAAGGTTTGACATTCGATTTATTTTTGCGATGTCTATTTCCGTTTTTCTCTTCTTTTTCCTCATTTTCTTTCCTCGACAAATTATTCATTTTTCTGATCTTAAATTTTGATAAATTCACAGTTGATCCATCATTTTTCACATTATTATTATTATTATTCTTTGTAGTGAAACTGAAGGAAACAGTTGAACTATTATTGTTACTAGTGGCTAAAAACCTCCTTTGTCTACTTTGTGCTTTCAACATATTCACTAGATCCTTGCTATGATAAACCTGAGCCAAAGGGTTTTTTTTGATTCTGCTGCCTTCTCCAATCATTTTCTCTGAATGATTCGTTTTGAATAAAATGTATTTAGGTGAGTTCAATTTCAACATTTTATTGAAATCATCAGGACCTAATTCCTCTTCTTTCGAAGGGAAAACTGCCATTTCAGTTCTTTTTTGGTCAGTTTTTTCAAGTTTGATGAGAGTTTTTTCAATGGGTTCGGTTTTTTCATAAATGCTTTGACTTTCTGTGTTGAAATATTTTCTATTGATTGAATTGGTGCCTCGTGATAATCGTTCGGAAGGTGAACTTGAGTTGAGAAGTATGGTTTTGGCTAAGATTTTGTCAGGGGAAAACTCATTGTAGACGAGCTCTATGTTCCGTTTGAGAGTGACTGGAAGAGACTCGCTGGGAAGGGTTTTTAAATGGGAGAGTGCAGGGGCCTTGTCTTTGCAAAGGGTTTTAGATCTGCGAAGAAGACTGAGTGAAGGAGGTTTTTCTAGATATATTAAAAAATTGTTATTTATTGAGATTTTGTTTTAAAAAAAAAGTAAAAAACAGTGAAAAGAGAAAATAAGATAGACAACAACATTGTAAAAAAATAATTAAAGAAACTTTAAAAACATTAAAAAACATGAAACCATTTTAAAAAACATGAAACCATTTTAAAAAACATTAAAAAACATTAAAAAACATTAAAAAACATTAAAAAACATTAAAAAAAGAACATTAAAAAAAGAACATAAAAAAATAAAAACACATGAAATAAGATTAAAAAAACATTAAAAAAAAAAATTAAAACCAAAAAACCTTTACAAAAAAAATAAACCTTCTTCTTTTTTTCTTTTGTAGCCATCATAAGTTATTCTTCTCGGTACCTGTGATATAAAATCATCCTCTTCTTCCTCAAAATGGTTCGAATTGCGTTTTTCCAATGAATCAAAAGTGTTAATATAAACTTCCTTGTCAATCCTCTCGCTAGAGTTCTGAGCACCTTCTTCCTCATTAATGGTGTTTTTCTTTTCCAACTCAAGAATTTTCCTTTCTTCTTCTTCTTCAATGACGAAAGTGGTTTTTTTCTTAGAGAAATACATCGCCTGTTCAATTTTTGAAGATTCCAATTGTTTGGAAGTCTCTAATAGTTTCGAAGATTCAAATTGTTCAGAGCCTCTATCATCAAAATGATTGAAACTTCGACGCAGGGAAGTCGATTTGAGACTTGAATTTATGAGGTTTTTGATCTGATTGGTTGATGATTTTGTTTGATTTTTCAATAAGCTTTTTCAAGAAAAATAGTAGAAAGAGATTTTTAATGAGTTTTTTTACATTAATGTGGGGTTTTCCTTTTTATTGTTGTTTCTGGCTTTTTTTGCATGTTCTAAGTAAAAAATTTTTTATTTTTATGGTTTTTTTAAGGCAAAAATACTCGAAATTATGGTTGATTTTTTTTCTCTTTCCAAATCATTGAGCATTTTTTGCATTTCAGCTTTCTTTTGATCATATTGAGTTTGGAAGTTGCCAGTCAAAAGACTCGCCTTTTTCTGTATTAATGTACAACAAAATCCACATTTCTCACATTCGCAGCTTTTCCTTCTCAGATTTTCTATAGGAATGGGAGTTTCCATAATTCGAGAATCTTCATTTAGATCATCCCCATAGAAAAACTCCCTTTCATCAAAACTCTTATTTGGCTTTTGAGTTTGGGTATTCACTTTCCTTAATAGTCTTATAAGAATATGGGGATAAAGTACCTATGGTTGTTGTGGATTTAATGAAATTGCGAATTTTTCTGGTTTTCCCATTAAAAACATGGTTTTTGTCTTTGTTTTGTCGAATATGCGCTAAGGACTCGATTTTCACGAAACAATCAGGGGTCCTATATTTCACATCCTTTAAACCTTTTTTAAGTTAATTCCTCTTTTTTGCTAAATTTATAAGAAATCTTACTTTTTTCACTCGCATTTGATGTCACAAGCTTATGGGAACTTAAAATTTCTGCGGATTCATGTTCTTTTTCTTGAAATTCAGATACTGTGTGTTTTTTTTTAAAGCTGAAATCGCTTTTCTTAGCGAAAGAATATTCTGAATGAATAGATCTTAAGATATCAACTGCGATGTTGTTCCATAGGTTGGTGTTCGAAGTTTTGGGTAAGAAAATCAACGGCATTTTCAGATTTTTTTCTTCGAGAGGCATTGGGACTTGTTCTTTGAAAGAGAACTTCTCATGTTGGGGATATTTTAAAAGGGAAGAACGAGGAGAAGAATCTTGAATCAAGGTTTCATCTGGGGTGAGAGATGGGGCAATGATGGAAGTTTTAATTTGATATTTAAGCATTTTTATTATTTATTTTTTTGGAGTTTTTTTGTTATGCTTTAAGCTTTGAAAAATATTTGATTTTTAACAATTTTAAAGAAATTTTATCGGTTTTGTTTTTTGATATTTTATTTCGAAATAAATTTTAAGAGCTTGAAAACTTTTTATGAAAAACAGAATTTATATTCTAATTAATTTTTTGAAA
>Ga0302186_10003480_pt1 | contig 11510 bp, 7 predicted proteins | sample II_Bog_E1_2_FD_198782 | JGI IMG/M metagenome (GOLD analysis project Ga0302186, IMG submission 198782) | Peat permafrost microbial communities from Stordalen Mire near Abisko, Sweden - II_Bog_E1_1 | ecosystem: Environmental > Terrestrial > Soil > Wetlands > Peat | place: Sweden: Abisko, Stordalen...
TAAAGGCCGAAAATTTGCATTAATATTTGTGCAAATTGTTGGAATAATTGGAGTCGGTCGTAATTGTAAGAATATTCAGTAACTCTTTTAGCAGGATTCTTATAAGTCCTATGGATTTTAATAATTTCACAATTTCTATGTGGATTCTGTGGTTATACAATGATGATGATGGCTTATGTTATTCCAACATAGTTTTGCTAAGATAATTTTTTATAAAGATCATTAATTACAATAAATTACGCCATGTACTTTTAAATTAAGAAAGGTCAACAGGGACAATAATCATTGGCGTGCTCTATTACTTTTACAATCTGTGGTATAATTTCTTAGCGTTTGTTGTCTTAATCCCAATGGTAGCAGCCCTAATAATATGCATAGTGTTTTTGGTGGAGGGACCATACTTTCTCTATGGGAAAAACAGAATGCGAGAGTGTCTCTAAAGCTTAAAGACCATCGCTAAACTTAACAATAGCCTTTAATAATTCTAAGTTATACAAGCTACTTTCCCAAAGGAAAAGCCTTAGCACAGTGAAGCTCGCGCTCCCTCTCTTCTATCCATAATTAAGGATAAGTAATACCTAAGGATGATCATCATTTTAATTTTGGCTGAGTTAGGGGCAAATTTATACTATTTTGCCACTGGTTACGCTCTTGATTAGATTGGTTACGAATACGGTGCCAATATGATTGCATTTGGAATTGTGTAATTTGCAGCTTATATCACTCTGAGTATTTCATTAATAATTTAGGTTTATTCATTACAAAAATTCCTAGAAAGGCTGGACTAATTACGTTTTATGGCATTACAATAGCATTGGGATTTCTCTTTTACATAAATTCTATTAGAGACGAAAGGATACCTGCCTTCGTCCTTATATCAGTCATTCGCTACTTTTTTAGTAAATTCTTTTTTATTTAGTGCTTGCTTTTACCCTTATCATAATATTTTTGTCTACTGAAGCCTTTCCAATGAATATTCAAGCAACATGTGCTGGGATAATCGAAGCAATTGCTCAGCTTGGATCATTTTTAGGGCCAATTGTCATAACCCTTTGCATAAATTTTTAGATATACCCGATCATTGCAATCTCCTTTTTGGCACTTGCGACTATCTTGATACCCCTGCTTTTTATGAAAGTACCAGAAAACCAAACTATTTAATTTCAATAAAGCAGTGAAAGATGCTCAATAGCTTTAACAAATCAGATAAACAGCAGTTCCAACATGTAACAACACTTAAATAATAGTCTAAACAACTATCAAAAACTAAATTGATTGATTATGCTAAATGATACATTCTTAATAATTATATTTGATTTTTGATATTTGCTTTTTATCTCTTCTTTAAAAAAATAAAAAATCGGGACTAATTTTTAGGTAGATTTTATCGATTGCAAATTTCAGTTTGCCATCTAAAGAACTTCTTATCGAGAAAATACATTTAATTTTTGATTGCTCTTCATGAACATGAAATTATTCTTAAATTTGATCATTATCCTTAAATCTAATTCAGTATATCATTTAATCCGCTTCTCTTCACGTAAAGATTGATAGGGATAGTATATATCTCAGTTAGCACTCATATTGAATATTTAAAATTTTAAAAATTACTCTTTCACACATTTATAATTGAGTTAAAAAGATTCTTCAACTAATTATATTCAGAAAAAATATTTAAAAATAAAAGAAAATTTTAGAGAGAAATTACTAAAAGTATAAAGTTGCCTTGAATTTTGATTCTATTTTAAATGAAGATCAAGATGTTTGTCCTTCAGTAAGACTTTCAATTTTTAGCGCTACTTTTTGTCTCTCAACCATTGCACTCAAAATATTTGCATAACTCCAAGTTAAATCCTTCGCATTTTTTTGAGCTCCGTTATTTCGATCGATCTGCTCTGCAATATGTCCGTTATCACCTTTCACCTTTTGATATAATCTATACATGACAGCGTCACCTGCTTCTAAAGTAGCTTGAACGATATCGAAATGAGTAGTATCTTGATTAAGATTGAGAAGATCAAGCCATGCTTCTTTATCTTCTTCTTTTAAAAATCCATTTGAGTCTAGAAGCACATTGGCGCCCTGATAGAAAGATTTTGCAAGAACTGCAGTCAGAAGCTGCCAAGGGTTTCCTCCAGCATAAGCATCGCCTGGATATCTGCCTAATAATATGCCTGGTATACCATTTTTAATGTCTTGTTGATTAATTAAATACTCATTACAGAATGTTTGCGTTAGCACCTTTATTGTTTTTGCTACTTTTTCATCAGTGATTGGATAAACATCAAAGGAAGAAAATGCATGAATAACAGCTGAGTTTTTTTCGCGGTTCACACCTTCCCTTATTTCAGTGCCTGTCCAATGACCATTGAGAGTTGCTTGTACATTGCTTTTAGCCGAGGAACATTTAGAAGCATAGGAGGTATCTCCGGTTTTAGTGAAATACTATGCGCACAGTCCAAGAGTATAAACAAACGCTGCACGATTCCAAAATAAATCATTTGATCTGAATTACTCCCAAAGATCGCAGCTTTCGGATTGCCAGTTAGCTAACACCCAATCAAGATCATATTTTATTAGTGGAAGAACAGTCATAGTTACATAGCTGGATTGCCCATTTTTCAGTAATAAATCAGCAAAAAGAAGGAGAGCAGCAGATCTCAGTCCAGGTCCATCAGTCTGAGGCCTGCACCAGCCTCCAACAAATACTTCACCATTGGGAATTTAGAATTTTGGGTTAATTCTGATATCATATCCTTGTGGATCAACTTCGCTCTGCACTTTCTTGACCCAATTGACGTAGGATTTCATTTTTTTCTAAACTTTTGAAAGATTGAAGTTATTAATTTCCAAGTAAGTTCTCATAGTGAGAGCAGCATCGCGCATCCAATGATAATAATAGGACCCGATAACTGTCTAGTAGTCTGGTGCTGCCACAACTCCTCCCTTTCCTTGAATATCTATGTTTGCATCGAAAAAAGCATACATTTTATTGTAAAAGGCGGAATCAAAACCCTGTCCTCCCTTCCAGCTAAAGGTAATTTTATTACAAACAGTTTATCCACTCGGATAATAGCACCAAGGAGTATCATTAGGGACTTAATTAGTGTTTCCAGTGGGCTTCCAGCAGCATCCTTTAGCTTAGCATAGCTGTTGGTTAATGCCAAGATATCCGCAGTCTTTTCTCTGACTTTCAGACATGTCACATGATTGAGAACAAATAAGAGCTAGAAGAAGTGCAAGTATAAGTAAATTTTTCATCCCTTTAATATGATATAAATACTATCAAAGTTGAATTGTATTTGTATGAATTGACTCTGCGTTAGCAGATGATTATATCCTATCCTATTTGTATGAAAGATAAGAATTAAGTTTCCCATTTCTACAAATACAAAAAGATCTACAATAAATCTCTTATTTCTGGAAAGATTATATATTGATAGGATTTGATTTGAATGTCAGCAATCATCAAAAGTAAACAACAAATTATTTAATGGGAAATATACATTTTTATAGTGAAAATGATAAAAAGTATTTGATAAACAAATTGTAAATGATTAATAACTTTCACAATAAAAAATAATTAAGAAGATTAATCATATTTCTACCTCCACTTATGTTTATTATAAATTTATATTCTGGCTGGTTATAAAATCCAAAATGTAGATAGAACTTACTCGATAAGCCCAGTAAGCTATTGCTGATTTTAAACTACTACAGCAGAGCCAATCACTTCCACCTCTCATGGAAATCAAGCTTACCTGCCTGCAATCTACGTTGGAGGGTCGACCTCTTAACGAATATCTTATAGATCAATTACCTCCCTACGAAAGGCTCTCTCTTGAAGAAATGAATATATAAACTCAAATGAATCTGTTTACAAGTATTGTTAGGTGTTTATCAGGCCGAGAAATAATAATTTATTTTAAAAATGAGCGCATTTTTTTGAGAAACGACGGAGGATTTTTTTCTTGGAATAAATGCTACCTTACTTGCGATTCTAAAAGGTTAATAATAAAGAAGAAGAGGGATGCAAAGGAAAATTTATACTTGATGGAGCTAGACAAAGTATGGATTAGCAAAGGACATAAGTAATATAAAAAAAAGAGAGTGTTCAGCATTTATTATGTCGACAGGAAACATGTGATTGGTTTTGACGAATAAATCACTTGCGACAGAGTACACAGAATATTGGCGGAACTTCTGAGCGAGAAGAGATAATGTTCGGTTATAAAATATGATAATTCTGAACTACTTCGAGAGCATTAAAATAAAAAATTAGGAATGGATCGCACCTAAGTGAGCAAGATGATCTAAACGTAATAATTATAGTTTATGTTGGCCGTGCAATAGAAAGTAGATGAAAGTGCTCTTAGTAATGATAAAGACTTCAAGCTGGTAAGAAATATTGACCAGGGGCGAATGCTCTAGCATATTTCTAATAATAGTATCAAGATAAACCTTATCATTTAAAAGCTAAGCATCTTCGATATTGCTCAGTACTATCTGCAATTTAAACAATGGAACGCTAATATTGAAAATTTTCAAATGTTAAATCGACCAAGAAAAAACTCATATCTTGCCTATCTTAGAACGACAAAGTATAGTTTTATGTCTTATCCTCGTGATACCTATCTTTCTGTTATTTACTATGAGGCTTGTAGATGTAGAAATGCAAACAATAATAATCGTTATTTACTCATTGAAAGTATTGAAAACGAAGGAGAAAATGTAAATGGAGGAGTAGTCAGAATGAACTACAAGCAAATAATTGAGTTCACAACTCGCTAATAAAAAGAAAAACTTGTGCTTATGACTATTCTCACAGATATAGATTTCAAAGGATATGCTTACACCGCAGATAATAAGGGGATGGCCTTTCATTTGTTAAAAGATATAGATAATTTTGCAAAATTTTGCCAATAGCAGTATTTCATGGGAAATCATATTAAATATTTTGAGACCATTCCTTGTTCTTGTAATTTTGAAAACAGAAACAGCCTTAAATATTCAAGATCTTTCACTGATGTTTCTCTTCCGACTGAAAGAAACTGCGATGACGTTTCATAAATTTAATAGCATTAATGGGAAGTCAATTCGAATAAAAACCAAAGTATTCATGGTATAGCCATTGAAAAATATGTCATTAAAGCTTTGCATGACATTTAAAACAACATTGTCAATGAAGATATTCTTTAAATCATGAAGAGTCAAAAACACTATAGCTATGCTCTCAATCACAGATTTTCCAATAATGAAGAGGTCTTCAAAAATAATATTGGAAATGGCAGTGATTTTTTAATTCAAGAAGGGCGATGGAGATTCGATGGTGATTAGTACATATTCTGTGATGCCCGGGTTTTAGCTGCTCAGAAGGATATAATTAAAATGATTTTTAAGCAGCTTAGTTCAAATTTATTGTCAGGTAAATCCATTATGAATATGTCCCTTCCTGTAGAAATATTTGATAGTAAATCAATGCTTGATTTGATAGCTACCAGCTTTGGATTTATACCTCATTATTTAAGCAAAGCATTGACATGCACTAATCCTGTTGAGCAAATTAAATATATTGTGGCTGGTTTTATGTTCATGTCAGCAACTTGCCCAAATATTGAAAAACCCTTTAATCCTATATTGGGAGAGACTTTTCAAGGAATGGTGGGAAACATTCCCATTGCCCTTGAGCAAATATCTCATCATCCTCCGATCAGCTCTGTCTTCATCAAAACAAAATAATTTTGCATTTATGGAAATTTTGATATCAGCTTGAATATGGGCATCAATACTGCCTAATCAAAAGTGCCAAATTGGCTTAGAGCTTAGATATATCCAACTAAGACGAACTATTATATCAAAATGCCAGATGTCTAACTAGGAGGATTAATGTACGGCAATCGTACTTTAAAAATTATAGGTAAGGGTTTTGTTTACTAGAAAAATAATAATATTTTTTGTGAGTATTCCATAGGGAAGGAGAAAAAAAGAGTTTATGAGAGCTCACAAAAACTAAAAGGAGCCGATTTAGCTGGAGGAATATTTAAAGTAAAAAGCTAATTTGGCAACAGGGTAATAACTTTGGATCGGAAAAAAAACTTTGATGGAGTTAAAGCTGAAGATATTGTTGAAACTTATTGCTTTCTAAGCGGCAAGTGGTATGGAAATTTATTTTTTGACAAAATTTCTTACAAAAGTATGACTGATGGACCCTTCCCTGAAAAACCTTATCGGCAAAAATATTTGCTCGCTTCTGACTCAATTTTTCGTGAAGATGTTATTTTTAAAAGATGGAATAATAATGAAAAGTCTAATCAATAAAAATAGCACTTGTAGAATGTGCAGCGAAATGACAAGAAGTTGCGCTAAAAACATAGAGATAATCAGTGAATCATTTTATTGGTACTATTTTTATTGATAGTGTTTTTAATTATCCCTATAATAAGAAGCAACTATCAATGAAAATGAAGAGTTTTACTCAAACTCCATTTAAAATACTATAAAATTATTGTTTTCTGAATTAATATTTTAAACTGGAGAAAAATTTTTCATTTACAATGGTTTGCCATCTTAGTTGAATAATTATCAGTCTTTTTCTATGCTTATTACCTATTCTCATCACCACAAATTTATATTTTTTAAATAACAAAATAGAATGGCGAAATAGAGCAAATACAAAAGTGTTGATGAAATAGTTATTAATTATAAATTTAATGAGATCATTAATTAGCCTCATTAGCTATAGTTACATTTTTGCCAATTTCAGGTTTAGTTATCTTCTTTTTCATGTTAGAAATCAAACTTTTCACTGGCTTTAATTTTTGAACAACAGGTTTATTTGGATTAAAGATATATTTGGCCTATTATTTGATACTTTCAAGTTTGATTGGCTCACTGGCCTAAACTTGAGCCACTGAATTGATTTGCTGAACCGGCTCTAGCAATTTTTATTATTTTTTGATTTAATCTGACTCTGTAATATTTTGCTATAAATTAAGTCCATATTTTTAAGATAGTATCTGCTTCCTCATCTAATCGTATCTTTTATCAATTTCTTGCTCTTCCTCTTCGTTGAATTTCTGTTCCTCCTATTCTTCATAAATTAAATTTTGAAGCAAATCCTCTGGATCAATGATGGCTTGCCTTTTATTTGAATTTTTGATATCTTCAAGCGCTTACATCAACTCCATCTATCGTTTGGAATCATATGTTCTGCTTTACAGATATTTCATGGAATCACCGTCTTTTTCGTTTGTCTTAAGTTTTTATAGATATTTTTCTGCATGCTGCGCATCTTTGATAGCCTCATAATTTCTGGTTCCTCCAGTTTCAACGACATAATCATGATTTTTGGGGTCTGTTTTGAATGTTATTTCAGCATAGCATGTGGTGCATTTGAAATAAAAACGAAAAACTTTTATTCCAAGATAGGTTTATTAGTTACAAATCTACATTCTCATGTTGAATTTAGTTCCAATGTAGAGATAGTTTTGACATGTACTACAACGCAGACTCATCGGCAACATGTTGCGCACCATCATCAGTTTGTCCTTGCCTCGACCCCGCTTTACAATGATTTCGTGGTTAAAGTTCTTGGGGAAATATTTAATGAGCACTTTACGTTCAGCCATTTCTAAATTTATTATACTCTCTTTTAAATTTTATACATTCAGCAGTTAAGCTCTCAGTAAGAGATAGATGGTGATTTATTTTTTAATATAAATTGAAAAAGAATAAGGCCGATTTTATTTCCGAGGATAATATATGATAGAGCTTCATTAATTAGTATTTTTTGTTAAAGTAGATATCGTTATTTGCATGTTTAAATAAGTTTTCCATCACTTAGAATCTCAATAAAATGTAACAAATGATATTTCAAACTGTACAGAACCAGATTAAATCGAGGAAGCTGTATATTTAGAGACAATTAGGAAGGAGGCTTAGAAAATACTAACATCTTTATTCACAGATTGCAAAGATTGCGAAAGAAAGTTCAAGTTAAAATATTAATAACTATAAGTTAAAGTACAGGAAAAGAGTCTTATGCTGGAGGAAACTATTCAAATGAACAATACTTTAAAAAATGACAACTGTAGCTTAACTTTAAATTTGTAACAAATGGGAAGAAATATCAAAAGAAACGAGTTTAAACAGGAGATATTACTCAGGCAAATAGAGCACCTAAAGAAAATGGTGGTCTAAAAGGAAGCCATAATCAAGTATTTATAAGAAAAAAACTAGATTATTACTATATCAAACAGTCGAAATTTAATTGGAAATAAATCCGCAACTAGTATAAATCTAGATAAATCTTTAAGGACTTGCAGTCAGAAAGATCTTTCTTTTGCCAGATTAAAGTAAACTAATTCTATAAAATTTGAGGACTATAATTTTAAAGGACCTTTGAAGAGTAAAGTAATTTAACCAATGAAATCATTTGGAAATAGAACTACTTTAAGGATTAAAGACAAAGTCACTAACATCTAATTATCTCAAGTTAAAGAAAATATAATTGTCTAAAATGAAAAAAATCGAGTTGACTCTTAAGTTTTTAACTCCTTTCAGATAAATGGAGTTTAAAAGAGAAAGCCATATGCAAAAACATTATCAAGGAAGATGTCTTCCGAAATGACAAATTCTTTTTGGAATTATGCTACCAATTGTAAGCATTAAAATGCAAATGAAATGAGAAAAACGGTTACTCATCTGGATTTTTCTCATTTTCTAGAAGAAGTAAAAAAGAGCCCATTTCTTTCTCGATGTAACACTCAAAGTTGATATTTGTATTATAAGCAGTCAAATATGTATCAATAATCAATAATTAAGTCAAAAAACCATGTATATTATTATAAAGCTAAAAATTATAATTTTTTACTCTTTAGCAGCTTATATTAATTTTATTTGAATACATGCCGAAAACATTTAACTCAAGACAAGAATTATCTGATCTACTAGAAAAAGACTATGAGTTACGTAATATCCATTAACATCACGCTCTATTCAATATAATTAAACAGGCAATTCCGTCTTGCAGTGAATAATTAGCCAAACAATTATCTTTTTATGCACAGAATCGACCCAAGTAAATATAAGGACAAAGTACAATTAATATAATTTAGTATTTTAAAGAAACACAATCTTTCTCATTCTCACTGATTAGTCATCGCTTTAGTTTGAATATAGACAAATTGCTAACACATCTTAAATTTAAGATGTCAACAGCGAACAATTTTGCATTGTAATACCAGGAAAAAGGTTGTTGAATTGCCAAAATATTGGCACTATTGAGGAAGAAATTAAGTTTTTACAAAATTGTCCACACTTCAAAGATGTTTCTAAAAGAAAATTATTCCATCTTTTACGTAATAGTCAAATTAGCAAATTGTCTTTCGGTGAAAATGTGTATCAGTAAAATGATACTGTAGCAGCGAATGCCGAAGGAGTATTTATCATTCGAGAGGGATAATTTTGTTTTTCCAAAAGAGATCCCTATGGAATAAAAAATTTCTAAGTACTTTTAATTTAATTTAGCTTATTTCTTGTTCTAAAGGTCATCTATTTGGAAACGAAGTGCAAGGTGGATAATAAATGAAAATTAAAAGAACACATACAGTTACCTGCAAAAGCAGCACTGGACTGATATATAGAGTTGAAGATGATTTTTTCAACTCTATGCTGAGAAAATAATGTGAAGCGCTTATCATTGAGAATAACTAAAAGATAAATTAACTCGCGGAGATGAATTTTATAAAAATATAAAAAAATAAATTGCAAAATTCGCAATTTCTCTATCAGACAGCTCGAAGATCTCATTCAAGTTTAATTCACTATTCTAATTAGAAAGTTAATCATCAACCCTTAACTTTAAGAAACACTACAAGATGTTCTTAGGCAAAATAATCTAAAGTAAAGATGCCCAATTTTCCATTATTATAAAGTAAAACGCAAAGGTAGCTTAAGAAGTAGATAAAAAATTATAATCCATAGTATCACGAGGAAATATAGATTCTTAAAAAGAGATAAAAATGTTTTAAGCTGAAGGAGTTATCGAAATTATCATCCTCTAAATTGACGAGGGGAGAGGTTTTGTTTGGATTGATGAAAACGAGCTGGCAATTCTAAAGAGACAGGCGCAAGCCCATTCTTAAACATTGATCAATTCTTGTTTTATTATTTATTTAAGATTGTCTGAAATGAAATATAATTCTTTTATTCTTACTAATTTAGACAAGTGAGATATGGGCTGATGATTGATTAATAAACAATAACAGAATTAAAACTTTATATGAAATCAGTGACAAAGTCAACAGACCGTAGAAATATTCTCTTTTAAAATGGGATTTCTCTTCTTAGATGACATCATAGGCCTTCTTTTTTTTGAAAACCAAATTGCTTTTATTGAGTTAGTTTTAAGTTATGTTAAAATTATACTTTATCTTGGATCTTCAAAACCTGAAATTTGGGTTGTAGTCTTTTTGCATCTACGGTCATATTTAGTTATAGTCTGCCCAATCTTTTCATTCCTTTTCATCATTTCTTTTGTAATAAAATTTTAGTTACCATCTCGCACTTTTGTTAAATGATGGCGATCAATTTCAAGACCGCTCCATATACCATTAATTGCTTCCTATATTTTCCATTTTTCAGTCATTATTAAAGGTGGCTTTAACTTTTGCTTATCTGAACTAGTGATAGAAGTAGCTCTTCTCTGAATATTAAAGAGACTAAGAGTAGGCGAAATTTTTGTATCAATTTTGTTGGACTATTTTATTATGGACTTTGATAGTGTTTGCTTTTTTTCAGCAGGAACCTTAATCAGACATCCTTTTTTAGTGATAAAATGCACGTACGTGAATAGTTCACCTAAGTTAATGGGAATTTGAACAGTAATCTGCTTTATCTAAGCTTATATTTTTTGCTGTATAAGATGAAGCAAATTTTGATTGTTGCTCTTCATCTTGAAAAAATCATAAATTTGCAAAATTCTCTCTGCTAATTTTTTTGCTAATTTAACTTATCTTTCATTATTAGTGGTATAATGATGATATTTAGCTACAATGGCTATAAATTCATACTCTTGATTATCAGCGTCTGGATTCTATTGAAGATTGAAACTAAAGTTGAGGTGCTCGAGCTATTCAATACGTTGCTGAATTCGATAAGCATAGTATTTTATGATGTGATTTAAATCTGGCAAAGACAGCATGCCTATGAGATAAGAATTATTGATCTACTGAGAGAATAAATTATATTTTGGGAATAATAAAAACTATTTTTAGCTTTCTAAAGGAAAAATTTCATATGAGTAGTTTTTAAAAGTATTAAGTTTGAAACAAGCAATCAATATCAATAATATCAGTCTAATAATGAGACTTAATTAAACAAGTTTTATAAATTGATTTTCATTATATTAGAACTTATATTAAATCGAAATATATATTTCATATAATAAACATATTTTCGATTTCACATGGAAGACAGTGCCTTTTTTTTGTAAGACAAATCCAATAATA
>Ga0302186_10003482_pt1 | contig 11505 bp, 14 predicted proteins | sample II_Bog_E1_2_FD_198782 | JGI IMG/M metagenome (GOLD analysis project Ga0302186, IMG submission 198782) | Peat permafrost microbial communities from Stordalen Mire near Abisko, Sweden - II_Bog_E1_1 | ecosystem: Environmental > Terrestrial > Soil > Wetlands > Peat | place: Sweden: Abisko...
ACTCTCTATTTTTTAACAAAAATTGACCCCCAAATTAAAAAAATATAAAAAACTAAAAAAGCAATAAAAATTAATAAAAACAACCTCCATTGGTTTTTTGGCTAAAAATGCTGAGATAATCTTCTGACAATATCCCTGGCCAACATCGTTGACCCCGCCTTCCAAAACCTTGCATAAAATTTCCATATATTTATAATCCATGGTTTTGATGACGGTGATTCCTTCAATCAATCCATTGCCAGCTGCTTCCTTCTTTGGACTTTCCCCTCCTCTTTTGAAGGAGGTTTTCGAGCGTTTGGGTGAATACTCCTGTTCCACAGGAGCAGCAATATTTTCCTTTTTTTCTTCTTCATTTACATTGCAAGTTTCTTTTTTTTTTTCATTCTCTGGCTTTTCTGTTGCATTTGTTGAGTTGATTGTATTATCTTCAATAATAAGTGGCATCTGACCAGTCAAGGAGTCCGTCTTGCTTCTTTTTCTCTGCAATTGAACAGAAGGGTCAGCATCATCATCACTGGAAGATGAAGAGTTTGAACTGGAACTATCATCATCTTCAGGCACTGATTTCCCTGGACTGTTTGTTTTAAATTTTAATGCCAATTCTTTTTCATATTTTGATGCAAGAGATACTCCCATGAAAATGTCCACAAAGAACCCAGCACGGTCCACCAACAATTGTTGGGAATAATAAGGAAGTCTATATTTCATAATTAGAAAAAAGAAATAGTTAGGATTTGGCAAAAACAAATCTAACTAAACTTATAGGTCCTTTGATAATCTGTGAGATCAGGTGCTGGTTTCAAGAGATAGTCCAAAATTTCCTGAATGATCAGAGGACGATCGAAACTAAAATTATTAGGTTTTTATATAAAAAAAAATAAAAATAGAAGCACTATTCGATTAATTTGGGGGAAAGACGGTCGATTTCAAACAAAAGGGACTCGTAACGGTTGAAAAGCTCAACGAGAGGAGTTTCTAAGGTGATTTCTAACTCCTTGAAATAGATTTCGCGTCTATAAAGAGGAGTTATGTGGAAAGGAAAAAAATAGTTAGGTGGCACCTTTTCATATTTTATTTTCAAGTTAAAAATAAATAATTCATTTTTTTTTTAAAGAAAAGTTCTAATTTTTCATGTTTGATAAAAATAAATTTTTAATTAAATGAAGGAAATTTTCTGTTAAAGTCAAACTCTCAAAAAACTTTTAATTTTTATTGAAGGATCTCCTTTGGTTTAAAAAGAACCCCAAAATAAAGTTTTGTTTAAAAAATAGAAATCAAAATAAAAATATTTGAATAGCATTCAAATTTTATCTAAAAAATAAAAAAAAACTAAACTCAACATCCTAAAAACTTGCAACTTGATGGAAGCTTTTTTGATAATCGTTACAATCCTCTTCGCTATCATTACGATCCTTGTCAACATCTATCTCCTAGCTCTTTACTGTCATGCAGATGACAAAGGTTGGGGTACCACCGGATTTTCTCAAGCCGTTGTGGTTTTGGGCTTGACTCTAAGTTGGGCAATAGTCTTAATGCTTCCACTTGATGTAGGAAACTCACAAGGTAATGGAGATCTAGACATGATGAATTTTTGGATTGCAGTGTTCATGATTATAGCATTCGTCATTGCCATTTTGATCCCTTGCGCTATTTATTTCTATGAAAGTGATGAAGATGATTCGTTAAAGAAAAGAATGTTTTGGACCATCTTCCAAGAAATCTGCACATTGATTATTGCTTTCGCTATTCTTTTCATTACATGGGCTTTTTGGCGATGGGCCGATATTCCAGTGGAGTTGATTTCAAAGGGAGTGTCATATATGGAGTTTAGTTCTTATAGCATTGACCCGAAAGTGCTTGGAGGTCAACAACAAATTCGAGATACTTCTTTACAAATTGAAGTGGAATTCCCAATCTATGTCATGGCTATGATGTCCTTTGTCGGATGGGTCTTTTTCTGTGCTTTTGGAGGTTGTGGATTGGTAGCCCTGCCAATTGATTTAATTTTGGGATTCAAAAACAGACCGAAAATTGTAAAATTTTTTTTTTTTTTTTTTTTTTTAAGGTTTTCAGACAAACGCCAAAGACGCGACAAGTTTGAGATCTGCTTTGAAACAGGAAAATGAAAAGTTGCTGAAAGAGGGAAAAGATTTAAAGGGTTTCCTTAAAAAAAAAATATTGATTTTTATTAATAATAAAATTATTTTGTAGACCGTAGCGCCGAAGTTGAAAACACTAGTGGTTTTTTCCAAAAACGCAAGGTCAAACACACCCTCCAAAAGGATTTCACTGATTTTCGATCCTCTGTGACTGAGCTGGAAAAAGTCTATGAGGTTTTCAAGCAGGAGCTGAACCTTCAAGATGTCAACCCGTTCATTTTCATTGGGAAGTTGATTTTGGGGGTTTTATTCCTATGTATTTCTCTCATGTGGTGGCTCCATATGTAAGAATTTCTCTATAATCTCTATAATGATAAATTTTTTAGCTTAATTTTCATAATGATTAAAGTGAACGGGTTCCCTTCAAACCCATTTCTCAATAGTGTTTTGACTGGATTGGAAGATAAGGGGGTGTCGTTCCTAGCCACAGGCTTTTTCATTTTGTTTGATTTATATTTGTTATGGTGCGTGACAAAGGGAACCTTTAAATTCGGAGTGCGTATCCCATTTTTGTTCAAGTTCCACCCGATGAAGTGAGTACAGAGGTTTTTCAAGAGTAAAATTTTTCTAGGATTCATGAAACTTGGATGAATTCATTCCTCTTTAATGTTATGGTGATTCTATTGAGTTCTGTGGCCGTGGTTCAATTTTCAGCCACTGCTTTCTCTGATTACACTAGACTTACTCAAATTGACAATATCCTTTTATTTTTTTTAATAATTTTTTTTTTGAAATTCCATTGTTTTTTTACATTTTTCCTTAACTTTCTTACTTTTGTTTGGAGTCCAGGTCAAATACCTCAGATTTTTCAAATATTTCTATGCTAATAACGTTTTCGAAATAGCATTTTTCGTAAGATTTAGAGAAATTTATTATTAATGATTAATTAAAGAGCTGGAGCATTGTGGCTGGATTATATTTCATTTGTCGTCCACATGATAAGCCTAAAGTAACCCTTGATTTTAATTTAAGAGTATTCAGTTTTTATTAGTATTTAGATATCCTTGCTAAGAGAGCAGCAAAAGAAACAGAACTCTCGACTGGAGTCAACAAAGAAAAATGATTCTGTTGACGAAAAAAAGCAAATAATTGCAAATTCTTTCTAAAAATTATAAATGAAAAAATAATTATTTAACATTAAAAACAAAGAAAAACCTATCTAAAAATTAAAGAAATACATATGATTAATAGATAATTATAATAATAAGCACTGAAGAATTAAGGAAAGTATTTGGTTTTAGATGTATGACCTTTATTCTCAAACTCCTACTACTAACTTTGTAACGAATTTTCGCTTTTTTTATGGTCATTTCTCAATATATTAAAGAAATTTTCCCTTTCTTCTTAGCTGCAAATTCATTTATTTCGAAACGGTAAGTCTGAAAAGAAGATATCGATCCATATAAACAAGAACACCTCTTTTTATGATTTAACAAATTTGATAATTGAGAAGATGGGCTTAACTAACATTAAAAAAATCCGCCTATTCAAGGAAGGTGGTATCGAACTATTTCAAGATGATTTGGACTATCTGAAAAACAATGAGAACATATTTGTGTCAAAGGGTGAGAATTTCGACGATCAGACGCAATTGTTGGAATACGAAGTCATGAATCAATTAGGGGAGGGGGGCTTTGGTCGTGTGTTTTTGGGAGTTCACAAAAAAACAGGCGAAAAAGTCGCTTTAAAATTTATAAAGGAAAGATTTATAGGTATATTTCGGTTGTTTTTTGGCATTTTTGTCTCTTTTTTTATAGAAAATACAAATGACATTACAAGGATTTTTTCTGAGGCCTCCGCGTTGAAGAATTTGATGCATCCGAATATCGTCACGATTAAGAATTTCTTCACAATGACAAACATGCAGTTCATTTTTGTGATGGAATATCTCGAGGGTGGGGAATTGAAGGAATATGTGGCGTCTAAAGGAAACCTCGATGAGGAAGAAGCTCAAATGATCTTCGGACAAATAGTTGATGCCATTTTTTATTGCCATCGCCAACAAATCATCCATCGAGATCTGAAATTGGAAAATATTTTACTAGAATCCTTAGAAACCAAAGTTATAAAAGTTATGTATGCAAATATATGTTTCTTTATTGAAAATTCTTAAAAAAAAAAAGGTTGTAGATTTTGGCATCTCAGGATTCTTTTGCAATGACCCAACACAAGCTGGCTCTTTGAAATATTTACCTCCTGAGGTGTTAATTGATCAGGTTCCTGCCAATCCAGGGGTGGATATATGGGCTATGGGTTGTATTTTGTATAGATTAATTCATGGGTATGCTCCTTTTGATGGATCAACGAAGTTGCATATAATGGAGAGGATAATCAATAACGAATGCGAGATAAATCCAAAAGTGGAAAAAGAAGTAACTCCGGAATGCATTGATTTGATTAAAAGGATGTTGACTAAAGATCCAAAAGAGCGAATTAATATGCTGGAGGTATCGAACCATGTATGGCTAAAATCAAGCATTGCGGATCTGTAAAAACTTTTTAATTCTTTTGAAAAAAAACCCAAAAAAATATTAGCAAAAATAAAAGGGAAGAAGAAAAAAAACATGTGCTTTTCTTACATACAGAGGCCCAGATAGAAAAAAATGAAGTTTATGAAATCGAACCTAATAAAATGAAATCGTTGTTTATGAAAACGTTGGCTGATAGTAGCAATGAAGGTAAATTCAAGTTCCGCATTAGAAAAGAAGAGATGAAAGCTAGAACCTTTCAAGAAGTCGACATGAAACAAACCCCAATAAGAAAATACACCACTGATTCACCAGTCCTCAAAGAGTCTAAGAAAAACCATTTTAGAAGGGAATCGATTGATAGATTCGATAAATTAAACTTTAAACTGCCTTCTATTCATATACCGATGAAAAAGAATCCATTATTAAATGAAGACTTCCATTCAAAATCGGTGAGTCCTATGAAGATGAGACTAGGGAAGCTAGAGAAAAATAATTATGAAAATATTTCGAAAATGAATTTACCGAGTATTTTTTTTCATTTTTTTAAAACTTTACAGAGTGATAATTTTAGGAATACAGAAGCATTAAATTCTTCAAAAATTGCATTCTTGGTTGAAATATTTGGATAATTTACTCATCTTGGTTTTTTTTGTGATATTAAATTTATTTAAAGAAAATGCATGAAAACTTATGCGCAAAATAAATTAATGTATGAATCAAAATTTTTTTTATAAAAAAATTTAATTTTTTCATAAAAATTTTTTTTTTTATATAATGTGTAAATCTGCATAAATTTTTTCAAAAAAAAATTTTTATTACTTCCATTTTTTTGTTTTTAATTTATATTTTAGAGAAAAACGCCCAAAGTACAAAAAACGTATTACACAATCGACTTAATTATAAAAATTTTCTAAAAAATGATACTATCCAAATTTAGGACCATTTCTTCGCGCACCCACATTCTTTCTCGTTTCTTCTCAACAACTCCAGAAGCAACCTCCGAGTCTGTACCTCCACAAGGTACCTTTTCTCCTCCTGCACGAGAAAAAATGCAATACGATGTCCTGATCGTGGGTGGGGGTCCAGCTGGTCTTTCCACAGCAATCCAACTAAAGAAACTAGAGAAAAAACATGGCAAAAACATTTCTGTCTGCCTTATTGAAAAAGGTTCTGCGATAGGGTCCCATATCATTTCTGGTAACTGTTTTGAGCCACGTGCTTTGCAGGAATTGTTTCCAGATTGGCGTAAAATGGAGCACGTAAATCTTTAAATAAAAATATTTTAAGCATTTTTTACTAGAAACCCCCATTGAACACCCCCGTGAAAAATGATAAGATGCTCTTTCTTCTCAATGAGAATATTTCAATCCCTATCCCACATTTCCTTCTACCAAAATCGATCCAGAACTACGGGAATTATCTAATAAGTCTAGGGGACATGTGCAAATGGCTGGCTGAACGGGCTCAAGAGCTCGGAGTGGAAATTTTCACAGGTTTTTCAGGAGATGAGGTCCTATATGACCCCACTGGCACGAAAGTGATAGGTGTGGCCACAGGGGACTTCGGGATTTCTAAAACCGGTCAGCAAAAATCGAACTACACACGAGGGATAGAACTTCTAGCTAATCAGACGATCTTTGCTGAAGGTGTGAGGGGTTCTTTGAGTGAAAGAGTGATTCAGAAATTTAATTTGAGGGAGACTTCTGATACTCAGACCTATGGAATCGGGCTAAAGGAGATATGGGAGGTCAATCCTAATAAGTTCAAAAGTGGTTTGGTGGAACATACAGTTGGTTGGCCTTTGAGCCGACATGAATATGGTGGCTCATTTGTTTATCATATAGAGCCAAATCAAGTGCATATTGGCTATGTGGTAGCCTTGGACTATAAAAATGTGTATCTGAATCCTTATGAAGAGTTCCAGAAATTCAAAACCCATAAGAAGATCAGGGATGTGTTGGAAGGGGGCACTTGTGTGAGTTATGGGGCTAGAGCTTTGAATGAAGGTGGGTATTTTGCTATACCGAAGCTTACGTTTCCTGGAGGCGTGTTGGTTGGTTGCAGTGCTGGTTTTTTGAATGTTATGAAGATCAAAGGCACTCACAATGCGATGAAAAGTGGAATGGTTGCTGCAGAGACGATATATGAACGAATCAGCAAGGACGAAAACAATAGAGCAGCTGGTGAAGAGATCAAGGAATATGAAGTCAATATGAAGAAATCATGGGTTTTTAGAGAATTGTATATCTCGAGGAACTTCAAAGGAGCCTGGAAGTTCAATATGTATTTTGGGCTGGCTTATGGAGCTTTTATCAATTTTATTTCGAGAGGAAGGGAATTTTGGAGCTTCAGGAATGAAAAAAAGGACTCGAATAGGTTCATTGCCAAAGAATTCAGTAAACAAATAGACTATAAAAAACCAGACGGGGTGTTGACTTTTGATATTCTGACAAATTTGGCTCGAAGGTGAGAAATTTTAATTTTAATATCGATTTTTTTTCACTTTTTTATAAATATTTTATGATTGTTTGCTATTAAATTTTCATCAAAAGTGGTACAAATCATGAAAATGACCAACCGAGCCATTTGAGAATCAAGTAAGTTTCATTTTTATGAATTTAGATGGTTCGTTAATGTATTTATTTGCAAGGCCAAATTTAGCTGAAAAACCCAAGGAATCATGGGATAAATTCGCAGGACCCGAACAAAGGTTTTGTCCTGCGAAAGTTTATGAGTTCATCACTGATGAAAAAACTGGAGAAGCCAAATTACAAATAAATTCACAGAACTGCCTCCATTGCAAAACTTGCTCAATCAAAATGATTGGAGAATATATTGATTGGAATGTTCCGGAAGGAGGTGGTGGTCCAAACTAGTAAGAAGTTTAAATAATAGAATTTTTATTGAATGATTTTTAGTTCTGGAATGTAAGGATAGTTCATTTATCAAAGAACGCTAATTTAAGTAGATTGAAAAATTAGAATTAGAATGAAAATTTAGTTGATTTTTTATAAAAGAATTTTTTTCCATTTTTTATTTAATCAAAATAGTTAAAAATTGTATAAAAAAAATAAATTTTTGTAAAAATATTAAATTTTGTTTTTTTTATCTCTGAGAAAAAAATAAATGAATATTTAAAATTAAGGAAAAAAAAAACATGATTTTCCTTTCAAAAATAAAAATAAAACTAAAAAAAATTTAAAATTCTGTATATCGAATTAAATTACCAAATAAATATCTTTAACTAGATTCCAGATTGTGACCAGGAAATGCCAACAGTCCACGTTCCCGTTAAGCTTTTCAACCAAGGTCTTGGTAAAACCATGACCCTCGAACAATTAGAAGAACTGTGTTTTGAATTCGGTATGGAGGTTGAACTCATTGAAAACGAGCCAAAGGAGCCCAACAAATATGCATTTGAAACCCCCTCCAATCGTAATGATCTGCTTTGCACAGAAGGGATCATAAGAAATTTGGCAATTTACTTAGGGATTGCCGCAGTGCCAAATTTTGTCCCTTTGAATCCCAAAAGTTTGGAAAAATTGGTTGTCAAAAAAGACGTAAAAAATGAATATTTTTGATATTTTTTTGAGATTGTTGCATAAAATTAGACTTCCTTGATAAGACCTTTTGTAGTTGCAGCAGTCTTAAGAGATGTTAAGTTCAATCAAGACACTTATGAGAGTTTCATTGATTTCCAAGACAAACTCCATCAGAACATTTGCCGCAAAAGAACGTTGGTGGCCATTGGGACTCATGATTATGATACCATCAAAGGACCATTCATATATGATGCCAGGAAACCACAAGATATCGTTTTCACACCTTTGAATAAGACTGAAAGCATGGATGCTGCGAAGTGGATGGATGTTTATCAAGTCATAATCTGAGTTTATTGAGTTTTTATGTGAAATATTTGTAGAATGACTTGAAATTGAGACAATATTTGCCGATTATAAAAGATTCCCCAGTGTATCCGGTCATTTATGATGCCAATGGGGTTGTGTTGTCATTGCCACCCATTATTAATGGCGATCATTCCAAAATCAAACTTGAAACTAAAAATGTTTTTATCGAATGCACCGCGGTAAAACATAAATTTTTCTTTCATAAAAATTAAGGAGCAGTTTTGTCTATAATTATAATATTTTATATATCACTGAAAATTTCATTAAATTTTCTTATATTTTTTTAATATTTAATAAAATCCTTTTTCCACTTCCTTTTTTATATAGACTGACCTCACCAAAGCAAAAATCACTCTTAACACTGTGATTGCCATGTTTTCCGAGTATTGTGCCAAGTCATTCACCTTCGAAGAGGTTGAAATCCATTACGAAGATTCAAACAAAACGATGATAACTCCAGAATCTTCAATTCGGACCATGAAAACAACTGTCAGTTATGTGAACAAAATATGTGGAATTTCCTTAAACAACACTGAAATTTGCAAATACCTCAACAAAATGGGTCTCAAATCACAAATCATCGATCAAGAAACCATCGAAGCTCAAATTCCGATCACTCGGGCTGATATCCTACATGAATGCGATCTTGCTGAAGACATTGCAATCGCCTACGGCTATAATAACATCAACGAACAGATTCCTCAAGCCTTCACAGTCGGGTCTCAACAAACGATCAATCAAATGTCTGATCTTATTAGATCTGAATTCGCACAAGCCGGATATAAGGAAAGTCTGAACTTTGTGTTATGTTCCCAAGCTGAAATCACAACGGAGCTGTTGAAAAAACCAGAGGATGTGCCTTTTGTAAAGACTGCAAACCCCAAGAGTCAGGAGTTCCAGGTGGGAAGAACTACTTTGATCACTGGATTGTTAAAATCTTTAGCTGCGAACAAAAGCAATAAGTTACCTTTGAATTTGTTTGAAGTGGGAGATGTTGTGTTTAAATATGAGAATGAGGTAGGGGCTAAAAACGAAAGAAGAGTGGCTGCTTGTCATAGTGACACTGATTCAAGTGGCTTTGAGGTTCATTGATTTTGAAAAATTTATATATAAATTAAATTTTTTAAAAGCTTATTCATGGATTGTTGGATTATGTCATGTTAAAATTGGGACTCAAAAATGATCAGAAGAATGGATATTTTATTAGACAGTCAGATGATCCTACTTTTATGCCTGGAAGACAAGCTCATGTGGTTTTCAAGGGGGATGTGGTTGGGGTGTTTGGAGTGGTTCATCCTCAGGTCTTGTTGAATTTCGATTGGCCGTTTCCAACATCGGTATTGGAAATGAATTTGGAACCTTTGATTTCAGCGTTTTTCAACTAACAAGTTGAAGGAGAAAATTTAAAGGAAATTATTTTTTTGAAAAAAAGGTAAAGAAAATTTAAGCTTTTGCGAATTTTTTGAGAAGAATTTTAAACCAAATAAATTTTTTTATTCAAATTAACGTCCTGATTTTATTTCAGAAATTAAAAACTTTGAAAAATCATTTGAAAAAGCATTCTCTAGATTCCAAAATAACCCAATTCAAATGGAATCAACACACTCAGATAAGTTTGAGATAGAAATCCCCAACCCGTAAATAAAGATGAAGATTTAAACCAAAAAGAGGAAAAAGAAAGAGTGAATTACGATCTAATGACAACACTTGATGTTTCTAGCCTTTCCCCCACAATGTATTCTATTCTTTCTATATCATGGACTTCTCTTGTGACGATATGCAACATTTTGCTAATTATGTTTCCGTTCTACATCATTTTTTTCTTAATTTTGCTCATAGTATTTGTTACTGATTCAAGCTATTATGATTCTTGTAGCAGCTTGCTTGATTTTTCTATGGTATTTCTCTTTACTTTACCATCTACGCTGATTTTGACATTGATATGGGGATTGATATCTAACGTCATGTTTCACAACTCCAAAGTTTTTTGGTTCCCATTTGGGTTGGGGGTTTTTGTTCTTTTTATTTGCATGGTTTGGTATGCTGTTGATATCGGTGACACTTCATCATGTGGAGACTTAGGGAAATTATTGTTGGCCAACAACATCATACTATATTCCTATTTTTTATTTTGATACCACACCTATTGGAAAAAGACTACACAGGTTTTAAGAAATCTTTGATCAAGGAAAAAGATGAGAAAATTCCCTTTGATAACAGAGCTTTAATTATTATTTTTTTTGCCATTTTCTATCAATTGATTTTAATTATTCTCTTAAACATATTTACAAATGATGTGAAGTACTATGGGGAAAACTGTAAAAACTTGTTGGGATTTGCAGATACGATTTTTGCCTTTCAATATGTGAACGAATTTTTCGAAAGCCTTTACATTCTTGGGACTATTGGAAAAATGAAGCTTCGAACTTACTCATTGCTGTTTTGGGGGATCTTTTCTTATTTCTCAATATTTATTTTGGGTATTTTGTACCTGGTTTATTTGAGTGAAGGGGAGTCATGTGGAAATTTGGGAGACCTTTTTCTCGCTAATTTGATTATCTTTTATATATGTTTGCCACTTGGTCTCCTCATAATTGATCAGAGTATAGGCCTTAGGAAATTTACCATTTTTATACTCAAACAATTGCTTAAATAATAAAAATATAATAAATAAAACCTTCTCTAATTATTAATATTTTGCAAAATTTAAATATTAAAAGAAAAAAAATTATTTTTTTTTCAACTTTTTGAAACAATTATTGTATTTTTCCGAAATTTAGAAAAAACAACTTTTTTTTTACAAACAAATTTTTAATTTTTAAAAGATTATATTGGTCAAACAATTTAATTGTTCACCAAGCAAATTTTTTAAAAATTCCAAATTTTTTTTTCACCATAAATTTTCTGAATTCATCCATGAAGAAAACGATTACGGCTAATCCCAATCCTATGAAATAAAATTCTACC
>Ga0302186_10003483_pt1 | contig 11504 bp, 1 predicted proteins | sample II_Bog_E1_2_FD_198782 | JGI IMG/M metagenome (GOLD analysis project Ga0302186, IMG submission 198782) | Peat permafrost microbial communities from Stordalen Mire near Abisko, Sweden - II_Bog_E1_1 | ecosystem: Environmental > Terrestrial > Soil > Wetlands > Peat | place: Sweden: Abisko, Stordalen...
ATCTAAGGTTTCCAATGATCTTCAGAATCTCGAACAAGCCAACGATTTCCTACAAAAAGAGAACATTGATTTAAAGGAGAAATTAAAGAAAGTTCTTGGAGAAATTGAAGAATTGGCTCAAGTTATTCGCATCAAAGAAAGCAAAATTCATGAATTGGAATTCAAATTCCAAGGCACTGCAGAAGAGATTGAGAGAAATTTACGTGGAGAACTTATGAAACAAAAAGGAATAATAAATGAATATGAAGAAAAAATAGTTTTATTATCTCAAGAACTCGAACGATGGAGGGTTAAAACAATGCAAATCAACAAAGAATTGGAAGAATCTAGAATAAATTTAGAAGAAGCCACATCCAATGAAAGATTAAAAAAATCCAAGGTTTCCAATGATCTTCAAGCTCTTGAACAAGCTAATGAATTCCTACAAAAAGAAAACATCGATTTGAAGGAAAAACTCAAAAAAGTCCTTGGAGAAATCGAGGAATTGGCTCAAGTTATCAGAATTAAAGAAAGCAAAATCCATGAAATTGAATTGAAATATCAAGGAACTTCAGAAGAAATCCAACGAAATATGCAGTCAGAAATCCTCAAATTAAATGGAAGACTCAAAGAATATGAAGAAAAAGTCGTTTTGTTATCGCAAGAATTGGAAAGATGGAGATTTAAAACTATGGAAATAAATAAAGAATTAGAGGGATCAAGAATACACGCTGAAGAGGCTGAACATAATGAAAAACTAAAAAAATCTAAGGTTTCCAATGATCTTCAAACTCTTGAACAAGCAAATGACTTCCTCCAGAAAGAAAACCTAGATCTGAAAGAAAAATTAAAGAAAGTTATTGGAGAAATAGAAGAGTTGGCTCAAGTTATCAGAGTCAAAGAAGGCAAAATCCATGAATTAGAGATTAAATTCCAAGGAACTTCTGAAGAAATCGAGAGAAATTTGCATGGAGAACTTATGAAACAAAAAGGAATTATCTCTGAATATGAAGAGAAAATAGTCTTATTATCTCAAGAACTCGAAAGATGGAGAGCAAAAACAATGGAAATTAATAAAGAATTAGAGTCTTGGAGGATAAAAGGCGAAGAAGCTGAAAATGCAGAAAGATTGAAAAAATCTAAGGTTTCCAATGATCTTCAGAATCTCGAACAAGCCAACGATTTCCTACAAAAAGAGAACATTGATTTAAAGGAGAAATTAAAGAAAGTTCTTGGAGAAATTGAAGAATTGGCTCAAGTTATTAGAGTCAAAGAAGGTAAAATCCATGAATTAGAGATTAAATTCCAAGGAACTTCTGAAGAAATTGAGAGAAATTTACGTGGAGAACTTATGAAACAAAAAGGAATTATCTCTGAATATGAAGAGAAAATAGTCTTATTATCTCAAGAACTCGAAAGATGGAGAGCAAAAACAATGGAAATCAACAAGGAATTAGAAGCTTCCCGCAATAAACATGATGAATTGGAACATAAGGAAAGAGATAAAAGATCTAAGTTTTCTTCTGAGGTCCAAACTCTTGAACAAGCCAATGAATTCTTACAGAAAGAAAATATTAATTTGAAGGAAAAATTAAATAAAGTCCTTGGTGAAATTCAGGAATTGGCACAAGTTATTAGAGTCAAAGAAGGAAAGATTCATGATTTAGAGGTCAGATTCCAAGGAAGTTCTGAGGAAATTCAAAGAACCATGCAAACGGAAATCAATAAATTAAAAGGAATTATTTCTGAATATGAGGAGAAACTTGTGTTGTTAACTCAGGAACTTGAAAGATGGAGAGTTAAATCACTCGAAATCAATAAAAAATTAGAAGAAACAGAATCGAATGAAAAATTAAAAAGGTCAAAGGTATCATCGGATCTTCAAACTCTTGAACAAGCTAATGACTTCCTCCAGAAAGAAAACATAGATTTGAAGGAAAAATTAAAGAAAGTTATTGGAGAAATCGAGGAATTGGCTCAAGTTATCAGAGTGAAAGAAGGCAAAATCCATGAATTAGAGATTAAATTTCAAGGAACTTCTGAAGAAATCGAGAGAAATTTGCATGGAGAACTTATGAAACAAAAAGGAATTATCTCTGAATATGAAGAGAAAATTGTCTTATTATCTCAAGAACTTGAAAGATGGAGAGCAAAAACAAGGGAAATCAATAAAGAATTAGAGTCTTGGAGGATAAAAGGCGAAGAAGCTGAAAATGCAGAAAGATTGAAAAAATCAAAGGTTTCCAATGACCTCCAAAATCTTCAGAACGAGAACATCGATTTGAAGGAGAAACTCAAGAAGCTCCTTGGAGAAATAGAGGAATTGGCTCAAGTTATCAGAGTTAAAGAAAGCAAAATCCATGAAATTGAAATAAAATATCAAGGAACTTCAGAAGAAATCCAAAGAAATTTGCAGACAGAAATAGTCAAACTGAAAGGAAAACTCCAAGAATATGAAGAAAAGGTTGTATTATTATCTCAAGAACTCGAACGATGGAGGGTTAAATCAATGGAAATCAATAAAGAATTAGATGGATCAAGAATCAAATTAGAGGAAGCCGAATCCAATGAAAGATTAAAAAGGTCAAAGGTATCATCAGATCTTCAAAATCTCGAACATGATAATGAATTCCTTAAAAAAGAAAACATTGATTTAAAAGAAAAACTCAAGAAGGTCTTAGGAGAAATCGAGCAATTAGCTCAAGTAATTAGATCAAAAGAAGGCATAATCCATGACTTAGAGATTAAATATCAAGGCACCTCAGAAGAAATTCAAAGAAATATGCAATCAGAAATCCTCAAATTAAAGGGAAAACTCAATGAATATGAAGAAAAGGTTGTATTATTATCTCAAGAACTCGAACGATGGAGGGTTAAATCAATGGAAATCAATAAAGAATTAGATGGATCAAGAATCAAATTAGAGGAAGTCGAATCCAATGAAAGATTAAAAAGGTCAAAGGTATCATCAGATCTTCAAAATCTTGAACATGATAATGAATTCCTTAAAAAAGAGAACCTAGATTTGAAGGAAAAACTCAAGAAAGTCCTTGGAGAAATCGAGCAATTAGCTCAAGTTATTAGATCAAAAGAAGGCATAATCCATGAAATTGAAATGAAATATCAAGGAACCTCAGAAGAAATTCAAAGAAATATGCAATCAGAAATCCTCAAATTGAAGGGAAAACTCAATGAATATGAAGAAAAGGTTGTATTATTATCTCAAGAACTGGAACGATGGAGGGTTAAATCAATGGAAATCAATAAAGAATTAGAAACATCTAGAATAAAATTAGAGGAATCCGAATCCAATGAAAGATTAAAAAGGTCAAAGGTTTCTAATGACGTTCAAAGCTACGAACAATCCATAGAACTCTTGAAAAAAGAGAACCTTGATTTGAAGGAAAAACTCAACAAAGTCCTTGGGGAAATCGAGCAATTAGCTCAAGTAATTAGATCAAAAGAAGGCATAATCCATGAAATTGAAATGAAATATCAAGGAACGTCAGAAGAAATTCAAAGAAATATGCAATCAGAAATCCTCAAATTGAAGGGAAAACTCAATGAATATGAAGAAAAGGTTGTATTATTATCTCAAGAACTCGAACGATGGAGGGTTAAATCCATGGAAATCAATAAAGAATTAGAAACATCGAGAATAAAATTAGAGGAATCCGAATCCAATGAAAGATTAAAAAGATCTAAGGTTTCTAATGATGTTCAAAGCTACGAACAATCCATAGAACTCTTGAAAAAAGAGAACATCGATTTGAAGGAAAAACTCAAGAAGGTCTTAGGAGAAATCGAGCAATTAGCTCAAGTAATTAGATCAAAAGAAGGTATAATCCATGACTTAGAGATTAAATATCAAGGCACCACAGAAGAAATTCAAAGAAATATGCAAACAGAAATCCTCAAATTGAAGGGAAAACTCAATGAATATGAAGAAAAGGTCGTATTATTATCTCAAGAACTCGAACGATGGAGGGTTAAATCCATGGAAATCAATAAAGAATTAGAAACATCGAGAATAAAATTAGAGGAATCCGAATCCAATGAAAGATTAAAAAGATCTAAGGTTTCTAATGATGTTCAAAGCTACGAACAATCCATAGAACTCTTGAAAAAAGAGAACATCGATTTGAAGGAAAAACTCAAGAAAGTCCTTGGAGAAATCGAGCAATTAGCTCAAGTTATTAGATCAAAAGAATGCATAATCCATGACTTAGAGATTAAATACCAAGGCACTTCAGAAGAAATTCAAAGAAATATGCAATCTGAAATCCTCAAATTGAAGGGAAAACTTAATGAATATGAAGAAAAGGTCGTATTATTATCTCAAGAACTTGAAAGATGGAAATCAAAGAGCATGCAAATAACCAATGAATTCGAGGCTTTCAAATTAGACTCCGAATCCTCCGAAAAGTTGAAAAGATCCAGACTTTCCTCAGATCTTCAAATCATTCAACAGGAATCTGAGCTTCTTAAGCAAGAAAACGCCAATCTTAAGGATAAACTAAAGAAAGTGATCTCCGAAATCACAGAACTTACTCAATTGCTTCGATCCAAAGAAGTGAAAATCCAAGAAATTCAGCTTTCTATCCAACAAAATAACACTGAAACTCTCTTACAAGCCGAGATCTCGAAGCTAAAATCCTTAAATATAGAAAACCAAGAGCATATTCGTGTTTTATCTCAGGAACTCGAGCTTTGGAAAACGAAATCTCTTGAAATTACTAAGGAACTCGACAATTATAGAGAGAAACTCGAAGAAACTGAGAGAAACGAACGTTTGAAAAGATCGAAAAATAGTTCTGAAATGCAGGTTTTCGAACAGGAAATCACGATTTTGAAGAAAGAAAACCTCACTTTGAAAGAGAATTTCAAGAGATTCATAACAGAAATCAATGAATTGAATAATGTGATTCATAGAAAAGATGAACAAATCCATGAATTAGAGATTAAAGGCATGAATATAGCTATAGAACATGAAGAAAAGTCCAAAAGGAGTAAAATGACTAGCGAAAATCATGAACTCGAGCTTTTGAATAAGGAAAATCTGACTTTAAAGGCTAACATCTCCGAATATGAAGAGAAATTGGTCTTATTAGGCAATGAAATCGAGAGATTAAAGGCTATGAAAACTCAAGAAGGCTCGATAACGAAATTGATCATGGAAATCCAGGAATTAAACAATATCTTAAGAGAAAAAGAGATTAAAATAAGGACTTTGGAAAGCCAGGTTTCTGAACAAAATTCGATAATCCATGAAATCGAGAACTATAAATCAAAAATACATCAATTTGAAGGGGTTCAAAGATTATTAGAAGCGAATATACAGGAAAAAGATGCCAATATTCAGAGTTTGAATATCAAGTTATTAGATTCCAAGGGTTCTAATGAAATAAATGAGAAAAACTCCGAAATTATTAAGAAAATAATGACCGAATTAACAGAATCACAACGATTATTGAGGAATTTAGAAGGAATCAAAGCTCAAAATCAAGCTTTAGCCTATGAATTGGAGACTTTGAAACGCGAAAAGCTCGATTTCCATGAGAAATTAGTCAAAGGGTCGAATATTTCTAATGAATTTGAAGCGAAAATCGCGATGTTAACAGCCGAAAAAGAATCATTTATTAGAGAACTCGAGGCTTTAAAGTCTTCAGAATCGCATACTCGAGAAGCTCATCAACATGAAATCGATCAATATAAGAGAATATTTGAAGAATATAACCTAAAGATCAGTAAATCTGATAATCGTAGCGAAATCGAATCTTATCGTAGCCAAAATCAACAATTAATCCTCTCATTGGATTCTTCTAATGCAAAGAACATCTCTTTAATGAAACAATGCGAGGAGCTCAATTCGCAATTATTGGAAAAAGATAGGAAAATACAAGAGATTTCTAGCCTTTCAAGAGTCAATATCTCCACTTCTGAGGATAATTCCAGCAAAATCAAAGAACTTCTAACAGAATTAGAGCTTTGTAGAAGAAGAATCATGGAACTTGAGGAGAAATTATTGACAAAAGATTCGAAAATCACGGAATTGGAGCTTTTATCTATGGAAATCACGAGATTAAACGCTATAATCCAACAAAAAGATCAAACTTTGGCTAAATTACTTCAAGAACTCCAAGCTTCGAATCAAACTATCATCGAATTACAATCAAAAAGCCTCATTTCGAAGCCAGATGAGCTTTCATTAGCTAAAAACGAAATAAGTCGTTTAAATTCCTTAATAATTAATAAAGAAAATGACTTCATCAAGTTACAAACCCAATATTATGAAGAAATCAGAAAGACTAAAACGGACTTTTCAGGCAAAGAAGGCGAAATCAGGAGTTTATCAGAGAAAAACTCGGAATTGCATATGTTACAACAGAAAACAGGTTATGAAAAACAGGAATTATTAGAGAAAATCAACAAATATGAGGAAAAAGTCGCGATTTTAGCTGGTGAAATCGAACGATTAACAGCTTTATTCAGGGAAAAAGAACGGGGTTTCGAGCAAAAAAGTCTCGATTTCATGAATGAAATCGCTGTGTTTAAAGGCAAAACACGGGAATTCGAATTGAAAAGCGAGTTTTCTCATGGTTTCGAGTCTCAAACTAATGATTTATTAAGAGAAAACGGGCTTTTGAAGCAAGAAGTCCTTGAAAAGGCCAGAACTATCGAAAATCTCAAGAAATTCAATAGTGAAATGGAGAATTTATTGAGTTCTGGGCAATATCAAATCGAAAAGACTGAATTATTAGAGAAAAACCAGGAATTAGAACGTTTATTAAGGAAAAATCAGAGTTCTTATCAAGAAAATATGACTAAACTCATAGAGGAAATCGGAGCTTTAAATGTTGAGATCAAAAAGCGCGTTTTCTCAGAAAAAGAGATCTCCGAATTAGAAAACCTCAGGAAAATGGATTATGAGGGCAAATTCACGATTTTCGCAGGGGAAATCGATAGGTTAAAAGGAGAAATTCAAGCCAAAAACCTGCAAATCATGGATATTTCAGCGAATGACCCTGAAAAAACCAAAGAATATGAGGTTTTATTGAAAGAAAAGGAGCATTTGGCAGCAAAAAACTCGGAATTGGAAGGTCAAATCGCTCATTTCTTAGAATTCGCTAATAAAAGCGAGAAAACCGAGATGTTCACTTTGGAAATCGAGAGGATAAATGAGGTTTTGAAGGAGAAAATCGTTGAGAACGCAAATTGGAAGGCTAAATATGAGGAGATTCTGGAGAAAATAAGCCAAAAAGATCAGGAAAATGAAGAGAAACTCTCGCTTTTGGCACAAGAGATTATGAGATTGACAGGTCTTTTGAATGAGGCTTATAATAGGACTGAGAAAACTAAAAAAGGAGGAGTTCTTGAGGATAAAGATGAGAAAATGACGCTTTTAGTTACTGAATTAGAGCGTTTCCATACTATGATTAGTGAGAAATCAGAGGAAATCGAGCATTTTAGAGCCGAAAACGAAAGAACTTTACATCAAAACGAGGCTTTGCGAAAGGATAATGCTGATTTATTAGAAAAAATGGGTATTTTGGCTATGGAAATCCAGAGATTAGGAGGCTTATTAGAGGCAAAACAAGACTTTCATGATAAAAGGCAATTTTCTATGGAAAATATTGAGAAATTATCTAATGAATCGAAAGATGTCTATATATTAGCAGAGAAGCTCACTATGAGTGAAAATAAGCTAAAGGCTGCGATTTCCGAAGTCGAAAGATTGAATCTTCTAATGAAACAAAAAGAAAAGCTTTATGAAGATGAAGAAAACCTCTTTTCCAAGGTGAAATCCTTAGAAAAAGAACATACTTTCACTCAGGAAGAGACTGATAGATTGAAATCGATGCTAAAGGCAAAATCTCAGGAATTAGAGATAGAAAAGACTAAGATCATTGATTTGGAAACTGAAGTTCTCGCGAAAAGCGAAGCTTTGAACGCGTTAAAAGGACAAAATTCGAGCTTTGAAAGCACTACTGGCATGAATGTTGATAAAATGAGCCTAATGGCCGCTGAAAATATCCTCGTGAATAGCAATTTAGAGCTCGCGAATCGAGAAATTCAGAGATTAAAGGGCTTTTTGGAACAGAAAAACGAAGAATTCGAAGCTTTCCGCACAGAATTCGAAAGAATGAGAATAGAAACCTTTAAAATCCCAGATTATGAGGGTAAAATACGCATGCTTTTGGCTGAATTGGAGAAATTGAACCAGATTCTAACAGATAAAATGAGGGAAAATTACGCTTTAAATGAGGAATTTTCACAAGTGAAATTTTCAGGCAATTTGCCTCAAGAAAAACTCACTGCGGAATATGAAAATCAAATCGCGAATTTGAAAGAACAAGTGAAAAGGACAAATACTGAGGATTTGACTTTAACAGAAGATTCCGATAAAATGGCTATTATTAATAAATTGAAGCTAGATATCGCGAAATTGGATTCAGAATATCAGGCAACTAAAGAAACGCATAAATTCACTATATTGCAATTGACTGAAAGGATTGAAGAACTTAATCAGATTCTCCTTGAAAAAGCCAATGGTATCGAGCCTTTGACCTTCCAATTAGAAATGTCCAAAAGCGAATTAGAAAGATTGAAGATTTGGCAGGAACAGGCTTTAAAGGAAATCGAGGCTTTGAAAATCGAGGCTTCTGCGAATTTCATGAACTTTCAATTGGCCAATGAGAAAAACGTGGATTTAGAAAATAAGCTTCAGGCGATTCTCAAGGAAATCGAGGCTTTGACCGAGCTTTGTAGAGGATATCAGGATCATATTGAAATCGCGCATAGAGATATCATACAAAGAGATCGGGCTCTTAAAGGCAATGAGGCAGAAATCATTAGATTAAAGGAAATTATCGTTAGTTTAAGGAAAGAAGCGGAGATTTTGAATGAGAAGATATTGGAATTTGAGCTTGCGAAGGCGGGTAATTTAGCTTTAGAGCAGAAGATTCAAATAAATAAAGAGAATATCGGTGAGATTTTAAAGGAAAACGCAGAACTTATTGATTTGAACACGAAGATTCGTGAAAGTCTGGATGTTAAAGATTCTGAGAACAAAACTCTTAGGAAAAGACTTGAAGATTTGAAACAAGAAAACGCTATAAAATCGCAACAAAGCGAGAAATATAAGACTGGTCTTCAGAAACTTCTTGATGAAAACGAGAAACTCGCTATTGGATTAGATCTTTCTACTAATGAATTGCGTAGAAAGACAGTTTCTAGCCTAAATCCATTAGGAAATTCACGAAACGTCTTGAATTTATCAAGTGTGAGTTTAGAAAACGAAAATGGTATGAAAAACGAGCTTAAGCAATCAATGGAAGATATTAAGAACCTTAGAGGATTAATCAAAGATATGGCCTCACAAATAGAAGCTTTGAAACTAGAAAATGTGGCTTTGAAAGCAGTGAAATTGGAAATAGGGGATTTGAAAAAGGAAAGCAATGATTTCTCAGGAGAAAACCTCAAATTATTCGAAGAAAACCAATCTTTGAAACAGAAACTCGAGGTTTCTGAAAGCGAAAAGGATAATTTAAGACTTGGTTATGAAAATATAAGGAAAGAGTTCATGAAAACCTCACCAATTAAAGAGGATTCTGAGGAAAAAGGCTTAGAAAAAGGCTTCGATAGAGCGAAAATCGAGGCTTTATTGAAGAATCTTGAACTTTTAACAGCTGAAAATTTGGTGCTTAAGCAGAAAATAGATGTTTTTTCTCTAGAGATCTTGACTAAAAACGCGAGTTCTATCACGAATTCTAATGAAACTATTGATAAAATCCAGCTTTTGGAGAAAAGTCTCCTGATAAAAGTCCAAGAACTCGAGGAATATCAACAGAAAACCCGTGATTTAGAAGAGAAATTGCAAGGATATGAGACTGTTTTCCCACGATTAGCGCAATATGAGGAAAAAACCTTAGGTTTCAGTAGAGAAATCGAAAGACTTACCTCAAAATTGAAAGAATCTAATGAAGAAATCAATAGATTCCAAGAGGCTTTGATAGAAAAAGACCTAGAACTTGTGAATACGAAAACTATGGAAATCGAGGTTTTGACTTTAAAGGAGGAAAAGAGAAAGATTCTCTTAGAAAATGAGAATTTCACTAGAGTTCTTAAAGAAAACATGAGAGATATTGAGGATTTGGCTTCGGATAGAAAGGCTTTGATGTTGAAGGTGGAGCTTTTATTAGAACAGAATGCGAAATTACAGGAGAAATTCAGTGATGAGGATAAAATCCGAGAAATCAACGATTTGAGATCAAGTCTTACTCGAACGGAATTCGATCATTTGAAGATTCGAGAAGGCCTTCAAAAAGAATTTATAATAATACAACAGGAAAATAAGCTTTTGATTGGAGAACTTGAAAAATTGAAAAACGAAAAGCTGGAATTCGAGGGTTTGAGTAAACAAATACATGAAAAGGTTGAGATTTCGATAGAATTGGAAATCAGGAATTTGAAGGAAAGACAATCTCAGGAAAAGATGCTTTGGGATCAGGAAAAACAAAGACTTTCTAATACTTTGGCTTTACAAATGCAGAAAAACCAAGAGTTGGAAAAAGGATTATTTGATGTGATGAGTGAAAATGATAAAATTAAGGAACTTTATGAGAAGGAAAAAGGAGAAAAGCTCGATATGAATGAGTTTTATATGGGTGAAATGCAGAATTTGAAGGGGAGATTCGAAGCTTCGATCGTTCATAGAGTGGTATTTTCTATAGAAATTTAGTTATTTATATCAATTATCTTTCTAATAGGAAAACGGTATTAAAGAAATGTTCACGAAAATGCAATCAGAAAAAGCCGCTTATGAAAGAATAATATTAGAAAAAGATCGACAATTATCACTTCTTAAGGATATTATCAAGAAATTAGAAGATTCTAGGTCTAAAGACTTGGTTTTCCTCAAGGAAGAAGCCTTTAAAATCAAAGATTCGCAAATTGAAGTATTAGAAAGCGAGAAAAACGCAGAGAAACTCGCGTTTTTAGGGATTATAGAACAATGCAAGTCACAAATCAAGGCTTTTGAAACGAATTTGGAGAATAAAATCGAAGAAAATAAGAAATTGAGTGTTTGGAATGTGGAGAAAACGAAGGAAATCGAGGTTTTGAAGGAAAATAAGCGGGAATTGCAAATCGTGATTGATGATTGGAAGAACTTGAAAGAGGAAAAGGATTTAAGTGAGGCGATTATTCGTGCCTCAAAGGAAAAGACGATGATGGAGGCACAGATTAGGAATTTGAGGAATACGATTGAGAATCAGAAGACGCAAATTGATAAGTTGTTTGAGAAATTACAAGAGAAAGGTTTGGAAGAAATTAAAGAATAATAAGATTTAAAAAAGATTTTAATTTATTTTTTCCAAATAAAAATGAAAAATTTAAAAATTACATAATTTTATTTATCTGAAAATAAAAAGAGGTCTCCTATTTTTCCAGCCTGATGATAAAAAATAGATATGAATATATTTTTTATGAATTAGTAATTTTCATTGATTTATATTTTCGAAATA
>Ga0302186_10003484_pt1 | contig 11502 bp, 5 predicted proteins | sample II_Bog_E1_2_FD_198782 | JGI IMG/M metagenome (GOLD analysis project Ga0302186, IMG submission 198782) | Peat permafrost microbial communities from Stordalen Mire near Abisko, Sweden - II_Bog_E1_1 | ecosystem: Environmental > Terrestrial > Soil > Wetlands > Peat | place: Sweden: Abisko, Stordalen...
ATTTTTTCATTTTTATTTTTTTAAAAAAATTGGATTTTAAAGATTTTTGGCCCCAAATTTCTAATGAATTGTAAAATATTTTTCTACAATCAAAATTTCGAACATTTGAAGATTTAAAAATCCAAAAATTGAATAAGATTTTTTGTTTTTTTAGGTATTTTAAAAATTTTTAAAATAAAAAATAAAGAACAAAATTTAAATCGAAAAATATGGTCTAATAAATTTCCTTATTAAAATTAGAATTTATGATGTAGGGAGTTGGACTTTTAATTCTCTATTTTGGGAACTGAATTGAACATTTGTTTATTGTGAGTTTTATTTCGTTTCATGACAAAATACAACACAATCACAACAACTAGTACAATAAAGAAAAATCCGATAATGCTAAACAAAATGGCGAATAATGTTGAATCAAACCCACTCCCAGAATTGGCTCCTGAATTAATCTCTTCTTCTATGTCTTGGGACGACCCAACAAAATACTTTCCTTGCATTTGATAAGTTAAAACAAAGAGTTCTGGAAGGTTACTAGTGTTAAATGTTACTTGGATCATTCTATCTCTAGTTTGCGTTTTATTCATGATAAAAGAAAATTCCAATCGATAATAGCCACGAGTTAAATTGGAAAGATCTAAAATACCCATACTTCCGGATTGTTGTGAAGCCTTAATTGGAACCAAAAAGCTAGTATTATTCGAATCAGAAAAAAATGTGGAATATGAGTCTTTCAGAGACACTTTATAATTATTAATTCCGTTTAAATTTACCAGAATTTCATGTTGAATTGAATTTTCCAGAAAGCCACTTTTAAATTGATTTGTTAATGTTAAATTGATTTTGGAATATATTGTGTTATTATATTGTGGGTCAGAATAATTTGTAGAAACAACGCAGGAGTTATTGTTTTTAGCCAAAGATGACCCACTCAAACAAGATTTACAAAGACCATCAGAAGAATAAGAAATGCAATCATTGATGATTGTGACACATGCAAGATTGTCATCAGAAAGAATCTTTGAATTATTGCAGGTCGAACAGGTGTCATTGTCTAAATAAACTAAGCAACCTTGAATAGATGCTACACAAGCCATGAAATCTTCTGTTATTATATATGGACTCTGGCACGTTTGGCATTTTTCATCATCACTATAGGTTTGGCAAAAAGGAATTTGGCTTGCACAAGCAATTTTTCCAACTGTCAATAAAAATGGGTTAATACAAGTTTCACATTTTAAATCGTCACTGTAAGTAGTGCAATTAGAAATTGGGTCTGCACAACCCAACATCCCAACTGTCAAGATCGTTGGTTGAACACAAGAAGCGCAGGTCAAATTGTCATTGTAATTATTGCAATTGGAAATCAAGGAGGCACAACCTTTTTTTCCTAAAGTCAAAATCTTTGGGGTAAAGCAAGTGGTACATGTGTATGCATCATTATAAATTTGGCAACCTGGAATGTTGTCTGCGCAAATTGTTTTTCCCGCAAGTGAGATGAAAATCATTGGTTGAATGCAAGTAGCACAAGTAAAATCATCATTATAAGTCTCGCAATTTGCAATTGGATCTGCACAACCATTTTTTCCCACAGTCACAATTTTTGGTTGAACGCAAGTTGCACAAGTCAAATTGTCATTATAAGTGTTGCAATTTTTAATTTGATCTGCGCAACCCATGAGATCCACTGTCAAGATCTTTGGTTGGACACAAGAAGCGCACGTCAAATTATCATTATAAGTGAGACAATTTGCAATTTCATTAGCGCAAGCCATTAATCCCACTGTTAAAATCGTTTGTGAAGTACAAGAAGCGCATGTAAAATTTACATTATAAGTTATGCAATTCTTAATTTGCATAGCACAAGTTTCTTGTCCTGCAATTAAAATAAAAATCATCGGTTGAACACACGTGGAGCAAGTAAAATTGTCATTGTAAGTGGCGCAATTTGTAATTGGATCCGCGCAACCATTTTTCCCCACAGTCACTATTTTTGGTTGAACACAAGTAGCACAAGTCAAATTGTCATTATAAGTGGCACAACTTGTAATTTCCGTTGCGCAACCAATTTTGCCTATGGTCAGAATGTTCGGTTGAACACAAGAAGCGCAAGTCAAATCATCATTATAATTGAGGCAATTGGCAATTTGATTAGCACAACCCAATAATCCAACTGTCAAAATGGTTGGTTGGGCGCAAGTAGCGCAAGTCAAATTTAGATTATAAGTGTCGCAATTTGTAATTTGCTTAGCACAAGTCTCCTGACCATCAATTAATATAAAAATCATCGGTTGAACACAACTTGCACAAGTAAAATTGTCATTATAAGTGGCACAATTTGTAATTGGGTCTGCGCAACCATTTTTACTCAAGGTCACCACTTTTGGGTTAACACAAATATCGCAGGTAAAATTGTCATTATAAGTGGCACAATTTGAAATTTGATCTGCGCAACCTGTGAGATCCTCTGTCAAGATCTGTGAACCGGCACAGGAAGCGCAAGTCAAATTGTCATTGTAAGAGAGGCAATTTGCAATTGCATTGGCGCAACCCTTTAATCCCATTGTCAAAATTGTGGGTGGGGCACAAGTTGCGCAAGTCAAATTGTCATTATAAGTGTCGCAATTTTTAATCTCGTCTACACAAGTTTTTTGTCCAGAAATTAAGAGAAAAACTGCTGGTTCAGCGCAAATTGCGCAAGTCAAATTGTCATTATATGTTTTACAATTTGTAATTGGAGGTGCGCATCCCATTTTTCCCACTGTCAAAATATTCGATTGAGCACAAGTATTACAAGTTAAATTGTCATTATAAGTGTCACAATTTGTAATTGGGACTGCACATCCCATCTTTCCCATTGTCAAAATTTTCGATTCTACACAAGCTGTGCAAGTCAAATCGTCATTATAAGTTTCACAACCAAATATAAGGTTAGCACAGGCTTTGTATCCCGTGTTTCCACTTGTAAGTATTGAAGGACCATAACAAACAATGCAATTTCCATTGGTGTCATAAGTCGAACAATTAGCAATCACGGCGAAGCATTTAAGTTGATCCGATGATTGAATATATCCACTATTGCACATAACACATAGACCATTATTGTCATAACTTATGCAATTATTAATTTCGCAAAACGATTTATCTGAGCTGACGTTTTTGCCCTTTGCACATGTTAAACATCCTGAATTGTCTGCTGCATAAGAGCTGCAATCTATAATTGATCCACAACAACAATATGTTTTGCTGGGTGATACAAAACTAGAGCAAACACTTGGCTTCGAAGTGCAATTAGGAAGGAACTTTTGACCTTTTATAAATGCTTTACCCAAAAATATCATAAACGATGAAGTCGTTGGTAAATTTCTGATGGCATAATAGTTGCTGTTTGATATTGATGTTGCAAAGGTTGGACCAGAAATCAAGCCTCCACTGATATAACCATTGCTGTCAATCATTTGGAAATATATTTGTGCCATAATAGTCTCTGACCAAATGATCATATTGTTCCCGTTTGAAAGATAAAGAACTTTTGGGTATTGAGTGACCGAGGTACCGCCCACAAAGGATGGTACTGGGGAGGGAGTCAGCAATTGTGTTCCATTTTGATCAAAAATGGTGTATTGTATTGTGATAATATTTGAGTTATCAATCTTTCTAAAGGCTATTAAGATATTTCCAGTTTGAGTGGTTGTTATATCAGGGTAACGGTTATTGCATGCTACTGTTGTTGGTGTGGGACACGAAGGATCAATGATGAAGCTGCTTTTAATTAAAGTGCCATTTTCATTGAAGATGACACCTTTCAAAAAGGCAGAAGCAGGAGATGCCAAAGAATATCGAACCACCAGGAAAATATTATTATTAAGCATTTGAAGTGAACAAGTCTCAGAAATACTATTAATTATATCAGGGACAAACAGTTGGATATTTTGCTTCCCTAGGACTCCAGTCTTAGAATAGCTTGACCACAAGAAATTACCTGTTGTTGTTCTATAGACAATTCCAAATCCACCACTTTGTAATGAAACTGCTAATAAAGTATTTGATTGTAATGCTGAGATATAAAATTGTGTTGAATTCACACGAATTGTGAAATCGTTCTCATAAATTGCGAAAGTGCCCATATATAAGGAATTTGGATAAACAATCACAAAACCTCCGTCTTTTAATGGGACAGCTTGACAAAGACCCGCGATGCTTGTACTTAAAGTGACTTCAGAACCATAAAGTGACCCATCATTTTTCATTATTTGTCCATAAAGACCAGAAGGAGAAGAAGTTAGGGCAAAGACAACAGTATATCCATTTGTGAGTGATGCACTTGTAATCTGTCCTGTTCTCGCAGTGTCAATGTCGAAGGTCTGTTGTTGTGTATGAAGGAAAAATAAAATGAAAAAGGAAATGAAATAGGAAGAGAAAATATTCATCTAAAAATAGTTGTTTAACTAATTATAATAAATGATTTCCTTCTTTTTATAAAAAAGAACTGCAGCTATGATGAAAAAACGGAAAAAATACAAATAATTAATTTTAGTGAATTTCATATCCAAATGAACAAATTTTATAATAATAAAAAAAAATTCATAAAAGACAATAAAATTACTAATAGAACATTTTTAAAATCAAATTTTTATAAGTTTTTTAAAAAAGCACGCAATTTCTCAAAATTTAACATAACTTACAACTATTTTGTATATCCATTTTAAGAAATAATTAATTTATTCGAGCAAACGATAGAGTTTTTGAGTTTGATCTCGAATTCATTCAACGATTTCAAAACTGTTTCAAATGATTTATTCGAAGATTTCGAAGAAACTTCTTTCAAATCCAACAGAATCCCCTTATTCTGCTCGATCAAATATGAGTTGACCTTTTTCAAATTTTCCTTTTCTTTTTTGAGTTTCTTGTATTTTTTTACCAATTTCTCAGTTGTTCCCTTTAAAATCTTCTCATTATTCTCTAAATTCTCCACTTTTTCCTTCAACATCAATATTTCTTTCTTCACCCAATTCATTTCATTGTTTTTTATTTCCTCACAGAAGCTTTCCTTTTCTTCCTTAATTTTTGGGTTTTTTTGATTGATCATCGCGTTTTTTCCAATGAATTTTTTCCAAAAATGGTTAGTTGGCAGTTTTAATTTCCTAGCAATATTTGTGTTGCTGGTGTTCATATTACTGCTCATGTTTAAATTGGTTGAGTTTTTTAAGTCCCCTCCTCCTCTTTTCATAAAGTCCTTATTTAAATCAATGCTCAAGTTATGTGCCTGATCGAATGAAAGGTTGGTCGATTCCCAAAGGCAACTTGCAGTTTTTTTATTTTTTTTCAATCGAGTTGCAATGGTGGTTGAATTTTCTGTGCTTTTTTCAGGTGCTACGCATTTTTTCGCAGGACTTGGAGGCTTTTCTTTTGACAAAAAGGAGTCTTGGGCATCTGTTTTTCAAATAAATACTTAAAAATGTTGTTATTTATATTAAAATTACCAAATTTTTTTTGATGTTTATTAAAGCCAGGAGTTGATTTTTCAAGCTTATCCGAGTAATGATGATTGGAAAAAAGGTTCGAAGCATTGCTGACAGTTTTGTCTTTATGTTTTATGGTTCTATTGATTAAATCTGAGAGGTTTTCCTTATTTTCATTACTTTGCATAGAGGTGTCATTATCACGAAAGGTAAGTTTGTCGACAGAAGCAGCTTCTGGAAAAAAACAGTTGGTTTTGTTAATTAGGTTGAGTCGTTTATTCAGAGCCATTTTGTTAAAAATCATTTTGTTGTCCATTTTGTTTTTAAATTTAAATTTTTTAAATTTAAAACAAATAGATTAGCTGTATTATTATTGCATGCAACAATTCATTCCTTAAAAAAGGCATCTTTTTAAGGAAATTCATTTGAAAATAGAGAAAAAACTTAATTTTACAAACTAAGAGGAGTTTCAAAAAAAATTATCATTTTGTCTTCTCTCTCTGTTTTTTTGCTTAAATTACATTAATTTTTCAATTTTTTTTTTTTCAGCTTTAATTTAATTATTTTGCAATGTCAAAAAATTTTCAAGTTTCTCCATCACCTCGTGTAACTATTTCTTTTCATCCTTTCATTAACAGTCTTTTTTAGATAGGTCTTTCAGGCAAAACCGATGTCGATGACATGGAAAACAAGACGACAGTCCGTCAAATCATTGAAAAATACCTTAACACCAAAAGTGGCAAATACATTGAAATCATTTCAACAATTCTGAGTTTCTTCTCATGTGTAGTTTATGTCACAAGTACCTATGTTTCTGACCCTCTGAGCTGGTTTGATGACTGCGACATAGCAATCTTATCATTCTATTTCGTTGAATATTTATTGAGGTAGCCTATTTAAATAAATTTCTTCCTGTTATCATACATATATCTTATCTTTTCTTAAGATTATATACAGCTCAGCATAGATTCCATTATTTCATTAGCATGTTGTCATTAGTGGACATTTTGACTATGATCCCCATTTTTTTATTAAACTACAGGAATGTAAATGAAATCTTCCAACAAATGATAGACATCTGCAGGATCCTCCGAAGTCTGAGAGTGATCAGAGTCATCAACAAACTCTTCAAAATGGGGGACGGCGATTTTTCATCAGTGAACCGCCAAATTTTCACCATCATCCTGACAATCCTGACCCTTGTCTTTGTGACTTCTGGCGTCCTTTTAACATTCGAAGCCCCTTATCGTTTAGAAATGATAAGAAACGATTTAAGGCATGGTTGTTCTGATGAGCTGACCCCTGCTACATTTCATGAGATGATCTATTTCGTGGTTGTGACCCTTGCGACTGTTGGTTATGGTGACGTGGTTCCTTATTCTCAAGAAGGCCGTGTTTGCGTGATAATTCTGATCATCATAGTGTTGGTCTTGATCCCAAAACAAACCAATGAATTGATCAGACTCATGGGCATGCAATCCAAATATGCCAGAGCTATATATAAGGCTAATGCTGAAGTGCCTCATATCTTAATTTGTGGACATGTTGGTGTGGCAGCTTTGAAAAATTTTTGCGGCGAATTGTTCCATCAAGATCATGGCAGCCAAGACCGAAACGCGGTGATTTTGCAACAAGTGATTCCCACAGCAGAAATGGAGATTTTTCTTCATAATCCACAATATGAGTTGTTTTTGACTTTCCTACAGGGGAATCCGATGGTCGATAGGGATTTAAAGAGAGCAGTTACTGTAAAAGCTAAGGCATGTGTGGTTTTGACAAACAAATATGTGCAGGATTCATATTCTGCGGATCATAAAAACATTTTGACAGGATTAGCAATAAAAAAATATGTACATCACGTCACAAATGGGGAAAACATCAGGCTTTGCATGCAATTAATAAAGCCAGAAAGTAAGCAACATTATTTCTCTTCACTCAATATGAAGTCCAATGATCAATTAATAGTGGTTGAGGAATTTAAGATGAACTTATTGGCCAAATCATGTTTTTCCCCAGGGATCATTAGTATGATATCTAATTTAATCGCCTCGGCAGGGGATCAAGATAAAGATAAATTCGAAGAGGAATGGTTGAAGGAATATGTTTCAGGCATGGGTCATGAGATTTATCGGACAGATCTTTCCTTTAAATTTAAAGATAAAACTTTTTCTGAGGTCGCGGCAATAGTTTATGATGAGTTCCAGGGTATTTTATTTGGCATAGAGCTGGATGTGGGGGGTCAAACCATTATAAGATTGAATCCGGGTCCATACACTATTCCTAATACAAAGGAGAACAATGTCCATGTTTATATAATATGTGAAGATAAAAAGGTGGCAGATCAAGTGGCAACATATGATATGTCAGCTGAAGATATAGCGTTATATCACCAACAACAAAGCCAACAAGGCAAGAAGAATAGCGCTAATAAAGACAAAGAAAAAGAAGAGATGGGATATGAATATAGAGAAGTCTTTAATGATGATGAGGAGGAAGAGAAGGAGTCAGTCATGCATAAAAATATCACTGAAGATAATGAATTATTGGAAAGTGACTATATTCTGCTGAGCGAACCAGTTAGTTTGATGTCAGTTTCCCCTATTTCACTCAAAGATTCAAATGAAGTCACTAATCATATCGTGGTTTGTGGGATCCATCCATCGATATATTATTTTTTGCTTCCTTTGAGAGCAAGATATCTTAGGGAAATCCAATATATTGTTATTTTAGCGCCTGAAAAACCTACTGAAATTTGGGAATACATCAACAGATTCCCTAAAATCAGATATATTAAAGGATCTCCTTTACTTGGAGAGGATCTACTTCGAGCTAATATAAACTTCGCTGATAAGGCAGTGATTTTAGGGAAGGACCTTTCTAATAAACCGACTGATGGGGGTTCTTTGGATGAAATGTTGGATGCCGAATCGATTTTTATTTATAAAGCTATTAAAAAATGCAATAAAAATGTGCAGGTTATGGTCGAATTGGTTTATAGCTCTAATATAGAATTTCTTTTGGCCAGAGAAAGCAAAAAAGAATCTGAATTCAAATATGAATTGGTAGATTTTTTCCATAATTAATATAAATTTTTGATTTAGACCCCTAAATATGCAGCTGGTGAGGTTTACATATCATCAATCATCGATACTTTAACTTGCCAATCCTATTTTAACCCTCATATCGTCACGATTCTCCAACAAATCCTCACTGGAGGCAAACAAAGCAACGCTGTGATCCGCGCAATTTGCGACCATGCAGACTTAAAACAAAGCAATCTTTGGCAAATTTCCATTCCAGAGGATTATTTAGTAATTTTTTTTTAAATTTTCATAATTTTTGAGACTTTTATTTCAGAATAAAACCTTTGGAGAGCTTTTTAACTACCTTTGTGTTGAAAGACATCTGATCCCATTGGGACTTTATAGATTACCAGGCGCTTTGGATAATCATCATGCTTATTGTTATACCAACCCTAGGAAGGATGTGAAATTAACACATAGAGATAAGGTTTTTGTTTTGGCCTTCAATATGTCTGATGATTTATGTAATGTTTTATACGAAAAAAAAAAAAATATGATTAATCATTTAATAATTATATAAAGTAAGTGGAGTCTTAGAACAAAAACCAGTTTCTTCAGGCCAAAATCTGAAGCAAGAGCCAGCAACTGATGAAAACAAACCAGATTTGGACATTTGGAAAAGCATGACCTCTGAAATGGGGAACAAAAAACCGGGAGCAGACCAAAATTTATCGAAGGGCGGCACTACGAAAAACATTTTCAAGCCAGGGAAAAATGATAAAAAAAATTTGAATGTGAAAAACCAAAAGCCACAAAATCTGGACCTGGAATCTATTAATATAAGCTCGGCCACTTGCATGGTTTTGGAACAAATTGATAAGGTAATTAAGGAAATGAAGGCGGAAATTGAAAAAATCAAAGAAAATATTAACATTCAGGTTAGATTTAAATATTAGTTATTAGAAAAAAAATTAAATATAGGATGAAGAAATTGTGGATAAAATGAAAACTGCACTACATCAAGAACTAACCACCATTTTACAATAAATAATAGTGTTTTTTTGTTAAAACCTTTTTTGTCCTAAAAAAAAATAAATTTTTTTTTTCAGTTTTTCTAAAAATTATGTAATTACTTAAATTATTTTACTCATACTTATGGTCCGCATTTAGAAATCTCACCCCCTCCTCCCCTTCCCCCTGATTTTTTTTATCAAAATCAAAACAAAAGACTTGCGAAATCGAACTTTTGGATATAAAAATTAAAAGATTGTTAAAGTATCGAAAAACATATAAGTAATTATATTTAAATCCCTATAAAAAAAACAATGACATGGTGCTTGTCGCAAAAAAAAATGGAAATTTTAATTCAAAAAGGAAAAATATCCTAAAAATATTCAAAAAACCATTTTTAAAAAAATATTTTGAAATAAATTTTTAAATTCCTGAATGAATGTCCGAAATTTGTTTTTTTAATGAAATAAAAACTAAACAAATTTTGTCATTAAATTCGTTAATTGAAACATCGCCATAAATCCTCATCATCCCCACAAAAACATCATTTTATATGATTTTTATTATTTTTATTCTGAATCACCTCCCACTTTTATGGTCCTTAACCCAATTTTGTCCTTTCCCTACTTATAATGAAAATTACAACTCACCAGATTATTCGCTCTTAAATTGTGAAAACAAGCTAAATTCCTCCCTCAACAGGACGATTTTGTTGATTCCTCCTTTTTTTTCTGTTTCCCCTGATGCTTTGATTTTTTTTAACGCCAACTACCAATTTTTGGATCTCGCCTTTCGAACTGAGACTTATCAATGTTCCAAATATTTAACTTGTAATTTGACATTTTTTCTGTTAAATTCCTCCTACGATTTCGAATTATCAAACGACTCGCTTATCCCTGAATTTTTCCAGAGAATACAAGGCAATATCACTCTTCAACCTCTTCTCTGTTCATTTTTTCAAATGCCAGGATGCTTGATTTCTGAAAGTTTAGACAATATTATTATCATAAACTATAAAACTCTGGATTTTGTTTTTTTCATTAGTGATGCTTTTATTATAAAATCCTTGATTTTTGATGGCCAAGAAGCCATTTCAAATTCCACTAATATTAATGGCAATTTATATGAAATTTCAGCCCTTTTCCAATTTGATGTCATTTTAGATGATGTTGGAAATTTAAAGGTTCCTGTTTTATATATGGAAAACCTTGGATTTCAGAATTTTATCACAGAACCTGGAGAAAATAATATAATCATTGCCAATCTAATCATGAATGATTTATTGGGCAGTCTTTTCATGGACAAAGTCTCCATTATCAATTGTTTTCTTTGGAATTCAATCGTTTTTTATCAAAATTCTTCAACTGTCCTTCTTCTAAATAACTCCCAAACGATGGTCATGAGTTTTAATAACATTTTAATTGACACTTTCCAACAAAATTCTCAGATAATCGATTCTCAAATCACTTTCCAAGCCATTTTTCTGATTCAGGATTGGAGCGGTTTCCTACAAATAACCAATCTGAGCGTGAATAACGCAAATTCTTTTGAAAACGACTATTTCATCATTTGTTTCATAAATATTTTATATCCAGTCTTTTTATCAAATGTGTCCATCCAAAATAATCAGAATTTTGGGGTCATCCAACTATTTAATTGCAATCTGAGCTTGATAAATGTGACTATTTTCAACTCAACCTTTCAAAATGCCTCAATAACCATTGATTCCTTGAGTGTTTTCATAAGTGAAAGCCTAAAAGTTGTTTTTTGTGTGTTTTCAGATGAAAATCAATATTTTTTTGAAGGCCTTGGCACAATTTCCATGGAAAATTCCACGTTTTATCAAGTTATTGATTTCCAAATAATATTCACCCAATCCCAAGCCCAAATTTCAAACGGGGCGCTTATTTATTCAAATTCTCCGAGATTCTTCATTTTTGATACTTCGCTCATTAATTTCATAGGATTCTCGTTTTTTAATGTAGAAGTTTCCATCAGTATTTTTCTCTTTT
>Ga0302186_10003486_pt1 | contig 11499 bp, 9 predicted proteins | sample II_Bog_E1_2_FD_198782 | JGI IMG/M metagenome (GOLD analysis project Ga0302186, IMG submission 198782) | Peat permafrost microbial communities from Stordalen Mire near Abisko, Sweden - II_Bog_E1_1 | ecosystem: Environmental > Terrestrial > Soil > Wetlands > Peat | place: Sweden: Abisko, Stordalen...
ACGGGTCAAAAAGTTAAGTTAAATATTACAGCGAAGAATAATGACCAACCTGACGAAGGGAATTTTTCAGTGGCTGTAGTGGACGAGTCAAAAGTTCCATATGACGAAAATGCGGAAACGACAATATTGAGTTATATCTTGCTGACATCAGATATTAAAGGATATATTGAAAAGCCAAACTATTATTTTAATCACCCGGATGAAAAAACAGTGGCTGACCTGGATGTTTTGATGCAAACGCAGGGGTACCGCCGTTTTTCGTATGATGGAATTCTAAATAACCGTTATCCTCAACTAAAATTTTTACCTGAACAGGGTATAGATATCAGTGGTACGCTCCGTGCTTCAACCGGTATGCCGGTAAACAACGGTAACATTACGCTTTCAATTGCCAATAACAATTACTACAAAAATACAGTTACCGATGCCGACGGTCACTATAAGTTTCCGAACCTTGTTTTTTTAGATTCGGCAAAGATCAAATTAAGTGCCCGGAACAATTTTCGCTCCAATGACCTTGTACTTTTTGTGGATGGCGAACAGGGACAAAGTGTTGGACAGAATTTTTACACCCCCGATGAAATACTCAATATCGACAGCGTTCTTAGCGCCTATTTAAAAAACAGCAAAATCGAATATAAAAGTAAAAATATATTGAAGGAAGTAGTCATAAGAGATACAAAAATAGTTCCGACCGTTACTCACCTTGATTATGGATCCCTTTCAAGTTTAAGCCATGAGGCTGACCACACAATCACAGCCGCACAATTACAGGGTTGTAACTCAGTTTTCGAATGTTTAAAGGGTATGGCAATGGGAATGACTTTTCAAAATAATAATTTTTATGTTTTTACCAACCATACCAATAGCGCCAGTAGTGCTCCGGCAGCAATTTTTGTAAAAGGCATGATTGCTGATGTGAACTATCTGTCGACCCTAAATCCGGCTGACGTTGAGTCGATCGAAATATTTGTAAAGGATGAGCTTGGGCTTATTAACAGCGCCTATAACACCAACGGGGCCATCGTTATCAATATGAAAAAAGCGGCGGTCGGCACAAAACTAACGGTAGACCAAATAAAAGATCTAATACCCCAAAGCAACGAAAGAACAATTACACCCAGGGGATATACACCTGTAAAAACATTTTATATGCCGCGGTATGCGGGCCCAAGAGCTGCACAAACTACAAAAGTAGATACCCGCAGCACCATTTACTGGAACCCGAATGTAATTACCGACAAAACCGGCAATGCTGCGGTGGAATATTTTAACGCTGATGGAAAAGGGACTTACCGGGCAATTGTTGAAGGTATGGACAAAGACGGTAATATTGGCCGGCAAGTTTTTAAATATGAGGTGAAGTAGGGTAGTTGATTAAGTTAGATTAGTTGATTAAGTGAGTAGTTATGAAATTTTTTGCACAGCATAAACTAATCAACTATTCACCTAATCAACCCAATCAACTACTCACTTAATCAACAAAAACAAATGACTAAATTAACCCCATTCCACGTTGCAGTACCAGTTTATGACCTGGATGAAGCCAGAAAATTTTACCGGGAAGTGCTTGGCTGCAGTGAAGGAAGAAGCTCGGATTTATGGACAGACTTCGACCTTTACGGCCACCAGTTTGTTATTCATTTAAAACCGCGCCCGGCTGCACAACCCGAACATCATTTTAACCCGGTCGATGGCCATGAAGTGCCAATCCCGCATTACGGCGTAGTTTTAGAATGGGAACAATGGCATGAACTGGAAAAAAGGTTAAAAAACCACAACATAAAATTCGTGATCGAACCCTATATTCGTTTTAAAGGCCTGCCTGGCGAACAGGCTACCCTGTTTTTTTTAGACCCGTCAGGAAATGCCCTGGAATTTAAGTCGTTTAAAGATTTTGGGCAGTTGTTTGCTGTGTAAGTGATTGTTGTTGATGACCAAAATTCTTTGTTAAAGTTTATATAGGGTTGTAAGGACATTTAGGTAATTTTGAATCACAAATCCTTAAGCCAAAGTTTTTTGAAGTACCATTGTGAAAGTTGAATTTTTTAGGCGCTTCTATCAAATAACGTAATCTCTGGCCATAAGAAAGGCTTGCAAAAAATTGCCTGCGCTCTTCTTCATCTTCTTCCCAGGTTGTATTAAATTTAACCCGTTTCATTTTCTTTTATTACCGCAAACAGCACAAAATGTTGCTAAAGGTGTTCTGTACGGTTTGCCACATTTCTCACAAGGTGACCCATATAAGGCTATTTCATGGTGCATTATCGCAGCGTGATTTGTCTCGCCAAAACCCGTTAATTTATTATAATAATCCAGCAAAGGTTTAAACCTGTCGGGTTTTGCACTTTTAAAACCTAAACTATATAATTCCTTTGCTCTTTTAAACTCTTCTTCATCAAGCATTGGCAGTTCCATTTTACACCTCCAGCACCAAAGAGTTTTCATACAAAATTAGTTTATTTCTTCAACTTCTTTCACTATCCCTACCCTCCCATTCTTAAACGCCTTTCTCGGCGTAAGACCCAATAGTTCAAACATCGCCATATCCGTATCAAAAGAAGGGTTAGGCGTGGTCAATAATTTATCCCCCGCAAAAATGGAATTTGCCCCTGCCATAAAACAAAATGCCTGTTCAATCAATGTCATTTCCGTACGCCCTGCAGATAAGCGCACAACCGTTTTTGGCATTATAATGCGCGTAGTAGCAATCATGCGCACCATATCCCAAACAGATACCCTGGGCTGGTCTGCCAGCGGTGTCCCTTTAATGGGTACTAAGGCATTAATTGGTACGGATTCCGGGTGTTTTGGCAAATTGGATAATGTTTTTAGCATAGAAATACGGTCTTCAACAGTCTCGCCTAAACCAATGATCCCACCGCTGCAAACGGTAATTTTCGCTTTGCGTACGTGCTCCAATGTCTTTAAACGCTCATCATAAGTTCGGGTTGTAATAATTCGTTTGTAATCTTCTTCAGAAGTATCCAGGTTATGGTTGTAGGCGTACAAACCCGCATCTGCCAATCTTTGCGCCTGCGGTTCGGTGAGCATGCCCAGCGTACAGCAAACTTCCATATCCAGTTCGTTTACAGCTTTTACCATTTCAATTACCCTATCAAAGTCGCGGTTATCGCGTACCTCCCGCCAGGCCGCCCCCATGCAAAGCCGGGAAGCGCCGCCATTTTTAGCTTTCTGCGCGGCAGCAATTACTTCTTCTTTTGGCATTATGGCGTGTACGCCAACGCCGGTATCATACCGGGCAGCCTGCGGACAATACGCGCAATCCTCCGGGCATCCCCCTGTTTTTATCGAAATCAGCGAACTGATCTGTACTTCCGCATAATCTTTATTTTCCCGGTGTACGGTAGCAGCTTCATAAACCAGGTCCAATAATGGTTTATGGTATATATCTGAAATCTCTTCTTTTGTCCAGTTATGCCTTACTTCTGTCATTTTTCTATTTTAAAATTCTAATTTATTATTAATGTTTAATGGTGCACCAGGTGCATATGTGGTATTAAAAGTTTAGTTGCAAAATAAAGCGGCAGCAAAAACCCCGCACAATCTGTAAAAGTAGTAATTATGATAGAGGAAGCGACAGCAGGGTCAATCCCTATCCGTTTTAGTATTAGTGGAATAGTTGCGCCCGTTAAACCAGCTACAATAAGGTTCCCGGTCATCGCTAAAAACAAAACGAGGCCAAGCCATAGGTTTGCGTCATAAAACATCGCAATAAAAAAAACGATAATACCATTGGCTGCTCCATTTATCATCCCAACTAAAAACTCCTTAAGTACAGTATTATAAGCCTGTTTATCGGAAAGGTCAGTTAAAGAAATACGCCGTACGGTTACGGCAAGGGCTTGAGTAGCGGCATTGCCCCCCATTCCGGCTATAATGGTCATATAAGCGGCAATAATCGGAATTTCCGCAACCGTTGCATCAAAATGCCGGATTACCGATGCGGCCAGGTAAGCGGTCGCGAGGTTGATTACCAGCCAGGGAAGCCGACTTTTTACAGCGTCTTTCCAGTTACCGCTCAATTCTTCATCTTCTGATACGCCCGAAAACTTTAAAATGTCTTCGGTGCTTTCCCGTTCAATTACATCGATAATATCATCTACTGTAACCCTGCCAAGCAGTTTCATATTATCATCTACTACAGGTATTGCCGTTAGGTTGTATTGGGATATTAAGCTGGCTACATCTTCCTGGTCCATGCCGGCCTTCACATAAACAAAATCTGTATTAACCAGGTCCCTTACATGGGCTTCGGCCTTTGCCTTTATAATAGATTTAATGGATAAAATTCCCTGCAAAACATCGGTATCATCAACAACATAAACTGTATAAAATTCCTCCATTTCTTCCGACTGCCGTATAATTTCTTCTAACGCGTCTTTTTTATCAAGGTTAATATTTACTTTGATAAGGTCAGAGTCCATCAAGCCCCCTGCCGTATCCTCCTCATATTTTAAAAGCGCCCGGATACTATCAGCATCCCCGGCGTCGATTTCCTCTAATATTTCCTGCTGTTCTTCTTCATCCAGTTGGGAAATAATATCTGTTGCGTCATCATAATCCAGTTCCTCCACAATTTCCGACCGTTTTCCAGGATTAAGATTTATCAACAGTTCTCCGGGATATTGGTCTTCACCCATTTCCGAGATCACTTCTGATGCGATTTCGGTCGGAAGGATATTTATGATCCTTTCCTTAGCTTCTTGCGGCAGCTTTTCAAACAACATGGCAATTTCTGAAGCATGGTATTCTTTCAGAACACCCTCTAATTCAGCATCATTGCCTTCAAGTGCAGTTTCAATTCGCAGCAGGTCGGATCTGTCTATTTCGAAGGATTGCATATGCGACTAAAATACGATATTATAATTTGAAAATTATTCAATTTGAAAATTTGAAAATTCAATTGACAAGCCAATTCTCAACTTATTCGTCTTTTGAAATTACTTTTTCATTTTCAAATATTCAAATTAACACATCTTCAAATTTTCAAATTCACTTGTTTTTCAAATTAAAAAACTACTTTTGCACAAAAAACAAAAAGGTTTATTAATAACAATATTATGGACGCAGGCCCGAGTTATAGTTATCAGCATGATCTTAAAACTGCCAAACCGGATAAAAGGCAGGTTAAAGAGGTTCGTATGGTACTACCCGTCATCCATCTCTTTTCCTTGCTTAGCAGCTAAACCCAAAATAGCTGAGGGTAAATTGTTTGATTATAATTTTAATACCCTTATTTTTCTTAGGTTACTTACTTATTTACATTTTATTTATCATTTAAACTCGTCAATCAGCGGACCAGGCTGAATTTATCGATGTTGATAAATTTTGAATTTCAAAATATGTTCCGATCGGGCATATAAATTTTTTAAATGATGTAAAAGCAAGTAATTATGTCAACTGTTATAAAAGAGAATAAAAGAAAATTCCTGTTTAAAAACCACACCAACGGCCATAGCCCGCAGGAATTTGATACTGCTTCAATTGCCCGGCTTAAGAATGTTGCACAATGCCAGCAGGCGGAAAGCCTTGAAATGCTTGAAACTGCGTTGACAGGTTTGACAAAAATTGAAGCCCGCGAACGCCGGAGTAAATTTGGTTTAAATGAGGTAGCGCATGAAAAAGCCCCAAAATGGTTTATTCAGTTTTTCCAGGCATTTGTAAATCCCTTTATCGGTGTTCTTTTTATTTTGGTAATTATATCGCTTATCACCGATGTTAAAATACAAAAACCAGGTGAAGAGGATTACACAACCGTAATTGTGATTAGTACCATGGTTTTGTTAAGTGCGATGCTTCGTTTTGTACAGGAATTCAGAAGCAACCAGGCGGCCGAAAAGTTAAAATCAATGGTTACCACCACTGCAACGGTAATAAGGGCCGAAGGTAAAAAAGAGGTTGATATAAAGAAATTAGTACCGGGTGATATAATACAGCTTTCAGCCGGGGACATGATCCCGGCAGATGTCCGTATCCTGCAATCAAAGGATTTATTTGTAAGCCAGTCTATGTTAACCGGCGAAGCTATACCGGTTGAAAAAACAGAAACCGCAGCAATAAGCGAGGGCAGGCAATCGCCGCTGGAGCTTAATAACGTCTGCTTTATGGGCACCAATATAGTAAGCGGGACTGCTATTGCTGTAGTTGTCAACACAGGTGAAGAGACCTATTTTGGTTCTCTTTCAAAATCGCTGGTTGGCAAACGGGCTGAAACAAGTTTTGACAAGGGCGTAAACAGTGTTAGTTTCCTGTTAATCCGCTTTATGCTGGTTATGGTACCCCTGGTTTTTTTAATAAACGGTTTTACCAAGCACGACTGGCTACAGGCGCTTTTGTTTGGTATCTCGATTGCCGTCGGCCTTACCCCCGAAATGCTGCCGATGATAGTAACAGCCAACCTTGCCAAGGGTGCAGTAAATATGTCTAAACGAAAAGTGGTTGTTAAACGCCTGAATGCCATCCAGAATATTGGCGCGATGGATGTTCTTTGTACCGATAAAACCGGAACACTGACAATGGACAAGATAGTGCTGGAACGTCACCTAAATGTTTATGGCCTGGAAGACAATGAAGTGATGAAATGGGCCTACCTGAACAGTTTTCATCAAACAGGTCTCAAAAATTTACTGGACGTAGCAGTTTTGGAGCATGTGGATGTACACTCCTGTATAAAAGAAGGTGAATCCTATGAAAAAGTCGATGAAATTCCGTTTGATTTTCAGCGCCGCCGCATGTCGGTTATTTTGGAAGGCCCAAATCATAAACACCTGCTGATCTGTAAGGGTGCAGTTGAAGAGGTATTAGACCTTTGCAGCCATGCTTTTGATCCCGGAGAAGACAACAGCCTGCAAATAGAAAAGGATGACATCATCCCGATGGATGATAAAATGAGGAAACTTGTACTGAGTAAATCCGGGGAGCTTAATGAAGAAGGATTAAGGGTATTATTGGTCGCGGTAAAGGAATTTGACGAAAGACCATTAACCTACAGTAAAGCTGATGAAAGTGACATGATCCTTACCGGGTTCATAGGTTTCCTGGATCCTGCAAAGCCCTCTGCGAGCCTGGCAATTGATGCCCTGCACAAATTAGGCGTTAATATTAAAGTGCTTACCGGCGACAATGAAATTGTTACGAAAAAAATATGTAAAGATGTTGGTATACCCTTTACCGATATTTTATTGGGGCGCGACCTCGAAAACATGAGTGATGAAGATCTAAGCGAACGGATTGAAAACGTTAGTATTTTGGCGAAACTAAGCCCGTTACAAAAATCAAGGGTGGTGAAAGTCTTACAGTCAAGGGGACATACGGTTGGTTTTATGGGCGACGGCATTAACGACGCGGCTGCCCTTCGCGACGCGGATGTTGGTATCTCAGTTGATACCGCCGTCGATATAGCAAAAGAAAGCGCTGACATAATTTTGCTCGAAAAAGACCTGATGGTATTACGCAAGGGCGTAATTTATGGCCGCAGAACTTTCGGTAATATTATAAAATATATAAAAATGACTGCAAGCAGCAACTTCGGGAATATGTTTAGCATGCTTGGCGCGAGTGCCTTGCTTCCATTCCTGCCAATGCTGCCTATTCAAATCCTGATAAATAATTTATTGTATGATATTTCGCAAATATCTATTCCCTGGGATACAATGGATGCGGATTATATTGAACAACCACGTAAATGGGATGCCAGCGGCATTGGTAAATTCATGTTATTTATTGGGCCTATAAGTTCAATTTTCGACTATGCCACGTTCGCCATCTTGTGGTTTATATTTAAGGCCAATTCACCGGCTCATCAGGGTTTTTTTCAAACAGGTTGGTTTATTGAAAGTTTACTTTCACAAACGCTGATTGTGCATATGATCCGTACACGCAAAATTCCATTTATACAAAGCTGGGCTACAGCGCCGGTTTTAGCATTAACCACCGGTATTATGGCCATAGGCATTTTCCTCCCATATTCGCCATTGGCTTCAGCGTTTAAGCTGGAACCTATGCCATTAATGTTTTTTGGCTGGTTATTAGCGATATTGTTTTCTTATTGTTTATTAACACAATTAATAAAAACCTGGTTTATTAAGCGATTTGACCAGTGGTTGTAATGGAGTAGGAAATCAGAGGTCGGAAGTCAGAGGTCAGCAGCAGGAAATCAGAAGTTCAGATAGATAGGTGGGTTTCTGAATTCTGACCACCGGCTTCGGGTTTCAAACTTCCCTGATGTACTTTAAAGATACATTTAATTTGTTAAACTTCGAGACGGTTTGATTTACCTGCGTTTTTCGAATGGAGATTTGCATACTGCAATTATTATCAAAGTTTTGTGAAAGTACCGTTAAGTTGTCCTCTTTTACAATACGCATAGCCTCATTCATTTGAAGATATTCAAATTCAACGGAATAGATATCATTGACCGTTTTTTCAACAATAACCGCCTGTTTCAACGCTTCCTCTGTTGCCGATTTGTAAGCATTGATCAATCCAGGCACACCTAATAGTGTCCCGCCGAAGTAACGCACAACTACAACTGCCAGGTTGGTAAGCTCATGGGAAAGTAAAGTGTTCAGAATTGGCCTTCCTGCTGTTCCGGAAGGTTCGCCGTCATCATTTAACCGAAACACGGTACGGTCGATGCTTAGGCGCATTGCCCAGCAGTGGTGATTTGCCTTCGGATGCAGGGATTTTAACTGGGAGATATGGTTTTTAAGCTCCTGTTCTGCAACTATGGGATAAGCGTAAGCCAGAAATTTGCTGCCCCGGTCACGAAAAACACCTTCGGCCGGTTTATCAATTGTGCGGTAAGTGTCTTCAAAAAGCATTAAGGACTATTAGAAGATATGGGTAAAATATTGATGATAGGAGATGACAACAATGGCGATAACGGCTAACAATATTCCTGCTTTATTTATAGTGCTCAGTTTTTCTTTAAAAACAAAAACACCGATTATCGTCCCTAATAAGATGACGCCTACATTCACCGACGAAAAAACTGTCGACGGATGATTTGATAAAGCTTTATGGGCTTTTATAAAAAATAAAATATTTCCGAAGTTGGCGACCCCCAAAACCCAGCCTATAAAAATATGGGGCCATGAAAATCGCATTCTTTTTGTAGCCACCTGAAATATTAAGCCAATGAAAGAAATCGTAAATGCTAGAATAAAAACAATAAAAAGTGAAGTGTTTGAGGATACTTCGGGGTATAAAGCGACTTCTTTAAATAAAACATCAATTATCCCCAGTCCAAAAAATACCATTAATAAATAAACCCAGGTATTGGACTGAACGTTTCTTCCCGCCACTTTTTTTTGCCATGGAATGGAGCAAATAATCGCGGCGAACCCAATTATAATACCAATCCATTTAATCGGGTCGGGCTTTTCGCCAAAAATTAAAAACGCTGCTGCAATTGATATAAACAATGATAGCCGTTGAGCAACGTCTGTGCGCACTATACCAGCTACGCTAACAGACGCAGCAATAACAATAAATAAAGAAGGCAAAAGTATACCAAGCAAGCTATAAACCATAAACGGCGCCTGGCTAAGATGATGCAACTGTGGTTTCAAAAAAAACCAGGTAAGCAAAATAGCAATTGAGTAATTCCAGGTTATGGCCTGGTAAACATCTATATGGTACCTCTTTGCCAGCTTAAACAGCACCGAAACAATTACGCTGAAACAAATACTAAAAAATACGTATAGCATAGGTTAGTTTTTTGGTGAGTGGTGAACGGTGAGTGGTGAGTAGTGAATTACGAACTTGCGCCCATTCATTACTCACCACTCACCACTCACGGATTCACCAACATCAATAATTTATCAGTTCCCGATAAAAATTCACCGGCAATTATACCTTTAATTAATGGCGCTTTTATACCTTTTTTTAAATTTGTTTTACCGGTAAAAATTCTCGCTTCATCCCACAAACCCGCTTCTATAAAAGAATTTAAGGTAAAAGCCCCACCCTCAATTATTACCGACTGAATATCCTGCAGGTATAATTGGTATAAAATATACTGCGGTACATATCGCTCAAAATCTTCAAGTGCAATATATTTATTTTTGCCATCAATATCCATTTTTATTTCGTTGAATATCAATGTTTCTACGGTTTGGTCAAATATATTTAGCCCCTTGGTTAATTCAAGCTTGCGGTCTATCACTACCCGTTTTGGTGGTTTCCCCCGGGCATACCGTACGTTTAATTGAGGGTTATCAATAGCCGCTGTATTTTTGCCTATTAATACAGTATCTTCCTCGGCCCGCCATCGGTGAACCAGCTTACGCGATTCTATACCTGTTATCCAATACTGGCTGCTATCCGCGGGGGCGAAAAATCCGTCTGCGGTTTGCGCCCATTTTAATATGATATAAGGCCTTTGTTTTTGTACCCGTGTAAAAAAGCGTCGGTTTAGCCATTGACATTCTTTTTCCAAAATGCCGGTTATTACTTGAATGCCGGCTTCTTTCAATTTATCGATGCCTTTTCCATCCACCTTTTCGAAAGGGTCGGCGCAGCCGACCCCTACCACCGGTATTTGATGTTTTATGATCAGATCGGCACATGGGGGGGTTTTACCGTAATGCGCACATGGTTCTAAAGAAACATAAATAGTAGAATTTCTTAACAGCTCAGCATGATCAGGAAATTTGTTGATTACCTGGTTAATCGCATTTACTTCCGCATGTGCTTCACCGTATTTGTGGTGGTATCCCTCTCCTATTATCCGGTCATCACATACCACAACTGCGCCTACCATAGGATTTGGACTTACGTTGCCCATGCCCAATTCAGCAAGTTGAATGCAGCGCCGCATATATTTTTCATGAGGGACCATGCTGCAAATATCAGAATCAGAATTTACAGAATTTTAGAATTAACAGAATAAAAATTACCTCAACTACTATTGATTCTGAAAATCCTAGAATTTTGAAAATTCTGATCCAGACTTTGTTACTTTGTTGGATGAAAACTATAAAGGATGTTTTTTCGGCGTACAAGCAAGACTTATTGACCATTTACGATGAAAAAGAAGCCGAAGCGATCAGCCTTTTAACGATCAGTGAAATAACCGGTTTGTCCAGAGCGATTATCAAAGCCTTCCCAGAAAGAGAACTATCCCTGCAGCATAGTGAAAAAATAGAAGATATTTTAATCCAGTTAAAAACCGGCAAACCCATTCAGTATATTTTTGGTAAAACAGAATTTTATGGTTTACCTTTTAATGTAAATCCTGCGGTACTGATCCCGCGGCCTGAAACAGAGGAATTGGTGGAGTGGGCTTTGAACAGTTTGCAGTTTGAAGTGGGCAGTGGGCAGTTGGAGGTTGGAACCATTTTGGATATTGGTACAGGAAGCGGCTGTATCGCGATAAGCTTGAAAAAGAACTTGCCTGATTTTAAAGTATCAGCTATTGATATTTCAGCGGAGGCACTGCAAACTGCTAAAGAAAATGCAAAGTTAAATGAA
>Ga0302186_10003487_pt1 | contig 11499 bp, 9 predicted proteins | sample II_Bog_E1_2_FD_198782 | JGI IMG/M metagenome (GOLD analysis project Ga0302186, IMG submission 198782) | Peat permafrost microbial communities from Stordalen Mire near Abisko, Sweden - II_Bog_E1_1 | ecosystem: Environmental > Terrestrial > Soil > Wetlands > Peat | place: Sweden: Abisko, Stordalen...
TAGTGCTGATCCTCCATTAAAACCAAACCATCCGAACCAAAGAATTGATGTTCCTATTAAAGTGAGTGAAACACTTGCTGAATTTTGTCGACAAGTTTTACTTTTAGTTGATCCAAAAAATACTGCTGAGGCTAAAGCAGCAAATCCCGCAGGAATATGTATAACATCCCCTCCTGCAAAATCAATTGCTCCCATTACCCTAAGCCATCCATTTGTATTCCAGAGCCAGTAAGCTATTGGGCAGTATACAATTATTTGAAAGATAACTATGAAGGGAATCAGAAAAGCAACGCGTATTCGACCAACTAAGGATCCGATGAAAATAGCAGGAGAAATTGAAGCAAACATCATTTGAAAAAAGAAAAAAGTAGTTAAAGGCACATTCGATGAATATATGTTTGTGCTACTGAGAACGATGTTTATCAGTCCACAATAGGTGCAGTCTCCGATGTAGCCATTAGCAGCTGTTGGATTTCCAAAAGCTAAAGAAAACCCTAGCAATGCCCAAGTTATTGATGCCACGCAAAATACCAACATGCAATAAGCAATGGTGCTGAGCATGTTTTTTTTGTTGACCATCCCACCATAAAAAAAACCCATACCTGGAGTCATAAACATGACCAAGCATCCAGCAACCATCACCCAAGCATTGTTTCCTGAATCAATAGATTGCATTCTGAAAGTGTTTATATTATGAAATCAAATCTTATCAGCTAAGCTTAATTAAAATTATTTAATTTAATTTCCGCGAATAATGAATCATTATGGGTATCTTAACAATAGCAAAGATGACATAAAGGAGCCTTTTAATATTTATTTCGTATTTTCCAATTAATTATTTTTTAATTATGTAATGTTATCTTATGTAATCAAAGATTAATTTATCTTTAAATAACAAAAGTAAATGAATATAGTTTGAAATTAATTAATAATTAAATGAAAATATATGAGAGATAAATTTTCGTTTGACACATTGGAATGTATTGACCTCACTAAACATCAATTAAAATTTTAAGATAATCGCTGTAAGCTTGATATATCGCTTTTTTGAATCAATTTCAAAATTTTCATACTAGTAAAATATCTCTGGATATCTTAAAATTTAAAGTAAGATTTATTGAATTAATTAAAATTTTAAAATACATTGAGATATTCAATTATTTTCACTGCTTTATTTAGAAGGCGCTAAATCAAAAGTTATCTAATTGATTTTTCTTTTAATTCTTGTTTTTAATATTAATTTCTGTTCAAAAAAATCATCAATTCATACCTTCCAAAGTTGTTCTAAAAAAATATTGATTTAAAAGATATTATCTGATAAAATTTTCTGATTCAGTCTTAAAATAATTATTTAGTTTAAGATGTTATAAAATATCCAAAAATACGAGGTACATTAATTTTAATTTTTTATCACTATTCCAAGAATCAGGTTGAATATAAAATTTCAGTGCATTTTTTAAGAAAAGTTGGGTTGTCAACTTTTTCAGTAGTCTTAGTATTCACAAATTTACATTAAAGAAAGGAGCCTTGATGACAAAGTCCACAAATGTGCGATATATTTGATCAAGTTTGATATCCAATTTTCGCTGATCGATGCCTTTTGCAGCAGAGATGATGAACATATATCCGCTGACTGTATCCAAAAATTGCATTTGAAAATTAGACGCAATGATTGATTTAATAGAACTATTCTTTGCCAAATCAATCTCGTCTTTTCTGTTATTTTTAATATCAGGATGAATAATCTGTGCTTGCATGATATTCAGGTTATTAAGATTGGAACCCAGTGTAAGCAGCTCGTTTATATCTAAGTTGAGTGGAAACTGCTCATGGATCCGAGAAAAAGCTGTGCTTCCATCTGGCCTAATGATGAGAAAAAGGTAGTAAGGTAGCTTTTATAGGTCCATATATTAATATTGTTATAAATACATCATTCATTCCTTTATATGTAGAAATGACTAGCATCAGCATATTTTACCCAATCGAGGACAATTATTATTAATTCAAATGCTTAAATAGATGATGACATGTATATCATTTCTTCAGCTTCAATATATCCGTTAGATTTTTTTCAAAATCTTTCACTCGATATCCCATAATTTCGCCAGAGTCCCATTTCCCAATATATAATTAATGACTTTTATTGATAATGTCATTAACTTTTTGTTCGAGTTGGCTTCCAATAATTTAACCCGTAGGCTTTCTCCAAGTTGGTTTGTGAATCTATACTTTCATTTTCTCGATATTATTGTATTAGTTTTGCATAAAGTCCCTCATTAAGATCATATCTTTCGCTAATTTCTCCTCTTGAGTTTTCATGTATTCACGAATATATCTCTGACTATCTTTGAAGACATCTTCCATTATTTTCAACAATCTTTCTCTAAAATTTTTGAATTCACCAGTAATGACTTTCTCCATCTCAGAATTAAAACTTTCAAGCTTTACGTTGATATTTTTTACTTCGCCTTTTAACCGATCACTCAATTTCTAAAGAATTGTAAGAGCCTAGACTCTAGCAGCCTAGAAACTAGTAGGGTATTTCGTTATTTCAGACCAAAGAGAATTTTGCATAGCAGGCTCTTGTGGTTGAGGAGGATATAGTTAAGAATAGGTTGGCTTTATCGGAGAATTTTGTCTAAATTAATCAAATAAATTACACTTTTTGGCCTGATAGCTGATTGAGGATACTTTTTGTGTTAGTGTTGTCCTCGCCCCAATGGTTCGAATTAGTTGAACTAATCTCTTGACTACGATCTTTGGAGCGAGACCGGCTTGACTTTCTCCTGAAATTTTTGGAAGGCGAATTATTGAATAATGCCTGCTTGGTGAGGAAAGATAAGAGATTACTTTGGTTAGAGTCCATAAATGTGGTAATTTTATTAATGATAACTTATCTGAATCATAAAAGTGATATAAAAGATATATTATCTCTTCTTACTTTCAAAAAACTAGAAAATAATTAAATAATCAGCATATGATCAGCATATTCTCAATTTATTCAACAAATAAATACAATAAAATAATTTTTATTTATGAAATCCAATATTTATTGCCACTTGTTCAAACATAATTTATAGATCTAGTATAGATCCAAATGGAAAATTAGCAACTTATTTTCATGTTTCTTCAAATCACATTTAGATTTTAGATATGAAGTTAACATGAAAATAAGTAATATAAGAAGTAAATAAATTCTTCAGTAGCAAAGAATATTGCTTGAATTTTTGCAATTCATTGAGCCATATATAAATCAATTTAAGTAAAATACTTCACAAATTTAAGTTGATGTATTTTAATTTCTTAATTTGATTAAATTAAAATATTTTGTTAATGTCATCAGCGCCTATTTGTGAAGATACTTTCAATAGTCAATAGATCGTACAGATGCTTCGGCAAATTTGCATAGATCTCGAGATTAATAAGCCAAACGAGGAAATATTAAAAAGCATAAAGGAACTAGTCGAAAAAGATGGAGGTAATAATATCACTGCAACTGAACTCAAAAAGATTATGGAAAATATCGTCAAAGAATTAAACTCTTAAAGAAAATGATGTAACTATTTTATTTCTTCAATTACGATCGACTGTTTTATTTTGCTTGATTGCTCAATAGTTAAAAATCAAAGTAAATATATTTTGATGACATCCTCTTCCCAGCAGGGATAATGCTTTCCATGATCTTTATTAGGATTTTTATGTAATATTTTATAAAGGTGGACAAGAAAAAATATTGGCAAAAAATGAAAATAAGAAATTTGCCGAAATATTATTATTTTTAATATATTTGTTGGTCAAATTTTATCAATTAAAGTCATTCATATCTCAAATTTATCATTTATCCATTATCCCTTCTGTACTCTACCGTCTGCTCCGGTAAACACTCCCACTCCATGTCTGAGGCCTTTCTTGAAAATACCCTAGAAAACATCTCCATTTTGATATCTATATACTCCCTTACCATGCAAATCATCATTACTAAAACTACCTTCGTAGACATCTTTATTTGCAAATTTTAAAATTCCTATACCATGCTTCATCCCACTACTCCAATCTCCTTCATATTAAGCTCCAGATAGAAAATAGTATCGGCCATACCCATTGATTTAATCATCAATGAAGCAACCAGAATACTTTTCACCTGATTGATACATATAATCCCCCCATCCATTTTTCATTCCATCTTATATTTCACCTTCATAAATATCTCCGTTTTTGTATTTAATCTTGAATCGATTATTATCTAAGCCTTACTTTGATATTTCCTCGTATTCGTTATCAACTTCTTAAGAAATATTGGTGCAATCTTCATGATCATTTTGAATTGCCTCTATGTGTTATTCAATTTTATTCTATTGATATTTTTCTTATTTTTGTTGATAAGATGTAATTAAAAATGTTTGCTTATCTTTATCTTTATCTGATTTATTATTTTTACAGGGCCTATCTTCCTTAATTATTTACTGATCTATAGGATTCTATTTTTCGATATGAGGCATCACTCGAAGTTAATGGCTAGGCTTTTCACCCTTTGAAAAAAAGGTTTTGTAATTGATGTTTGTGTCTTTGAAAAATTATTATGCGAATTAATCAAAAGATTCATCTCCCATTTCATCTTTCATCTGCAATATTTCCTTGTCAAGCATAGCTTCTCCCTCAGAAGACATAAGCATTTCGATGAGCTAGGCTGTCGGCCTTTGCAGTTGCTGATAAATGCTGGGACTTTCTTCTTCCATATCAATAATATAAATATCTCATTTTAAAAATTATTTAAAAGCTCAAACTTTTTTGAAGGAAAAGAGTTTATAATAGTAATGATACCATCTTTTTATCAAATTAATCAATACATTATTTCCAATTAAGTGTTAAATTTTTCATACATTTTTAACATCGAAAATGAATATTATTCTTATTGAGTAGACTGTTTTTGAAAAATCAATTTTTATTATAAAATTCCAGATAGCGGCGAAGGATGTTTATTGCAGCCATTCCATCAACAAGGTCTTTCTCTTTTATAAGATGTCCCCATCTACTAATTTCATTTTCAATCTGTCGAATTTGATTTTTCGCATCAAGAGTCGTCCAAGACTAATCAACGTAAGTAAAGTTGTAATGTGCTATTTTTTCATGTTCAAGCGGTATTTATCGAATAAATTGCCCAATGAGATCAATTATACTCTGGATGAAACTTTGACTACCTCCTTTTGTTGTGATTAAATCACATAGGTTGGCCTCCCCACAACCAAAGCAGTTGGTTTCTATTTTCGCAATAAGTTAGTAACTTCTGTTCTAAACTAAAGCGAACGAATATCTTGCTTGATGCTCGTTAAATACTGTATAATCCTAAATAAACGAAGGCATGACGAAGATCAGAACCCGTGATTGAGACTCCTGTATTTTTTATGCCTAAATCGAAGCCCATTATTGTTTTTGGAAAAGGCTGTCCTTGCATGAAGAGCTTCATGCTGTAATTTGATAGTTGTTTCCACATATTGATAATTCAATAGCCTTATGGGATATATGCAAATGAATATTAAAATTGATTATTTTATAGTCATAAGTTTTATTGATGGGTAAGCAACACGGAACCCTTGCCAAGGCAGGTAAAGTCAGAAAACAAACTCCTAAAGTAGCCAGGATTTAAAAGGCTAGAAAGCCCCGAGGACGCGCCTATAAACGTATTCTCTATAAGAAAAACTTTGCTCCTCTCGTACCTGGACAAAAGAAGAGAACTCCAAACTGGAATGCTGGCAGACCTGAAGTCCCTCCAACTCAAAAATGATAGTACATAACATATTCTTTATTATTCTTTTTATTGGGCTGCGATTCCAGCAAAATTGAAATGTTTTCGGAATTAAAAAAGATAAGAAATATTGCTGATAGAGAACTACTAAATCCATTTTGTTCGTAATTAAATTTTGACGCTTAGAAGATTTAATATTTATTAGATTTAGATTTATTCCTTTATGATAAACTTATCTCTCAATTAAAATAAATCAAAGTATTAATTTAAGATTTATTACCAACATATACCAGCCAAATATTATTGAAATTAAAGGTATTCGGAATTAAAGCATAAATAAAATGGATAATGATATGTATATCCGCATTGCGGAGTCTATAAGTCTATTATTGAAATTAATTGGTTTTTAAGGTCTAGAAGGATCATATTCACAGCTCAAGAGTTTTATGAGTTCCATCACAGTATGGTTGATTTTTGCTTCTTCTGCATTGACATATAAAATTTTCCTCCTTTGGGCAGAAAACTTAATAGGGCTGAATTTTGTTCCTTTGTGAGAACCATCACAGAAAGGCTGATTATTTGAAAGTCCACAAGCACAATACCAATACTATTTAGCTGCTTAAAGCTGAATCCTATATTTGATAAAACATACTTCTTAGGGACTTTGTCAACAATAACAGCTTGAGTAAGGTTCTTTTTCTCCTAATCACTGATTAGATATTTGATCCTCAAGTAGAACATTGAGTTTGTGGGCAAAGTTCGGAGAGAAGGTAACATTGAAGATACTCTTAACATTGAAGTTGATCAGCTTTTAATCTTAATTAGTAATGATTATTTAAGTTCAAAATTATCAATAATTATCTGTCCTTATGGTTGTAATTTAATGTTTTCATAATCTACTTGGAAATAGATTTGAAATAAATAAATTTTTTCTTTCAAGTGGAATGAAAAAGACTGACCATTCTTTAAAGATCACCTCAACTAAACTTAATTTTGATTAAAAAGTCTCTAAGTAATATTTAAGAGGCTTAAAAATGCTCTAAGCTATTTTATCTTTATATAGTTGTTAATAAATTAATTTAAATTAATATCTTAATAGTTGATAAAAGGCAATAGATGAAGGCAAAAGTAAATTATCAAGATTTGGATCGTCAGATTGGAGATATTTTAAGTTGTAAGCCTCTCCCAGAGTTAGAGGTCATTTAAATTTGTCAAAAGGTAGCTTTCCTTTAACATAGGCCAAGGAAATTTTATCTGAAGAGTCGAACGTAGTTCCAGTCAGAGCGCCTGTCATTGTTTGTGGAGACATTCATGGCCAGTTTAATGATCTTATGGAACTATTTTAGATTGGTGGGAAGGTCCCAGAGTCCAACTATCTCTTCATGGGTGATTACGTTGATAGGGGTACATTTTTTAAAATTTAGGTCATCATAGTGTGGAGGTGGTTACTCTCCTCATTGCACTAAAAGTTCGATACAAAGACAGAATTACTATTCTTAGGGGAAATCATTAATCAAGACAGATAACTCAAGTCTATGGATTTTATGATTAATGTAACAGAAAGTATGGAAATTACAATGTCTGGAAATGTTTTATTTAACTTTTTGATTATCTACCTCTCACTGCTGTCGTTGAAAATCAGTTCTTCTGTCTCCATGGAGGTCTTTCCCCGAGCGTTGAGACTCTAGATGATATCAGAAAACTTAAGAGATTCCAGGAGATCCCACACGATGGTGCAATGTGTGATTTACTTTGGTCTGATCCAGACGACAGAAATGGCTGGGGAATAAGCCAAAGAGGAGTTGCCTATACTTTTGGAGAAGATATGTCCCAGCAATTCAACCACACCAATAATCTTAAAATGATCGCGAGAGCACACCAGCTAATGATGGAGGTATTTATCTTCTGAGTTAGGGTTACTCAAGCACTCACAACAAAAATTTATCAACAATATTTTCAGCTCCAAACTACTGCTACCGATGTGGCAACCAAGCAGCCATCATGGATGTAGATGAAAACCTCAATCACACCTACATTACTTACGATCCTGCTCCTCGCCAGGGTCATGAAGTTCAGACAAAAAGAGTGCCAGATTATTTCCTGTGATGATGATTGAAGCAATTGCTCCTTTATTCCTAAAAGAATGCAACATAATAATATTAATCAAATTATTAATATTTTGCTTATAATACAGAAGTGAATCACTCTCCTTTGAATTCAATGACTAGTGGTCCTTTCATGGCGATATAGAAATAATAGTCCGTATTATCGTCCAAAATGAAAGTTTCCTCGACATCTCTTCCCTTTTTCTTTTTGTAGACATAGATCATGCGATTAATATTTTAAATAATGAAAACGTCATTTTCCATTAAATCTTTCTTAAGAGAGTGGCCTCCTTCAATATTTTAACTTCCATTTAAATATATATTTCCGAGAAATTGCTCATTGCGGAGTGATTTTTTTAAAGGGCCATATTATTTAGGTTTTTTGCATACCCCTAACACTATCCAACTAGTTTATGGTCTTCTCAAGCCAGTGACTGAAATTTCTGCTCTTTAAAGAGGAGTGCGGGAGGTGACGCTGTACCATTCTTGGTGAACATGTTTAATTCTATTTTCTGGGTAGAATAAGCTCACATCCTTGAATTTCTGTATATTTCTTTCGAGTATATTGTTAGAGAAGTCATGAATGTACTAAAAAATCTTAACTTTTAGTTTATAAATTGATTTATTGACATTATCGTACTATTTTGCAACGTAAGGCTACATAAAAAAACGCATTATATTGGAATTTAGACTTCCAATTGAATAGTTATTGCGAATTTTGTTCTATAGTTTGCGGCAAACATTACTTAATTATTTTCTAAGTTCGCTGTATATCACTCCAAGTTCACGTTGAATGTCAGTGATCAAATTATCTTTGAAGTTTTAAAAAGATTCCTCGGCTTACTTTTGGTGCATTTCTATTATCTTTTTGGCTTCATCCTTTTATTCCTTTTTATCTTCTAAGCTACGCATCAAATTTAATTTTATCAAGATGATTTATTTTAATAAGGGTCTGTTATATTATTTTATAAGTGTTAAATGCTGAATAGTTTCTTCACTCTTGGCTGTACAATCAATAAATATAACCTAGAGGGTCTTTTTCATTTCTTGAATTGCTAAAAATTTACAAACATTGATAGAATTAATATCTATAATTTTGATATTTTTTGTCGCTAAGACTAAATTATTGAGTTCATTTCTTTAATTTTTTGCGTGATTTTAGGGAATATTATTATATTTAAATCTATAAAAATAAAAATTATATATTTTGATCAACTAATTTTCCTTGAAACTACATTTTAATATCTAAGGCTACGTTTGTTTGACTATAACTCAATAATCTTTGAATATTTGAACATTTCATGATCCTCTTTCTCATGGATAAAAATTTAATAGAAAAAATGAAAAATATAATTAATGAAAGCCGATATTTTATTTACACTAATGTAAATAAAATATCAGATATAATCATTGGATCAAGTGTATCAGCTCTGCAAATTTTTTCATAGTCGATGAAGTCAAGGCGCTTTTTTTTAATGAGGGTATACCTAGTATATAACCTTTGATCCATTTGAAAGAGCTGAGAAGCTTGTACACTTATTTATTTTTAGGCTGAGATAAAGAAAGAGAAATATCAAAAGCCTTTTTAAAATATTGCATGCTCCTTTAATATAATTATAGTTTAAATGTATTCAGTCCCAGACACCGGTGAAGCTCTAGAATTGTTGAGTCTTTTGCTATTTTTGAATCTTTTTCAATAAGATTTTCCATTTATTCATATATTTCAAGGGCTTTATCATCACTGTCAATACTAAGATACAAGGAGGCCAAATTAAATCCAACTTCCAGCAAATTTTTATAATCGGAGTCCTCCTATTCCCTGTAAATTTGGTAGGCCTTTTCGTAATAATGTTGGGCCAGAATATAGTCGCTGATTTAAGTTTGGATGTGCCCAATGAGGTTGCAGGCCATCGCCACGCCCACGCTGGACTTGCCTGTGAGCTCCGCGTACTTGGCCTCCGCCAGTTTGCAGTGCTTGAGGGCAGTGTTGAAATTGCCCATGGTGAAGTAGCACTGCGCAATCGTGAAGTGGATGTCCGCCATCCTCACGTCTCTCCTTTCTACTTTGTGCAGGGCGATCATATAGTTATTGATGGAGGCTTGTAACTCCCCTTTTTAATACAAGTGGTTGGCAGCTTAGACATAGCCTAATTCTTCAGCGGGTGAAGGATTACTCTCACGAGCCGAAGATGACTCATCTAGCAAAAATATTTCCGTACAACTGTTCGTAACAGCTTGCGAAATAGCAGAAAACGGAATTATCTTTCTTTACTTGATTGCTATCAGTTCCTTTTTTGATAATGCTTTACTCAAAATGGCGATATCGTCTGATGTTTCAATACTCGTCCAACAAGGTAATTGGCATTAACACGAACTGCATTACCCCATTTACTGACAATTAATAGAATTATTAATCTTTAATCATCAATAAAACAGTAATATCGATATACTTCTCCGTAATAAATCTTAAAATTTCAGTAATTTCATAGACTGATTTTTCCCTCCTCTCTAATTGAATCTTTAATAAATATTTTCTGACACCGCTGAATTTATTTTTTGGTAAATTAAAATAATATTATTAACTGAATAAAAATAATTAAGATAAATTACTGGAGGATAAGGATATCATCATTTATTTTATTTATTTTTTTATGGTTGAGATAATAAAATGATAACCAAACAGGGGACGCATAAAAAACGCCATAAGTAAACCCTAATTGTTGAATAAAAGTTATAAAATGTATTTTATTAATGAAGAAGATAAATTGTAAATATTATTGCTGCTTAAAATAATTTGAGAATATTTGCATCTCCTATGAATAGATTGAGTTATTTCATGAAGATAACATTGATATGTAAGCATAAATGCATAAATGGATCTATATTGATTAATTTAATATACCGAACAATACTAACAAATAATAGTATTGTGAGAAACCTCAATAGTAAGTTTGATGTCATCAGTTCAATATGATTGTTTTTATTAAATATATCACAATTATTATAAAAAATAACTTTTAGCCTATCAATGCTAAAAATATTTATATCGATCCTTAGATATCACTATCTTCGAAACATAGATAGTGAATCTTAAAGGTATCCAATAATGATTTTTTATCATCCTTTAGAAAATACAATATTTTTATATCAATATAATTATTAATAATAATATTCTTTTGAATAAAGCTTAATATCATAGAACAATTAGTATAATTTGACAAACAACAAATAGAATACTTTCCTCATGCAAATTTAATTTATATTCATAAATACGCTGAGATTATTGCTAATAATGGAATCAAGCCTTCGTGATTTTAAATGCTTTCATTTGGAAGGGCAGCAAATCTATTGTACTTGCTTGATCTGATAAGTGTGCACTGTAATTCATTGCTTCTCCACCAATGAAATTTTTATCTGCAAAGAAAGTCGTTATCTTATCAATCAGACTCATCTAAAATCTCGACTTCACTTAAACTGTTTTGGGTTCCTCATTCCATTTATACTGATTCCTCTTCCAATCATCTACCAGCTGATTGGCAGCCAATGTATACTCCACAATTTTCCATTCGTCGCCCAATTTAACCGAAGTCTACATCAGTAAGCTATTACCTTAGAGAGAGGATTAGTGTTGTGTAATCTCAGCAGATATGA
>Ga0302186_10003490_pt1 | contig 11485 bp, 4 predicted proteins | sample II_Bog_E1_2_FD_198782 | JGI IMG/M metagenome (GOLD analysis project Ga0302186, IMG submission 198782) | Peat permafrost microbial communities from Stordalen Mire near Abisko, Sweden - II_Bog_E1_1 | ecosystem: Environmental > Terrestrial > Soil > Wetlands > Peat | place: Sweden: Abisko, Stordalen...
GTTTGAAATTAATACATCCAAATTTTTCGCATAATGGTCGCAGGTTCTCTGGGCAAAAAAAACTTGATAATTTTATTTTTAAATTTTCATTTAAAAAAATGAAATTTTTTCCAACTTTGTCGGAGCTGAATATCATCATAAAATCCCATAGTGCTTAAAAACCTCTGTTTTCTGCAGAAATTAAAGGCAGTTTTTCATTATTGATGATCATGCGACCGTTGGTTCGCTTTTGATCATGAGACTTGGATGATTGTATTGTATTTGCTAATTTCTCTCTCTAAAAAAAGAAAAAAAAAATCCAACTCAATTTTTGAAAATCAACAAATCACAACCAAAACTATTCAAAATTTGCCTTCTTCTTCTCAAACTCTTTCCAAACTAAATTGCCAAAAAATTGGGAATCCTTCGATGTCAGAATTCAAAAACTTTTTTAATATCTATTTACCAAATTCTCATTATAAATGTTCTTCCAATCCTTTTTTTGATGCCTTCTTTTTAGCTTATTATTTGCATGGAGAGCTTGTCTTATCTCCAGATGATATCTGGCTACAGATTTCTTCTCAATTAGGAAAATACATTGATGAAAATGCAGAAAAATTAAGAGAAAAAATTGTCTTCCATGACGGGAAAAAAGATTTAGCCGTCCTTTATAATATTACAGATCAGAAATTCTTGGATCATAGGAACGAAAATTTCCGTTGGGATATTATTCTCAAAGGATTTTCTAAACTTATTAAAGAGAATACAAAAGGGGAATTCGTTGAAAACTTTGAATGCAATTTTTCCACAACCAAAACAGTTGCCTTAGCTTCAAGTCATGTAGCCTTAATGCAAGCAACAAAGAAATATTTTAATAATAAAATGGGAGGAGGGGGGAGGGGGGTGTGGCATTACAAAAATTCATTTTTTGGGAGAAGAAAAAGATTGGACTAAAATGAAAGAAAAAATTGAATACTTTAAAAGAATCTTTGAAAACGATAAATTAATTTTTAAATGGTTTAGAAAATTGGAGGATGTTATAAATGAGTTCTTCAATCAGAGAAAAAACAAAAATTATGAAAATGAAGATTTTTGGAATCAAGTACTTAAAAAAGCGAAAGGATATTATCCGACAAAAAATCTTTATCAACTGATTGAAGATTATTTTCCAATTGAATACATAAATGGATGGATTTTGTCATTTTTCCTTTATAATTCAAAAGGCAAGTTTATGGTAGAATCTCTTGAAGAAATTCCCCTAAAACGGCCATCAATGGATGAAAATAGCAATTTTATAAAAGAAATGATGTTTGAATTAGGAACAAAAATTGAATTCATTCCTCACTCTCAATGGTCTGCCCCTGTGGTAATCGAATTTTTGACTCTTCACAAGCCACCAGTTGCAATAACTGTCATAAGTGGGTTCTCGTCAGTTTTAAAAGAGAATAATGTGTATAGACCTCAAACTTGTTTGACTTTTCAAGAGCGGCCTTTGATAGATGACGAAAAAGAAGAAGTGTTAAGAAAAAAGTTAAATCTAAAAAAAATGGGTGTGGATGATAGATGATTTGTTTTTCTACCTCTTTCTTAATAAAAATTGAAAAAAAAATTTAATCAAAGGAAAGAATCATCGAAAAATCATTTTTTTTTAAAATTTTTTTTTTAAATAATTTCCTTTTGCTGGTTTCGAGGTTCGAAACCCTTAAAATAAAGAGTAAACCTATGAAATTCGGAATATTGTCTGGATGTCAAGGGACTGAAGCAGTTGATACGCAGAATCTGGTCGATAAATAGAAAATGTTGAAATGCCGAGTTATCAGCCGCCGTTTTTCTATGAGTTCCCCTTGGTCGTAAAAGGCTGTGCTAAAATTTATCAAAATGTCGATGATAAAAAGACAAATGTAAACGATCTGATTCCATAAAAAATCTCAGGATTTTCATTCGAGTAATAGTCCAAAAGGTTCACTTTAAAGCCGAGATTCAAAGGAATTATTATCAAATACATCAGACTCAAAAACAAATGAATCACATCCCAAAGCATTTTGAAGGGGTTATTTGGATGGAAACACGAATTTCAGGACTTTCTTTGAAAGTTTCAGACATTTCGAGACTCGTTGGAATTTTTTCTGATAACTTATGATTTTTTTCATGATCATCCGTCTTATGATTTTTTTCATGATCATCCGTCCAGTCCAATTTGAATTATTTTGATTACATCATCTTCAAATCCGCTTTTATCTCCAATCATTGATCATTGTATAAAGCAGAGTCTTCAATTTCTTGGGTTTTCGATAAATAGTAGCATTTATAAGACTAGTCATGAATTTTTTGACGATAGAAAATTGACTAATCAATTTTAAAAACTTTGAATTAAATTTTGAGTCGCAAGCTGAATTATTATTATTATTCGTGGGGATAAGCTGTTTGTATCAGTGCGGGTTAGTTTACATCATCATCTTCATTTTTATCCATTCCTCGCCTTCTTCTTTGATAATCGATTTTTCGGCATGAAGCTTTGATGCGTGTTTTGTTTCTTCCCAAAAGAAATTATTTTGCTGTTTAGATAATTCAAATTTGGCTTATTTTGAGCAGTTTCGTTTAAGGTGAGAGTTTCGATCTTCTTCTTCGATTTTGATGAAGTGTTCGAATTGCGTTGCGAATTTCTAGTCGTTTTTGCCTGTTTCTTCGATTAATCATCTAGGCTGCTGTGGTTACGCTGAATGGTTGGACATTTTGGAATATCATCCGTTCCTCGTCATTATCGTTGATACGAATGTGGGGAGACATCATGCCGAATTTCATTGATTCTTTTTTGGTGTTTCCTTCGCTTTCATCTTTAAATTGCAAAAACGAGATAAAAAAAACCATTGTTGATGTCAATCTGAGGGGTTAATTTTGGGATGTTTTCAGTCTTGTTTCGTTTATAAAGGTCTTGAACGAGTTCAACTTGGGAATTCTCAGAAATGACGGAACTCTTGCATTTCATTATATAAGAATTACTCATGTTTTTTTATTAATTAATAAATTTAGAAGTGGTTTGCCGGGGTGCTGGTCTTTTCAATGAAGACGAGTTCATGGACATAACATAACAATATTTTCCAATTTAATAAAACTGAAATGAACCGTTCATTTATATAAAAAAAAAAAACGAGCCAAAATTTAAGTTTATATTTTGTTATATAAAAATTTATTTAATGTATAAAATTTTTTTTTTTTACAAATTTTTCCATTTTTTGTATTTTCCATTTTTTAGAAATTTTGATACATTTTCCATTTTTTTTTAATTTTGAGTCATTTTCAATGGGTAAAAAGGGTCAAGATTTTTCACCCCTGTTCATAACTATTTTTATGTTTTTCCAATGATTTATGGGATTGCTAATAAAATGCATAAAATAATAATTTTTATTTAGCTAAAACTCTAGTTCTCAGCTTAAAATCAAATCGAATAAATAAAATCGCTTCCAACACTCCAATTCAGCCACCTTAAGCTCCATTTCCTTATATCTACCAAATGGAAAAATCTATTATAACTTTCCTCTTCCCTGTATAAAAACACCCTCCCTCAAAATCAAAAATCAAGCACAATCATGCGATCCTTTACTCCAGCTTCCCCTTTCCCCGAAACCTCCAACAGCTTCAACCATTTCTGCCAAAACCTTTCTCCTCTCCTAGATTCCCCCAAAAAGACCCCTCATCTCAACCCCCCTTACAATTATCTGTAATACTTCTAATAAAATTCATTCATTAGTCTATTAAAAGGACTCCAGACCTATGTTGTTTTTCTTCAGCCTATTTCTCAAGAAAAACAGCCTCATTGCTGAAACAAGACCCAATCAAGTCAATTTCAAATGTCAAAGATATCCATGAATTCAACCCGAGCCTTGAGGATTTCGGTTGTGGGACTCCTTTGAAAATCATTGGCTCGTAAACTAATCATTAATTTTTTCTCTGATTAAAAGTTGAAAAAAGGTCCTCAAAAACGAATCTCCAGGAACTTTTCAAGATACCCCAACAGCAGACAGTGAAGAAAACAACCAAGTCAACACAAATGCTTTCTAATACTCTGATCAAATTGAATAAATACCCAACAGATCTCAAAGATTTCCCATTCAATGAATTTAATCTCATAGAAACCTCAGAGTTCCCTCAGGAGAGCATTGGAAACAGGCCATTACTCCAAGATAAGCAAAAAATACCCACTCCACTCGAAACAAAAGCCTTTTCTAAGGAAACTGAGCCCAAAAACCATTGCAATTGCTCCAGGTCTCAATGTCTTAAGCTATATTGCGAATGCTTCGCTAAGGGACTCATTTGCAATCTCTCCTGCAGATGTTTTCATTGTCTCAACAATGAAGAAAATCAAGAGATAAGAGAAAACGTGGTTCAGACAATCACTGCGAAGAACCCATTGGCTTTCCATACCAAAAGTGAATTCCTCAATAATATCACATTGATCCAGGAGAACAAATCAGCCAAAATAAAAAAAAAAGGACTAGGATTGACTTCCAGAGGCTGCAAATGCAAGAAGTCGATGTGTCGTAAGAAATATTGCGAATGTTTCATGAATAAAGTGAAATGCTCGAAATTTTGTAAATGCCAAAGTTGCAAAAATAAGGATAAATCGCAGATTTCTGGTTATCATCATAACAAAAAGATGATCGAGAAGACGATGAAAATTGAAGAAAATAACAAAATTATGAAAAAAACGAAGTTTTCTATTAGTTTGGTTAAAGAAGAGGAGATAAGGATGTTAAAGATGGGTTGTATGGAGAACAAGAGAGTACATTGTAACGAAATTACTGAGGATTGGTTGGAAAACGGGCAAAATCTGATGGAAATCAATGACTATTTCAAACTTTATTGAGAAAATTATAAGAATTTGTTATATTTCTTAATGAATATAATAAATATTATATGAATTTAAGTTAAAAATAGAGTGAATTATAAGAATTTTTGAGAGAAATCCTTAAAAAAATATAACTCGAAAATATTTCTTTTCTATTTATTTAAAGGAGGGATTTTTTTATAATAATTTCAATAAAAACTACATTTCCTCATCGCTTTGGAGAGCAAGGATTCATTTAGATCATATAGAAAACCTTTAAATACATTAAAAGAACTATTTAAAAATACCCTTTGAAATTAGAAAGAATCAAGCTTGATTCAATGAAAGAATCAGATTTTCCTGATCATCAATGTTCGGAGAATTGATACCTGTGCTGTCCTTTTTTTTAAGGAAAAAAGACTTTGATTTCTTTGACTTGATAATAGAGCAATTTTCTTTTTTTTCCTCAAGGAAATCCTCACTGGGGATCGTGTTCTGGCTTCCTGCTATAATAAATCAGACAAATTTTAACAAATGATAAAAATGTAGAAAAACCGCTTAAATTGATAAAGAAAATGATGAAAAAATGATGAAAAAATGATGAAAAAATGATGAAAAAATGATGAAAAAAATGATGAAAAAATGATGAAAAAATGATGAAAAAATGATGAAAAAATGATGAAAAAATGATGAAAAAATGATGAAAAAATGATGAAAAAATGATGAAAAAATGATGAAAAAACGATTACAAAATATATTCTCTTTACTTTCATATTTTTTTCCAAATTCTAAGAAACTCTGGAACTTCTTTTCCGAGAATTCTCCATCAGGGTGTTGCAAGTTGGTGATCTCATCTCTATGCAGGCTTATTTTCATCTTCAGAATTTCCTCTTCAATCATTGTGGCATTAAAGCCTTGTTGTAATAATGAGGTCGCTCTTCTGGATTTTCTAGCAATCTTTGATTTATCCCAACCAGTATCTGAATTCTTATTAATAAGTCTGACCAGACTCAACCTTTCATCGAAATCAGCCTGTTCTATAATAGAAGGTCTCAAAGTGACGACTCCATAAAATGAAGCGATTAGCGAAATGAAGTTTTTGGAAATATTGATCAAAATGATCCAATCACTTTTATATTTTTTATCAACTAAAGCGAAGACATAAATGCATTGGATGATGGATTGTGGCATATCCTCAAGGAAGAACTTCAATATGGCCAATAAAATGCTGGTACTGATGAAAACTGAACGTTTGAGTTTAAACCCTAATATTTTCTTGAATCTCTTGACATTTCCAGGCACATATCTATCCAAAATATCTCCAATTAAATAGAAGTTTTCTATCAGAGCCAATTTAGTAATAAGGTTCAATATAGCCACATTGTTTTCTCTTCTAATAGCCATCAACAATTTCCACATGCTTTTCATGGCCATGATTGTGGATATGAAGAACTTCAATCCTACTACACAAATAGAGGCATTGGAGACTCCCTCTTCACCACAATTACGCGAAATTGTTATGAAACATACATCAAGATAGAGATTGAACTTTTCGCCAGCTGAACTCAATAGAAACAAGACATCACTGATAAAAACTTCTCTTTTGAGATCTTTCTCATGTTCGGAATAATCCACAAGCTTTTTCTTATAATAGATCCAGAAAGAAAATTCTATGATCACAGTAATAAAGACATAGACACTATAAATGATATGCGAGATGTATTTATGACCTAATTGACAATCGATGTTCAAAGTCACAGGCAAAGTTATTGATAAAATCATGATTACTATGAAATTCATTAAATAGAAAATCAACACCCAAAGTCTAGTGAATTTCTTGGCAAATTCAAAGAATTGATCGCTGAATTGAAACTTATTGTTTATAGTGATCAGCTTGGAACAGAAGATATAGCTGAATTTCTGTAGAATCTTCTTACATCGCGAGGTTTCTTCACCATAACGACCCCATTCAGCCACTGAAGCCGCGATCCCATTGTTCAGGAAGATCTTTGTGTTCACCTTTTCGAAATGCACTTTTTCTAGGTTCGTTTCTTCTCGATGCATCACCAAACCCACATAAATGTTCTTCAGGCCACTTAAGGTGATGTTGAAATTCTCCACGAAGAGGAATTCTTCCAGGAAGGGCATTTTATGGATATTATCAGAGAAAAACAGACAGAAATCATCATCGAGTTCCGCCTTAGAGAAATCCATCTTTGTGAACCGTTTATTATTGATGATGAAGGCATCTATTCGTGGATTGAAGTTCTTTTTATCCATGGCGAATTTATAGTAGTTCTGATAGGATTCCACGATTTTAATAGCCTGGGAACTTTTGATGCCATGCCAATGTTCATTGAGGAACACAAAGAGCTTCTTATGACTGAAGACGCTTTTTATGACAGCGTTGATATATTTCGAGGTGAAATTCTTTGAAATGTCGATACTTTGAAGGGTCTTGTTGATGAAAAGGCAGTCTTGGAGATATTGGCATAGTATTTTAGCTTCATCCTGGGTTTTGGTGGTTTTGGAAATGTCGAGATATAGCAACATGTTGTTGTTTTTGAGATTTTTGAAGAAAACTTTGAGGCCCATTAAAGAGAACTTGTTTTCTGCGATAGAAAGAAACAATAAGCTAGATTCTTTGACCAGAGAATCACCTATGAGTATGAGACTATCGTCATTTAATCCATTTTCATTGAGATTCAAAGTTATTAGGTATTTACTTTCGCTGAAGAATTTCACTAATGACTTCACTTTATCATGAGGGGTCAGCTTCAAGGCCTTTGAGATATTGATTTCCATTAGACAATTGAACTGTAAAGTATTTAAACCATGATCCTGGGCCTCAATATCATGTGTATAATTGAACGGGTTACCTTCTAGGTCCATTCGTTCTAACAAATGAATCTCAGGTCTGATCTCCCTAGAAAACATCATTTTTAAAGAGTCATAACTTAGCAAATTTCGACTCAGCTCGAGAGATTTGATGTTCAATGAGCATTCTAACATGTCTAATAGGATATTGAAATCCCCATCTTTGATTTGGCAGTCATTAAGCTTTAAATGCGTCAATTTCTGATTCTCTAACATGCCATTTTTAAGAGAAGTAAAGAAAGATCTTGGTAGATTATTGGCGCTTAGGTCAAGGAGTTGTAGAGACTTATTGGTTAGAATGAACTTAGACAGACCTTTGATAGATTTCTCCCTTAAATCCACATTCATCAGGATCAATTGTTGAAGATTCTTATGTTTCTTCAATCTTGAAAATAACTCTGCGATCTCCACATCAGTGAACGAGATATTGGAAAGGTTCAGAAAGGTCAGGTTGATCAGTTCTGCCACTGATTTAACCAATCTATTGAGATTTAACTTGATGAATTGGCAAGCTTCTAAATTCACAATGGAAATATTCGGATTCATCTTCATGCTCATCATATTCAATAGGATGGAATATTGGAACCCTTCGAATTTCATATAATTGAAGCTCAATTCCTTCAAAGCACCTTTTTCCTTTCTATTCAATTCGAGGATGCTTGTAGTATTGAAGACAGTCTCACTAAGATCCAAAGTCTCTAAACAGGGGGTCCTAGCAATAAATCGGCCTAATGGAATCAAACATAAGATATCAAGATGCATTTTGCCGAGTTTCAAACTCGTTAAATAGACATTATCCACTAAGGCACGAGAAAGGCTTTCAAAGGCCATATAACTAAACAAATTATTCGAAAGATTGAGATCCTTGATGGTGCTATTCTTTATAAAGCCCGCAAGGGAGAAAGCATGTTCGTTTTCAAGCAAATTTGATGAAAGATCCAAAGAAATCAAGTTCTTCAATTTCTTGGCACATTCGATGAATTCATTGAGATATTTCGCCAACTTATTCTTTGAAATGTCTAATGTTTCCAATAATTGGCATTCTTTCAACCCGTTCCAGAAATGAGCCATTTCTGATGCTTTGATCGCCCCTAAACCCACATTCCTCATTCTCAAGACTTTGAGACTACGTGAATTAAACATAAACTTACTCAAAGGCAAGAGATTCTCATCAAGCGCTGAGCCATTCAAATTGAGTTCTTTGAGGGAATCCGCTTGAACTAGATATTTGATCATTTGATCTGAGAGAAAAATGCTGTTTTGCATTGATAAAACCTCGAGAAACTTCAGGTTCATTTCTAAATTAGCATCCTTCGAAAACTGATCTTCATAGAAATAGATCTCTTCTAATCGCACTTCTTTCAAACAAAAGGGGCCTTTTTTCGTAATAGGGAAAAGACGCATCATACCAAGGATTCCGATATCATTATAACTCAGATCCAATTCTCTGATCTGAAGAATGGACATCATTTCTTCGAAAACAAGCAATCCTTTATCAGAAATTTCATTTTGAGCCAGGTTCAAATTCATCAGATTCCTATTAGTTTCAAGGGCCTTGATCAAGAGTCTAAGGTCTTTATTACCTATGTTGTTATTGGAAATATTGAGATGAGACCAATTGGGGTTCGTTGCTAGGGTTTTGGCTATGACCTGGATAGCGACGTCTGATAGGTTATTATAGGAAAGATTGAGGATCTTCAAATGACAGAGGAAATCGATATTTTCAGGAAAGTTCTCATTGAACCGATTATGAGAAAGATTCAATGAATATTGGATTTTTTGAAATGAGACTGCCAATAATATCAAATCAAAGGCTGCAATCTGGTTTTTGGTCAGATCCAATGAATAGATGTTCTGAATCTGATCAATTAGGTAATTGAAACTATCGACGCTGTTTTTCCCATTGATTCGGTTCCCCCCAAAACTAATTTTATGGATTTCTGGGTGAAGGTTGCTTTTTTTCCTGCAGAACTTCCATACTGGCATGTGCTTCATCATTATTTGTATCTCCCGCACCGAGATATTGCAATAGCTGAGGTCTAATTCATTGAGTTTTGGCTTAGGTGACTTGCTGAAATAATAGCTCAAACCCACCAATGCTGAATAATTCAATGTTTTATTAGCCAATTTGACTGATTTCATGCCTGAAGTATGAGCCAAGGTGTCAAAATAAAACTTCAGGCTATCAGAGTCCATTTGAGCGAAATTGAAGTTGATTTCCTTGATGGATTTGTTATGATGAAGGAGGTCATTGAGGTCTCTGAATATCTCATTATGCAAAGGACTGTTAAATAAATTCAAACTTTCAAGTTTCTTGTTATATTTCAAACACTTGAAGGCGTATTTATAGACCAGACTGATCATACTGTTGTTGGAAATGTCGAGATGTTTGAGAGTCGCATGGCTTTCAAAGGATTTTATGAGCCGGATCATTAATAAGGGGTCAATAATCACACTGGAGAGGTTCAAGGTCGTTAGTGTGGTATTGGCTTTGAAACAGGAACAAAAGGCATTGAATCCGTTGTAGATCTCATAATCGATGAGAGTTTGATAGGAGTTGGTGATATTCATTTCGTAGAGACGCTTGTATTTCGAGATTTTCCGAGATAAAATAACCGATTTCATTTTTTGGATCTTGCGGATATTCTTGCTTCCAAAATGAGAAGGAGATATATAGCTGAGCAATTTGTCAAAGGTTTTCAAACGGAAGGATTTTTTGTTTATCATCTTCGGTTCATATGATGGGAAATGCAGCTGGATTATGTGTGAGGAAGTGGGGGATTCAGACATAGAAACTCAAATTAAATCAATTATTTGGCACATAAGAATAAAAGTTTGGTCTAACAGATGAATTTATTTAATTTGAAAATAAAATGCATTGAAAATCTTCAAAATAATATCAAAAAAAAAGTCCTTTTTGTTTATTAGCAAATTAAATTTATTTTTATTGGAATTTGAAATAAGAGGATGATTGTTTTTTCAAAGTTTTGAAAATTGATAATGATTTTATGAAAAAAAAGGAAAATTCTCGCTTGTTTTATATGTTGATATCTTCAAATTTTAAATGGAGTTTTTAAATTAATAAAATTAAAAAGAGAAACAAAAAATTTATTAGTTAAAAATCGCAATTTTCCTATTTTTTTTTCTGAACAAAATATAACATCAATATTATATGTTTGATCTCAAAGAGAAAATGATTTTTTTCTTAAATATTTGAATTTTTTAATACAATCTCTTAATTTATAATTTTCCAATTTAAAAATGAATCTCGAAACTCAAAACATTATTTTAAAGAAAAGGCATATCAAATGAACCTTCAAGTTTTATTTCAAATTGATGCCTGGAGTTTGCTCCTAAACTTCGTCATTGTCAATTTTCTTAATTCATACATTGGTTTTATGGAATTTGAAAAGATCCGATTTAATGATCTGTATTTCATTTAAAAAGTCCTTGATGTTCTCTTGACCTCTTATTCTGTCACGCCAGGGGTTTGAAGCAGGATCAATTTGATGGCAAAGTGGTTGCCTTAAAGACTTTTCCAAATCCACCGAGTCCCAACATTGATTTGAGCTCATAATTGTGAATAGGCTGGATGGAATGGTGAAAAGCTCATTCAAATGTCCTTTGGTGTCTTCGGAATTCAGGTCTGAGACAAAATTTTTGCATTTAACGCAATATTTCTTGTTGGAGATAATAGGAGGAGTTTGTTGGGTGTTTTTGGAATGAAGACGTTTAAATAAAATTTATTAAATTGCAGAAATTTTCTCAATAAATCTGCTTTTTATTCAATAAGAATTATGATAG
>Ga0302186_10003493_pt1 | contig 11483 bp, 16 predicted proteins | sample II_Bog_E1_2_FD_198782 | JGI IMG/M metagenome (GOLD analysis project Ga0302186, IMG submission 198782) | Peat permafrost microbial communities from Stordalen Mire near Abisko, Sweden - II_Bog_E1_1 | ecosystem: Environmental > Terrestrial > Soil > Wetlands > Peat | place: Sweden: Abisko...
AAATTATATTTCTCCAATTAAATTTTTTTTAGGAAATTAAGACAAAATAACTAATTACATAATAGAGAAAATTTGATTGAAAAATAAATCGAAGAATCTAACAAAATTTTTTTTATTTAATTATTAAAAAAAAATATATTTTCTATGAATTGAAATAAAAATGAATATGAAATAATTAAAAACAAATAAAAAAAAATTATTTCATAAAAAAAATGGAATTTAAAATTAAATTTCCTGTGTTTCATAAAAAAAAAAAAAACTTAATTAAAAATTTGGAATATTTTCCTTTTTTAAATAAATGTTCTTTTATTAGCTTTGATGATTTTTTTCATTCATCAGAACAATTTTCCTAAATTTCCTCATAAAAACGCCATTATTCGAATTAATAATGAAGAAGAGCTCAAAAAAATTTGGTCTTTTTTCATGATCAACTGTCAAGCAGACTTTCAAAATCTCAATGAGTTCCTTCAACTCTTTGACTTTCTTTTTTTCAACATTAGAATATTGACTGTTGACTTCCTTTATCATTTCATTGAGTAGTTTCTGGTATTTTTCTGAATTTCCTATCCTTTTTGGCAGTTGCAATTTCGCTAGTTCCAGCAAACCAATCCAAATGAAAACACATCTGACTTGAAGAAGTTGAATTTGCTGAGGGTGCCTTCGTCTCCGTTATCATGGATTTCTTTGAGTTCGGGAGATAAATACTTTGAGGTTCCCACAATTGAATTCATAGTTGTTGATGTGTAGCTTTTGACTTCTTTGGATTCACTGAAATCTATCACATAGATGTTTTCAAAATTAGAGTCCAAAAGCAGGTTTTCAGGCTTGAAATCTCGATGTGAAATTTTGTTTGTTTGCAGGAACGTCATTGCTTCGATCAAAGTCCTTGCAAAATAAAGCAATTTGTCAAGGGGAAGATTTTCGTCCTTTTCTTTCAAAAGATCGATTAAGTTTCTGAGGTTGTAAGGGAATTTCTCAAATATAAGATAATAGTCAATATCTGTGAGTTTTGCTTTCTTTGTCTCATCTTTAATAAAACCCACGAATCTGGGAATTGCCTTGGGTTTTTCAGAAGTTTCAAGCTTCTCCCAAATTCTGATTTCTAAAAGAATGCGCTCTTCATCGCTATCTTTAGTTGATATGTTTTTGAAGATAAACTTTTGAGGACCCAGCTTTTTTATTCGGCCCCAGTAAATTCTAGACTTGCTTTTTGCAGTCTTCATTTCTTTAAGGGATTCAACCTCATCCATTCTGAATAAAAACCGACCTTTTAAAAATGTATAATGATTTAAAAGAGGAGAAAAATGAAACTTTGATTTTCCTTTGAAAACTGCTCTTCATCATCAGATTCATTCCACATCTTCATATGTTTTTTAATCTCTGCGTTTTCGAACTCAAGGTCCTCATTTTTCTTTTGAATTTGCATTAACCTTCGACTTAGATTATTGATCTTGAAAGCCTTTTCTTTCTCTACTCTCATGATAGCTTGCTTAAGTTTTTGGTTTTCTTCTTTGAGTTTCTCGTTCTGTTGGATGGATTCTGCCAAAGATTCGTTAATTTCTTCCCTTCGAGCCTTATTTATCGCATTCCAGTTTGAGGGACCAGGAGCTTGATCCAACAATTGCATTTGTATATTGTCCTGATTGAATTTCATTTTTTGTTTGGAAGTTTCTTCCCCTTGATTGAATCTCATTTTTGTTTTGGAAGTTTCTGGCCTCATTTGAGTTATCTTCTGTTGTTTGTTAATCCCAGCCCAAAGATCCCCTATAGGTTTTGAAGGAATCTGTTTGGGGAAGAATCCAAAAAAACCTTGAGCAGAGGAAAAAGCCTGGTTTTTTGCTTTAATGATGAAAGGTGCTTTGAGAGGTGGACATTTTACTGGTTGTTTTTTTTCTCTTGATTGAGGCAACTCATTGTGTCCATTTGATTTCATCTTCCGTGTTAAAAAATTTTTAAATTTAAATCGATCAGAATCCTTTAGCTTAAACTGCAATTTTTTTATTTTTTATTTTAGGTCTTTTAGATAAATAATAATTTATTCTCAGCAAAAATTAAACAATTTATATTGGAAAAATTATAGAATTTAGATTCTTTTTCTTAACATTATATTTCTGTTACTTCTATTATTGCCTATTATCATCATAAACTTCATTGCTTTTTAACACATCTCTAGCCTTTTGAGCAGTGATCTTATCAATATGACTGGCTTTATTGCTGAATTTCACTTCATAAATGTTAGAGTCCTGAATATAAGTCAATTCCGGCTTAAAAGTCGAAATGAGATATTGTGCGTATTTGGAATTTTCCTTCATTCTAATCATTTATTAAGTATTTTCGCTTTATTTTCTAATATTTTACATATTGGCAATGTTTTTCCTATAATTCGCATCTAAAGCTGCATCAATTTCATCGAAAACATAGAACGGAGCCTTATAAAAAGATTTATATTCCTCAATTATCTTCCAATAATTACTGGATCACAAGTCTGTAAAGCGAAAATCAAAGCCAAAGCTATTACAGTCTTTTGTCCTGAGGATAATTTGCTCATTTTCTGAAATCCCTCCTCCACTTGTTTATTTTCCTTATTATCATCTTCCTTTTCTTTGACAAAATGAACCTTTATATCGATTCCTGTGGAATAGGCTAGCTTTCCTATTATGATAATATAATTAGTTTATTTTCTTTAATAGATTCAGAAGAAGAAACCCTTGATTTCTTTGGAAATCTTTATCAATTTCACAGCCGCATCGCCACCAGGCACCAATTGTTTGAAATAATAGATGAAATGGTTTTTGAAGACATCAAAGACTTCCTTGACAGTTCCTTCTGATTTCCCATCCAATTTTTCTAAGAAAATATTAAGAATAACATTAGAAAATGCGATTTATACCTATCAAGTCTCTAGTCGCTTGTTCATTATCAGCCACTTCCTCCAATTTCGAATAGAAATATTCATATTTCTCCTGCAAATCCTTCAATTTCTCAAACATTATCCGATCCTTGGCTGTATATTTCTTCTTATCTAAAGATCTTAGCTTCTCTATTTCATCCATTATCTCCTCTAGGCCTAGCTGTGAGAATTGGCTGATCATTTCTGCTTGAATCACCTCCAAATTACCCTATTATATATATAATGAGATATAAATATTTAATTTATTGATCAATTATAAAAAAAGCCTTACTTTTTTTTGAATATAATCATCCTTCTGAACTAATAAATTATTTTTCAATTGTTTTTTCTCTTGAATCCCTTTCTCAAGTTCCTCCATCTTACTCAAAAGCTTCTCTAATTCCTCATTAAATTCCCTCTTTTTATCTTCCATCTGCTTCTCATTTTCATTGTTTTCCTCTTCTTTTTTCTCTATTTTCTGTAAGGATCTCTCCAATTCTCTCATAACATCCTCTAAAGAACTCTGTTCCATATTTCTAGACGTTTTATCAAGAGATTCCTCTGATATTTCATTGATTTCCCTTTGAGTTTCCTCTTTGGATTTCCTCACTTCCCTTAGTTTTTCCTCAGTAACGATAAGACTTTCCTTCAAATCGTTATATCTAGTCTGAAGTTTCAATAAATCCTCATTTTTCTGCATGAAATCACTTGAACTACCATCACCAATACCCTTGATTTTTTTTTCATTATCAAAGAAATCGATCTTTTTCTTGATTTGATCAGCCTCATTTTCTAAATTCCCTATGATTTTCTGAGAATTCTCTATATTTTCTTCTAAAACCTTCATATTCCTCTTAATTTCCTCTATCTCCCCCTTGATTTCTCTTACATTCCTTATAATTTGGGTTTCCTTTATCATCAAATCTTGTGTTTCTCTCAGGATTTTGATCTCATCATTATGCAAATCTCTGGTTTTTTCCCTCTCAACCTCTAATTCTCTTGTTTTCTCATTATATTCTCTTTCTTTCTCACTAAAATTCGCATAAAAAGCAAGCTTTTCTGATGATTCATTGATAAACCCCAATTTCGTCAAATATCCCTCTGCATAAACCACTTCCCCTTTGGCGGTAACACAATTTAGATTGAATTCCTTAGCGAATTTCAAAGCCAAATCATAGCTTTTCACGAAGAGACCCTTGCCGAATATATGTTCTATTAACATAAGGATTTCAGTCTTTTTATCGCTGAAATTCTGATTCACTGAAAGTCTTTGCTTTAAAATAATCACATCTTGGCTTTTAGGATAGGTTCTAGCTTTTTCATTGAGTTCTTTTACCCAGGATAAAGGATATATGGTCAAAATTCCGCCTTTTATTTCCTTATTGAGAGCGATGAGTTCCTCTGCTGTGGAGAAATCTTCAACTATTAGACTGAAAAGCTTAGATTTCGCTAGATTTTCTATTCCGACTCGGAGTTTCGGGTCAAATGCGATAAGATCTATTAATAAACCATAGAAACCAGTGATATTTCTCTCTTTTATTAATGATTTCAACTTCAGATAATGTGTGAAAAACGAGTCTTTGAATTTCCGATCCAAAGATTCCTTTAAAGTCTTTAAAATACGAGAATTTTCATCTAATTCAAAGGAAAGCTCAGTAATTTTCTCAAGATTTTCGCGCATTTTATTCGCAAGGTTCAATTTGTCCCTTTTCTGAGATAAAAGCCCATTTCTTAGTTCTTTTATATTGTTTTCGTCAGAAATCGACGATTTTTCCTTGATTTCTAATGTTTTCTTGAATGTTTCAAGCTGAGATTCCAGCTTATCTATGCCCAGGGAAAGCTCTTTGATTGATTGGGAGTTCTCAGTGAGACTTGAGGTTAAATGCTCGATTTCAAGAGACAAAAAATCAGATTTTTCTTTAGGAGTCTTGAATCTAGTCTTGGCTAGAAGCAATTGCGCTTGATTTTCAACTAATTCTCCTATAAAATAATTGATTTTCTAAGTAAAATATTAAGAAATCTCATTATTTACCCTCTAAGCTCTTGATTTCACTGATCAAGCTCATTCTCTTGCTATTAATTCCATTGATTTCCTTATTAAACCCTTCGATTTTCTTTTTCTGTGTTTTCTCAGGAATTTTCTCTTTAATTTCTTCATTGCCTTCTTTCTCCAAAAAGCTTTTCCTAGCCTGATATTCTGAAATCTCCAATCTCACAGACTCTTTTTTCTCAAGTAAAAGCCTTGCATTCCCTTTGATAGAGTTCTCTTGATCCTTTATAGTAGTCAATTGGCCTTGGAGATTCTGCTTATTAGTCCTCAAATTGTCCATTTCTTCGGTTCTTCCTTTGATTTCATCAGAGATTTTCGCTAGTTTCTCCTGTGAATCGTTGATATGACATTGATAAACACAAAACTCAAGGCTTTTTTTAGATTTTTTATAGAAAATAATTAGGAATTTTATAAAATGTTTTATAGAACCATTTTGCTTTGTTTTCCTTCTTTTCGTAATTTTCATAAGAATCCTTCTCATTGGAAATGTCCTCGATTTTCAGCTTGATTTCATCGAGGATATCTTTGATTTTCGACTTTTCACGTGAGGTTTCGCTCAGAAATTTCAATGATTCTTCCTTTTTCAGTTTATATTGCTTAATTCCTGTGATTTCTTGAAGAAGCTCGTATATTTCCTCTTCTGTCATATTGGTCATTTTATTGATTTTGCCTTAAGAATAAGTTAAAAAATCAAGAACTTTCAATAGATAAACAAAGAACCTTGATGGACTATATTGTAGGGATTTGAACGGGATAACCCGCAACTATCCATGATGTTGTTGATTTCATTCTTTATTAAAAGCTTAGAATTCAACTTGTATTCATCTTTATTGTCATGGGTCCAAGTTCTTCGCAAGGAAACTTCATTGGCTTCAATCTTTTAATTATGAAATATTGAGCCAAAATGCTATTATTATTATTATATATTTATATACAGGGATCCTTCTTGATTGATTGTCGAAATTCAATTGAACAGAAATTTCACTTGAAACCTCATCTCTTAAATCAGACTAAACATAAATTTGAATTTTCATGATAAGTTAGTTAAATTACATATAAGATGGGGATTTTGTCTTCTGATTTAGAAATCGCGTATTTTTCTGAAAGAACGAAACTAATAGCTTTTTTTTGGAAACTTTAAATAGGAAATTTTCAAGTTTTTGAGGATAAACCTTGGAAAAAGTTAGATTTGCCATGTCCATTCCTGCCGACGAAGACGTTGATGCCAGGATTGAGTTCAAGCACATTTTCATCGAGGTAGCTTTTGAAATTCTTGACGTTGATGCTGTTAATATGCATTTTTTGGGATTTTGCGGTTTTTTAATAAATTTGAATTAAGCTTCAAAATTAATTATTTTCTGCTTATAAATTCCATCAATAACTAAAATCAGCCTTTTTCACTTACGGTAATAACAAAAATAAATTCCAATAATTATAAAAATAGTTATGCAATTTGTAAAAAATAAATTCTTGAAATAGATTAATTAAGCTTAATGTCGGCGGCAGATAAGTCAAAAGAACTCCTTGCTAAATTAGGAGAATTAGGAATTCAACTTTTATTAAAGTCAGATGCTGAAGCGATTGCTCAATATCGATGACTCTCGGAGGTCTTGTTGGATGGATAGTGGGTTTTGGAATGGGTTGTCTCGTTATGTATGTGGACAAGAAAGCACAAATACAAAGGCTAAATGATATAATTAATTTATTGCAAGTTCCGCATTAAATTTAAAAAATTAAAGAAAAACAAATGTTAAAAACAAGCTCACCATCTGTTTTTTTGGAAAAAATGAATTTTTTAAATTCAAAAAATGTTTGAATGAATCTTTCATTTTCTAAAACTAAAAAAAGTTTCTAAATTTTCGATTTCCAAACTCAAAAAAAATAATTTAATCCTTTTTTCTTGAGAAACATTCATTTGAAAACTGAACTTCTCCAGTCACTTCTTTTTCCACAACGCAAAATGGTGGGATCTTCAGAACAAAATCCTTTTCAATTCCATCAATCTTCAACACTCTAACCTTTTGCTCTCCCTCTCCGATTTCATCCAACACGAAGCTTTGATGTTCCCAAATGAAACATTTTCTTTCCTTGACAACAACATTTCTACTTTCATCCTTTTGTCCAACGAGCATTATATAATTCCTTGCATTGAGTTCTCTTTGAGTTTCTGTTCCTTTTTCTCCATTCACCCTGATTTTCTCTGAATAGCTAAATTTACTTAATCCATTTTGAGTTCTTTTTCTGACTTTCATTTCTTTTTCTTTGGATTCGCTCGTGATCAAAGTCACTTCCATTGTGAAATTCTCCACCTTGATATTTTCTGGAATACTATATTCCTTCAACAGATATTTCCGAGACAAAACATCAGGAAAAGGCAACCCAACAGCCCCTGAAACTGCAGTATAAACCCTCTTGATCTTATTATCAAAACCTTTCACCGAATTGTCAATGATAAACAGTCTAGGGTGTCCGATCCAAGCCAATTGAGTCCTCTTATCAATAACCCTGGCTGTGTTAATATCCTCATATCTCGCCTCATTGTTCTGTAGACTGTAAAAATCCTCAGCGCCATCAGCCGCAGTAACCAAATGCACAACAGCATCATATCGTTTGTCTCTCAAATTCAACATATTCCAGCCTTGAGAGTCCAAAATCGCATTCCAGACCCCTTCCTCCATATAAGCATAAGGGTCAATCACCCCCCTATCGCAAAGAACGATCGAAGGCTGGCCTGAAAGGATGGCCAATTCAGTGAAATAATCTTCGATCTTCATCTGGATTTTCATCAGGTACTGTTGGAATTTCATGATGTTTTCCGGTGAAAGACCCCCCATGATAATCATCCCCCCTCCCTGTTTGGTCAAAGTAGGGATCTCTGGAACTGAAAACACTTTGAATCCTTTTTCGGTGAGTTTCTGCGAAAGGAAAGTCAAAGACGTAGTCTTTCCAGCGCAAGGACCTCCTGTTAAACATATCTTATATATCCTTTGGTTGTCTGGAAGTCTTATCGGATCATTTAAAGGATAGGGTCTCTCCAAATAGATTGCAGGTGATGGGAGGTCTTGAGGAGTATTTGGAGGGGATTTGAGTGTTTTTTTCCGAAATTGCAGGAGGGCAGGACGGGATTTGGATAGACGGTCTGCAAAGAGGTAAAGACCCAAGAGAGACGCTGAAAAGGCTGATAAAATGAACCATTTAGACTCTGAGGAATCGAAAAAATTCGAAGGTGGTGGCATTTTTCAGATTTTGGATATAAAATTGGATTTTGAGATAAGGGAAATTTGGGGATTCAGAAAATAATTAAATAAAATTTGAAAGAAGAAAAAATATGGGGTGAAACTTTTTTATAAATTCTTGAAATTTAACGAATTAGCAATATCTAAAAAAATCCTTAAACTCATGAAAGGCATAATGAAAACTAAAATTAAGGAAAACTAAAAAAATCCCAATAAATTAATTAAAATTTTCTTTCATTTCAATACCAAAAAAAACCCCTCCTTCTTCCAAAATGAACACCTCCAAAATTGTTTCCGACAAATCTCGTCCTGACTCCTATCACAAAACTATCAAATGTGTCGTGGTAGGGGACGGTTCAGTTGGCAAGACCTGTATGTTGGTCTCTTATACTTCTGACAAATTTCCCACAGAATATGTGCCAACAATCTTTGAGAACTACACGGCCAACGTGAAGGTAGATCATCAGAACATAAATCTGAGTTTATGGGACACTGCGGGTCAAGAAGATTACAGTGAATTAAGGTCTTTGAGTTATCCTCAGGCAGATGTTTTCATTATAGTGTTTGCGGTGAGTGAAAAGTCAACGTTAGAAAATGCTTTGGAAAAATGGTTGCCAGAACTTGACTTAAAGAACCAAGGGGCCCCAAAAATAATCGTGGGGAATAAGATTGATTTGCGTAATGAGAAAAATTTGAAGAGTGGACAAATTGCGAAAACGGAAGCGGAACAGATGATCACGAAGAAGAAATGTAAATATATAGAATGTAGCGCATTAACACAAGAGGGACTTAAAAATGTGTTTGAGGAGGCTATTAGGAGCTGTTTACGGGGGAAAGACGAACCAGTGAGCAACGGGGGAGGGTGTTGCAATTTAATTTAAGTGGAAAATAGTTTAATTAGTTAATAGTTAAATCAATTTGGAATTCAGTATAATAGAGAGGATGGGATTTATGGTAAATAGTTAGAAAACATTAAGAAAAAAATAAATTTTGAGAAAGGAGTGTGAAAAAAAGTTCATATATATAAATATATTTTAAAAAACAGCAAATTCGCTTAAATAGTTCTTTAAAAATAAATAAATAATTAATTTAAAAAATCGAATATTTCTTTGCAATGTTGTTTAGCATCTCGACTTCACGACCCCATTACAACATTGATTGAATTCCGCATCATATTCTTGTGTTCCGCAACAACTAGGGGATATACCACTTTTCGCACGCACTACACCATTACAGCAAATTGAAAATTCTGCATCAAACTCCAGTGTTCCGCAACAACTAGGGGATATACCACTTTTCGCACGCACGACACCATTACAGCAAATTGAAAATTCTGCATCAAACTCCAGTGTTCCACAACAACTAGGGTATATGCCACTTTTCGCACAGACTACACCATTACAGCAAATTGAAAATTCTGCATCATACTCCAGTTCCGCAACAACTGGGGTATATACCACTTTTCGCACGCACTACACCATTACAGCAAATGGAAAATTCTGCATCAAACTCTTGTGTTTCGCAACAACTGGGGTCTATACCACTTTTCGCACGCACTACACCATTACAGCAAATAGAAAAAGTTGGGTTATAATTTCCGCAAGATTGACGCTTCAATAGAGATGCTTGAGAAGAAAATAGCAGGACAAAATACACGATAAAAATAGTCATTTTTCTTTAGGTTTTATTTTTTTGGTTTGAAGAGTGTCATATACAAGAAGCAATACTTACCGTTTTTATTATTAGTCGTTTTTCGCTGAAATTTTGGTTTTTGTTTATTTTTTAAGCTTTTTAACATAACTTTAGAAATCTTTAACTATACTGACTATATTTAATGAATTAAAAAATTATTTGATAATAAGTCTGTTTTTTTAATAAAATTAAAAAAAAAATTTATATGAGCAAAATGTGTCCAAATTTGTCATATATATTTCACTTCTAAAACCATCAAACCCAACCATACAATTCTTTTTTGTTTAAAAGAATATAAGCCCAAAAAAATTCACAAGAAACTCTCTACAATCAAAATGCTTACAAACTAAACATTGCTTCTAGAACTCGTACTACTTCAAGAACCACTCACTCACTACAGCTTTAAGAAAAACCAAGATCCCCAGAAATTCAGAATCAACGTGAAATACTGAAAGTGGAACTCAATTTTTTTCAGAAGGAACTCCAAAATACCACTGAGAGTCTTGAATATCCACTCAAAGTGATGTAGACCCAGCCAGCGAAAATTAGAAATTCATTAAAAAAGTTGCAAACCAGAACAAAGGGGTCCCACAACAAGAAATCCTCAAGGGTCTGTTTGAATTCCTTGATTTTCTTGATGTTTGAAAAGACTTGACTGGGCCAAAAAAAAACAAATCAAATATTATTATCATTTTAGAAAATCTAAATATTATTAACAAAATTCAAAGTTAAATTTCAAAAAAAAAAAAATTAATTTACAAAGCTAAAGCTGCGGTGTGGAATTAAAAAGAAAAGAAAAAAAATTAAAATATTTAGTTTTTTTTTTAAATAATCAAGAAGAAAACTTAATAAAACGTTGTTTTAAATGCTCTTAAAACAATAGCCTGATCTATATTACTTTCAGGTCATTATTTTGAATTGCTTTGATAATTTTTTTCATTCAGAAGAACAATTTTCCTTATCAAAAAACCATTATTCCCATTTACCAATTTCTTCATCAAAACGCCATTATTAAAATTAATAATGAAGAAAAGCTCAAAAAAATCTCGTCTTTTTTCATGATCAACTGTCAAGCAGACTTTCAAAATCTCAATAAGTTCATTCAACTCTTTGAATTTCTTTTTTTCAACATTAGAATATTGAATGTTGACTTCCTCTATCATTTCATTGATTTTTATCTGGTAAATCTCGTCATTTCCTGTCCTTTTTGGCAGTTGCAATTTCGCAAGTTCCAGCAAAACCAATCCAAATGAAAACACATCTGACTTGAAGAAGTTGAATTTGCTGAGGGTGCCTTCGTCTCCGTTATCATGGATTTCTTTGAGTTCGGGAGATAAGTACTTTGAGGTTCCCACAATTGATTCATAGTTGTTGAAGTGTGGCTTTTGACTTCCTTGGATTGTCGATTGAGGCAACTTAGGTGCTTTTAAAGGTGGACATTTTATTGGTTGCTGTTTTTCAGTTAATTGAGGCAACTTATTATGTTCATTTTTCATCATGTCTTCAGTATATAAAAATTTATTTCATTTAAATATCTCAGAGTTTTTATTTATTTATTTTTTTTTTTTTTTCAAAGTGGGGTGACCAAATTTTTTTTTTAAATAATATTTTAAAA
>Ga0302186_10003494_pt1 | contig 11483 bp, 10 predicted proteins | sample II_Bog_E1_2_FD_198782 | JGI IMG/M metagenome (GOLD analysis project Ga0302186, IMG submission 198782) | Peat permafrost microbial communities from Stordalen Mire near Abisko, Sweden - II_Bog_E1_1 | ecosystem: Environmental > Terrestrial > Soil > Wetlands > Peat | place: Sweden: Abisko...
TGAGATAGCCTTATCGATGATTTTGACTATGTGCTCATTTGTGAAAAGAGGCTTCATTCTATCTAATTCATCTTCTATGATGATGTTTAAATTCTCTAACTCATTAGAGGGGACTTTGATACTGATTTGTTTGATTGCAAGAGGAACTCGATGGGTTTTATGATAACCGGAATAAACTGTTCCGAATCGGCCTGAACCAAGTTGATCGCCCAGTTTAATGAGGTAATTTCCCACTTGTTTCATTAGGTTTTGCTTGAATTCCATGTTTCTGCTCATTGTTCAGAAAATTCTTTAGAAAAAGTTTTTTGAAAATTATACTGATTCTAAATTATAAAAAAACTTGCTTATAATTAAAAATCCAACTCAAATTCTATATATATATTAAATTCCGAACCAAAATTAGCATATTTTCCACTATAAAATTTGACTTTCTATGGCCTTTTTAATAATTCTTGTATTTCTTCAGCCTTTTTGATAATTTTTTGTAGTTATAGCTGCCTTCTCTCTCTCCAGCAAAATTTCTAAAAAATTAAACTAAGAAAATAAACCTAATGAATTAAATTTCTATAGCATTTTTTTTTAATTTCTATAATTTTTTCCATGGATAAGCGTAAACAGATCGGGGAATACTTTATCCTTGAATCCGAATCTCTTGGGAAAGGTGCCTACGGCAAGGTGTACAAGGGTTTTCATGAAAACGATCTCTCCACTCCTTTGGCAATCAAACAGATAAACCTTCAAATGATCCCTGAATCCTATCTGGAAGATTTCAAATTGATGGTGGAAAAGGAAATCAACAGTCTTCATATATTAGAACATCAAAATATTCTCAAGCTTTTTGGGGTCAAAATGACTAAAAATAACCTATATCTCGTGACTGAACTTTGTCCTGACGGTGATTTTGGCAAATTAGCAGGCAAAATCCCTATCAAGACCTTCTTAACCTATTTCAAGCAAATCATCAAAGGCCTCATCTTCGCCAAAGAAAACAACGTGATCCATAGAGACATTAAGCCTGAAAACATCTTATTGAAAGATAAATTAGTCAAAATTGCAGATTTTGGCTTTTCAAAATTCGTCGATGATCCAAATATTAGGCATAAAATGACCACCAAAATCGGAACACCATTATATATGGCTCCAGAGGTCTTTGCAGATGATGAATATTCATCCAAATGTGATGTATGGTCATGTGGGGTGATGTTATATCAAATGATATTTGGTTATCCCCCATGGAATGGTTATAATCCTCAAGACCTTTTCAAATCTATAAAGAACGACCCTTTGAAATTTCCAGAGAAGAAGGATGTTGATGAGAAATTAAAGGATTTAATAAGAAAAATGCTTGTGTTCGATCAAGATGAAAGATTGGATTTAGAAGGCGTGTTACAACATGAGATCATGAAACGAGCTGATAGTAAAATATTGGATGAAGAGTTCAAAAAGAAAGAGAAAATCGAGAGTAATAATGAAGAGACGAAAAGCGATATAAGTGCAAAGAAACATAAATCAAAAGATGACAATGTGAACCATATGAAAAGCGATATAAATGTAAAGAAACATAAATCAAAAGATGTAAATGTGGACCCTCCGAAATATTTCATTTATTTGGAGAACAAAACGGAATTTTTTAATGATCTTGCTAATAAAGTGATCGAGTTCAAGAATTTATTAGGTTTTACCAAAGATAGCATCAGACAATTAGTGATTTTGTTCCAGAAAATTGCTGTGATCTCAGCGAATAAAATAATGAAGATGATTTCAATGAAAAAGAAAGAAATTAGTGAAATCAAGGTAATTTCAATGGAATACTTAGAAGCAGGCGATATAAAATCTCAAAAGCCGAAATATGAAGCCTTTTTGCAAACACAACAGGCTTCTTTCCATCAGACTATTGAAGATTATGAGAAATATGTCAAGAAATTCCCCTCAAATTTCAAAGAAAATGTTATAAATGAGGAAGCATTGGAAATGACACAAGGGTTTCTCCGTGAATATAAGAGGGTGTTTGATGAGGTGATTGCTAAAATAAGCGAAAAATTAGAGGAATTTGAAGAAATAGACGGGGAAAATGTGGAATTTTTTAAAACGTTGTTTATGTTAATAAAGGTGAAGAAAGGGGCGAAATTAGATGAAGAGTTTGAATTTAATGAGGAAATAGATGCGTTTGAAGAATTTAGAAAGGATATTAATGAAAAGCTGAAGGGGAAAAAAGCCAAGGAGAAAACTATGAAAAAATTAAAGAGTATTATTGGATGAATTTTATAATTATAAAAACCTTTTTAAAGGATCTAGAATTATTCAAACAATTAAAAAATATGAAAATTATTCAAAAAATTAAAAAATATGGAATTATTGGCTTATATGGAAATTTTTTTAGAAAATTAGAATTTTTAAAAAAAAAAAAAAAAAAAAAAAATTACTTCCTAAAACACCTCATTATATTTATAACATTAATTTCAAACCTTAAAACCTAATTATTATAAAATATTATGATGTTGTTAAGAATCATGCCGCGTTCCAACATATTTTTGATATTCTTGTTCATCACTAAATTTTATGCTCAAGTCACCTATTCATTGCTCTCTGCTACCTATTTCGAGGACATTGATATTTTAAACGATTTTACTTTTTTTCCACAGTTAACATTGCAACCAAGTCCTTTATATTTTAACGCTTGTGGACTGAGCTATGTAGGAGGATCTTCTGTTTTTAGCACAGGATTATATAATTATGCTCATATCGAATATAGGAATATACCTCCACATTATCAGAAGCAAATCATCCTAACTCTATATAAAGCTCAATCTGGCAGCAATCATTTCTATTTAAACTTGGGAACGATAGGAAATGTAGCAACCAATTATTACTATGTAACTACTGTAGCTAATTATTGTGATGGAATGCCCGTTTATCCACCAAAAGTCTTTAATATCACTGATAATCTTGATCAAAACATTTATATTGAATTTGGAATATCATATGACAATAACACAGGGATTACAGATATTTTTGGTTTCAGGAATTTTGAATTTAGTTTTTTTCCATGCATTGCAAATTGCATTGTTTGTTCAAATAATATCACATGTTCCCAATGTGATACTTCAAATAACTATGGACTAGATACTTCATCACAATGTTCCCTATGTCCAACAGGCACTTATCCGAACAGTACAAATAGCTTTTGCACATCATGTGTTAGTCCTTGTCTGACATGTAATGGTTTAACATCTTCCAATTGTCTAAGTTGTGTCCAATCATATTATTTAGAAGGAAGCTCATGTATTGGTTGCGATCCTACTTGTCTTATTTGTTCAGGTCCTAATTCAAATCAATGTCTTTCTTGCCTCTCACCTTTGGTTTTAAATGTGAATTCATGTATTACAACCTGTCCACCAGAAACATATATGGATGACATTACTAATAGCTGTCTCTCATGCTCAGAATTTTGCTATAATTGCAATGGGGGATTAAATTGCACAAGTTGTTTAAATGGTTATTATTTAATAACGAATATATTGAACAATAATCTTTGCATGGCAGTTGAGAACATTAATACAACTCTTAAATTTTCAGAATATAATCCTTTTTTATTGGAAGTTGATTTCCAGAAAAATTATTCATTTATTGATGCTAATTTTCTCCAAACAATTTTATCTTTACAAACAACTGGTTCTTCAGAAAATGTTTCATATTCTATTATGTTAAATCCAAATAATAACTTATCATATTATTTATTATTTTCTTATGCCAATGAAACATTTCCACCAAATTCATATCTCAAGGTTTCCTTTAATGATTCCACCAATAAATCGTTCACTTTTATGAATAGCAGCTCTTTGCTTTCTTTAAACTCTATAAATCTTTCCTTTTGCAGTCAAAACCAATATTTTGATACCTATGAGAATAAATGCGTTGGAAAATTAAATATTGAATATTCACTATCGTACACAGATCAAGCGAATGTGATTTTAATTCAATTTAATTCAATGTATGCAGATCTTCAACAATCAATTTTGAAAGGATTATTTATATTTGAAATTGATGATATGACTCCACTCATTGATTTCAATTCTTCTTTGATAATCACCTCAAATTCTATTTATATTACATTTTCTTTCAGTAAATCTGTAATTGGTGGAAAATATCTCAATACGGTGATGAATCAAACAATATATTTTCCTATCAACTATTTGGCAAACACAACTTTCCTTATTAATCAAAATTCTTCTATAAAACTAATGGAATATTATCTTCTTTCAAACAAACAGGTGCTTATTATGAATCAAACAGCTTCAGCCACTTCGATAGGAAATATTTTAGTAAATCCTTTGGTGTATTTCAATTTAGGTATTAAACCAAATGGTGTAAGACCAATTATTGGTATAATTTTCTTGAACATGATAGAAATGCTAAAATATATAGAAATCAACTATCCTCCTAATGCGATGAAGATTTTTCAGACAACAAGCTTTGATATTTTTAAGAAATCAGATTTATTCACTGAAATTAGTAGCAATTTACCTCCAATATTTCAATATTATAATATAAAAAATGATATCATTAATAATTTGTCTGAATCTTACCTCATATTATTTTCTTTCATAGCCCTTTCAGTTTTTGTAAAACTTTTGGCTTTAATTAACCCAAAACAACAAATTATATTGAAGATTCTAACTTATTTGAAGACAAGATTTGTTTGGAATATATTAGTTTTGATGTTTTTTTCAAAATATATGAATACTAGCTTTTTTCTATTTCTTTTTATCAGATATGAACTGAGGTTATCAGCCTCAGATAGTGAAGCTTTCCTCAATTTCGCTCTTGCTTGGTTTTGTTTGATTTATGTTATCTTGTTTCCTTTCCACATTTATAAGACCATCAAAAATCTCATTTCAATCCGAGAACAAAAAAATGAAAATATATCAAATTTCAAGAAAAATGCAGTCTGCCCAATATTTACAACATCAGATGTTAATAAAAAATCTTTTATTCTGAAAAATATCACAATTACTGAAAGTGAAAAGGCCAACGAATTGCAAAATATTGATCCAATTAACGTTCTAAAAAAAAAATCTAAAAATTCTATTAAAGCTGATAAATTTGAAGAAACGATTGAGAATAAAAAGGTCGAAAATTTGGAAGATGAAACCCACAATATTGTTTTTGAAAATAATTTTGAAATTAAATTTAGTGAAAGCAATGTTCCTGTAAATTTTTCTCCTTTTTCTCCCCACACTTATAGCACAAATGCTATTTTATTAAGTCCTAAATCAAAATCAAATCAAAATTTCATAAAAAAATCAATACAAACAGACCCTTTCAGAATGAGTGTCAATTGGAAAGAAATGAATGAATATGTGACTCCTCAACTTCGTAAAACAGAAGATTTAAATAATAAACAAAATGATGTCAGTTTAGATGGTGAAATTACAAATAAAGAACTAATCAATGATAAGAATGAGGAATCATTTCCCAATCATCCGGAAAACAAAAACAAAATGTCAAAATTTAAAGAATTAGAACTAAAACCAATTAAAAACATAAATATTGAAAAAAAGATACTTGATGCAACACCTTTATATAACCCAAACAACATCAAAAAAAATAATAATGACAAAGAATCAAACATAATTAACAATTTTTGTCATTTGATTTTTAGAATTTTATCATATTTAGGCTCTTTGATCAAAAATTTCAAGAATATTTATAAAATCAAAGATCCAAATGAATACACCCTGAAATATTCATCACTAATGAAAGATTATAATAAAAATCAATCTCCCTATAAGATCTTATTTGATATATTTAGATTTTTTATGATTTCCGTGGTAATTATAGGGCTTTATGGTCTCGATATATTACAAATTTCCATATTGAATTTAGTAAATTTAATATTGTTGGGGTACTTATTATTTAAGAGACCATTTGATACAAAAAGCAAAATAATCATTTCTTTGATAAATGAACTCTGCATTTTCCTTAGCTATGGTTCAGCTTTTATCCTATCTCTATTAGGGCCAGATAAAAGTGTTGACACAAGGATGAATCTCGGCTGGATCATTGTTTTTTCTTACCTATTTTTGTTATATTTTTTGATATTAAGCACTATATTGACAATTTTGAAAGGTTTCAGATGTCAAAGAAAAAAAAAATCAAAAATATCTGCTGGGTAAGGAATTAATTATAAAAATTAAGATAAAATTAATTGGATGGATTTTCCAATAAAAATAATAATATAAGATATAAAAAAAATAAATATGTAAACAAAAGCATTAACTAGACCACATATAAATTGAAATATAATATTTTCTTTTCTATTTTATATTTTCGGTAAAAAACAAAACACCAACTTTGTAATTTAAAAAACTTGCATTATCTAAGTTAGTTTGAATCCCCCAAAAAAAAATTAAGATATATTAAAAGTGTCAAAATCATTTTGTTTTCTGTTTTTTAGCAAAAAACATATTTGAATAAAACACAAAGAGCCAAAAACTAAAAAATAAATAAATAATTAAATGCCAAATATTCTTCAACAGGATCCAAATGCCATTCACATTTTTGATTTTCTAAATCTCGCTATATCCTGGATCTTTATAAGGGTTTAGCCTGTTATCAACCCTATTCAAGCACAGGCAACATCTCTCTTTGAACGGATATATTGTTTTTCCACAACATTTTTTAAATCCAATACAACAACTCCTTACACATTTTACACAACTCTATCAGAAAATAATTTAAAACGATATTTTTGACAAAAATTTACAAAAAATATGTATCTGATACAATCCCCCAATCTTTGGCAACACCCTCTTTCTTCTTCTGAGCTTTCAGAAGAAGCATCATCTTCTTTCTCCTCTTCCTCTTTTTCTAGATCTTTTTTATTTTTCTTATCCTTTTTTCCACCTTTGCCTTTCTTTTTCTTCTTATCGCCCTTTTTGTCTTTCTTCTCGGAGTTTATGGGAGTTTTTTCATTCATTGGATCTCCAATTTAGGAATTCGTTATTAAAATAGCAAACCAGAAAAGTCTTCTTATTAAATTTTGCAAAATAATTAAGGATTATTATTTCAAAATTTCCTTATATTTATTTCTAACTAATAGAGAATGACTGATCGCTTAGATGAACTCAAAGGGGTAAACCATTAAAAAATGATTAAATAACACAATAATTAATGTAAAAGTTATCAGGAGGTGGGGCAATTGCAATTAATTTGGAGCCAAACAACGAAGAACTCCCCCCATTTAATCCTCAAGATGATGGTTTTATTTCTGAATTCAATAAGAAAGTCGAACAAATAAATTCAACCCTTCATGATGTTAAGAATAGCAATGAAAGAATCAAGCAAATCAACAGAGAATATGAAAGAGCGACTCTTTCTTCCAAAGAACAAGGTGTTTATTTTCTTGAAAAAAGCACTGGATTAAAATAAATATATTTTTAACTAAAAACGCAGAGGTCAGCATGCAAATGAACCAAGTCATCAACCAAAACGGTCAATATAATGAAAAATTAAAGGTTCTGCTTAATGAATTAAATGATGAAGTGATAAAATGTCAAAAAGATGCTCCTGTAACAACTTTTATAAAAAAAGAAATCAATATAAATAAAATTAGGATGAGCCCGAAACGAGAATGAAATGCAATTTGCAACAAGCGATTATAAATAAAACAAAAGAGGTCTTGAAGGAATCACAAGAGCTCCAAATTAAATTCCAAACTAATTTAAAAGATAAAGTTTCAAGACAAGCGAGATATGTAGACCCTTCAATATCAGATGATCAAATCAAGGAAATATGCAATAATCCTGAGGTATTTTTGATATAATTAATTCATTTAGTTAAAACAGTTTTAATTTAGAAAGGAGGGCAACTTTTGCAAGAAAAAATGTTCGGAACAGCAAGCATACAATTGCAAAATGCTGTTTCGGACATTCAAGATAAATTCCGAGACATAAAAAAATTAGAAGAAGTAATAAGTTTATTAGATAAAACCAAAATTTGTTGATTTTAGAGTGTCACTGCGGTCTATCAAATGTTCGTTGATATGGCATTGCTAGTCCACCAACAGGGGGAAATGCTAGATAATATTGAGTTAAATGTCAATGATGCCAAGAACTACGTGGAAAAAGGAGAAAAACAATTGCAAAAGGCTAAGAAGAGCCATCAAGCAGCGAGAAAAGTTTCATTTTTCGGCTTTTAGTTATTAAAAATATTTAATAGAAAATGTGTTGCATTATTATAATTGCTCTTGTTGTTTTAGCTGTGATCTTAGGACCAAGCCTGGGGACCAAATTAGCGTGATTTCTCTTGATAATTTCTAAAATCCATATTTTTGTTTAAATAAATAATCCATTTTTTTTAATCAAAAGCTTTCATTTTCATTTTTTTTCGATTTTTTTTAATTTTGTTCTAAAAAAATATAATTTTTGAAATTTCCTATTTTTTGTTGATTTTCTTTTTAATATCCACTGTTTAAAGAGCAGACGCTCCTGAAATAATTTCCACCAACTCCATGGTAATTCTAGCTTGTCTGGCCTTATTATAGCTCAAAGTCAATTTGTTGACCATTTCCCCTGCATTTTTCGTGGCGTTCCCCATGGCATTCATTCTAGCACTTTGTTCACTTGCCAAGTTATTGAGCATTGCATGGTACAATTTTGTGGCCACATAAAACTCATAAAAATAGACCTTGGCCCAATCTTTTTCAGGTTCCGTGGTATCATGCTTAACAACATATTTAAACACACTCATAAAGACTTTTCTTGGCATGATGTCGAGTTTGCTCACAGTGCTAGACATAACAGTTTTAAAATGATTATAAAAAACCTGGATATTATCACAATCTTCAGATGCCCGCATTAATGCCTGAGAAACAGAAGCAACGACTGGGAAATTTATAGGGCTTTGCAGCTCATTGATTGATTGATACAACAAATCGGGGAAAGGACGAGACAAAGCAGCAGTGCCTTTTTCTCCAATCACGACAATTTTATAGGCTGTTCGATCAGCACGAACTATTGCCTTTATTTCTCTGATAATACCAGAATTGGTTCCTCCACATAACCCCCTATCGGTGGTGATAGGCACTAACAGCGTCTTTTTGATTACGGGCATCTGCTTCTTCTTTTGCAAATATGGCTCGTTGTTGAACATCGTTTGTATCGTGTTCACACCGAAATGACGAGCCTTTTCTAAACGCTGGACATCTGAACGCATTTTGATGGAAGCAATCATTTTCATGGCTTTGGTGATTTTTTGGATCGAACCCACAGTCTTCATACGCAACCTCAGCACCTTCTCGTTCACCCCGAAGGCATTCACAGGACAATAAGATAATGTTTGGATAGGGGAAGCGAAAGATCTAAATACCTTGAACATTTTATTAAGCTTTTTCTAAGAAAGTCAAAAATTATTTTTATTGAATGAGGTCCTATGATTTTTTGAAGATGATTTTGAAAAAGCTATATTTTAATTTTGATTTTTTATAATTTTTTTAAATATTTTTTTAAATTTGAATTTCTATGTTAGAAATTGTTTTAAAAATGGAAAAAAGTTCATTTTTTTTAGGAAAAAAACAAAACAAAAAACATTTTATGTTGTTTAAAAAAAATCAAAAAATTAAATTTTCAAAAATATTTTTTTCCTCTAAAAAATAGAAAATATTTTTATTTACCATAATTAAGATCATCCCCTGCAGTTAAATATTCAACACATAACCCAGCTCCAGCCAATATAAATTTGATTTCATCAAGTTTTCCTTTTGATTCATATAGAGAAATCAAATGATCTTTGTCAACTTTGCCTTTTAAAATACATTCGTCAACCTCTTTTCTTTGATTATAAATTTCGATTTGATTTTCGAACACCCTGCCTTGTTTCTTATAATTCTCATATAAAATCTGCAAGTTTTCTAAGATTTTCTTTGTATTTTCAGTATTTTTAGCTAAATTCTCTTGTAAATTATCAGGGAATCTTATATCAAGAAGAAAGTTTTTCTCTAACAACACAAATTTATTATTTTTTTCTAAAGTTGCAATTTCGTCAACAATTTTCATTGAATTTTCTATGAGTTTCATCGCAAAACTCCTAAATTTCAAATCTTCCTCCGAACAATAACTCATTTTCAACAAATCGAAGCTCGAATTTTCTTCCGTCCATTTAAATTTGAACTCTGATTCCAAAAGAAATCTTTTCCGATTGATATCCTGAATGCAACTTGAAGGAAAATTGTTCTCATCTATTTCAAGAATTTTAAATGAATTTTTCACTTTGATTGTGATTTCCTTCGCATTTTGTTTAGTTATTTTGAGAGCCCAAAATTGACTTAGCTCGATTTTCTCCATATTCACCACTTGACCACTATTAGCATTTTCAATAATTTGTCCATCAATCAGAATCTCAAAATGTGACAAATTTAAATTTCTACACTTTCGAGACAAAATGATGTAAAAAATGTGAAAGTTCAACTTTTGTGATTTTTCTGGCAAATATATCATTTTGACAATGTAAATAGGCAGCATTCGTTCGATCAACCATCTATGATATTGCCAAATGCCTTGTTCATTTGTCTGCATATACAATCCAGTTGCTATGAAATCTAATTCTTTCGATATGACTTTCAACGGCATTCCAAAGGCTACTATCTCTTTCTTTTCTTCCAAATTTTCGCATTTTTTTATTAAAAAACCGTGAAGTCTTAGAAAATTCACTGCTCTGAAATGCAACGCGCTGAAATTCGTGAAATTCTGCTCTACTTTCATTTTGGTAAAAGTTTCTTCTTTGACCGAAAATTGCATTTCCTCCGATAACTCAATCAACCAATTCCTATAATTCCAAACATGGAAGTTCCTCTCATCTTTTTCTAACATCTTAGCACAAAAAAACAACTCCTTTGGCACCAGTCCTTTCATTATTTCGATTCCTGAGCTCTTTTCCTCCTTCAACCCTTGTACTATCAACCATTGACGATGAGTGAAGAGTGAATAGGATTTTGGTTGTTTTTTCAATAAAAAATTCACCAATTCCAACTCCTTAAGCAAAATATCATATCTTTTTGGATCCGCTTCAGGAATTGATTGAAGAGTTTTGCTCAAAAGCTCACGACGAACATTATAAATGGTATAAATTTCAGGCGACATTTGAGCCAGAGTGAGGGTCATTTCCAAAAGGGTATCCGTGGAAAATTGGTCGATTTTTTGGCGAGCGTCAAAAAAGTGAGAAATGTGAAAACTGATCTTTTCAGCAGTTTCTTGTTTTTGCTTCACTTCCTCCAAGGTGAGGGGTTTCGCATTGGAACGGTTTTCAGAATGAATCATGGATTTTTTTCGGATTTTCAAAATTTTTTTTTTATTGAAATTTTTTATTATTATTTTTTTTTTTTGAATTCTGATTTGAAATCGAAATGATCCAAATTTATGATGAAGCTTTTATAAACTTTTTATAAGTTAAAAATTAATAAACAAACGAAGAACAATTTTTTTTTA
>Ga0302186_10003496_pt1 | contig 11477 bp, 15 predicted proteins | sample II_Bog_E1_2_FD_198782 | JGI IMG/M metagenome (GOLD analysis project Ga0302186, IMG submission 198782) | Peat permafrost microbial communities from Stordalen Mire near Abisko, Sweden - II_Bog_E1_1 | ecosystem: Environmental > Terrestrial > Soil > Wetlands > Peat | place: Sweden: Abisko...
TTCGATCTTATCTTCAAATGAAAGCAACTTTTTTTTCACTGCTAATACGTTAAAATCCTTTATAGCTTCTTGGTAAAGAATTTGCATATTGAATTCCGATACTCTGATATTTTGTAAAGTCAGCTCATTAATAAATCAGGTTGATATTTAATCATTTGTATATCATCTCCTCTTTGATGAAATCCGTACCCACTCCCTACTTTTCCACTGCTCCGATATTTATTTTCAGGACTAACTTCAGACAGAACAACAAATTCAGTTTTTTTAAGAAATCGAGCTAACAACCAAGCTAAATTTCCTTCCCAACTATGTTTTCTATTACGTAATTGGACAATAAAGTTTTCCAGTGTCCCTTAGTCTTGAATGATTCGGGCAACATCTTTTTTTCTTTGGAAATATGGAGCAAAATATTCCTCAGAAGTGAAATATAATGAATAGATTATTAAGGAATAAATTTTTTAAAAAATCGTATTTTTCTGATAGACTTCTAAAATTTCATCTATGTTTTGTTTTTAGGCAAATTACAAAAATAAAATTTGGTTTATTTTTTAATTAAATTTGGCTATTTTTGACTCAACGAATTTAAAAATACTTTGAAATTTTTATATGGAAAAACTTTTACAAAATTCAAAAATATGGAAACTCTTTCTCAGATCACCTTTGAAATTATGTCAATTCACTCTGAAAAAATTAAATCTTCATATTGGAATTATGGCTATCCAATTACCCTTAAGTAAAATTTGTATCTACATTATTTCATAAACAAATTTTTAGAGATCTCATGAAAAAGATTAATGATTTTATCCAAAAGATAATTACAAACATAATGAATGAAAATTCACATATTATCTTATTAAAGAACCCAAACTCGAATACACAATTCAATTTAAAATATTTTTGCTTTGAAAAAATTGAACATAATGAAAAACCTAATCAAACTGATTCAGAAAAAATGCCATTTTTTAATAAACTCACATTAAAGTCATCATCTTTGAAAATTTGTAAATATTTTTTTTCTTTTATTTCATTATCTTTATCAAATAAATTAGCGAGAATCTTGAGATTTTTCGACATTTTATTGCCAATACTTCAAAAGGAAGAATACGCAAATAAAAGGTAGAGATGATGTTTTTTATGAAATTTAAAATAAAAATAATTTCAATGTCAAGAGAATTGTTTTACAAAGATGTGGCTTTGTTTGAAAATCAAACAAATATTGACAATATCATAAAAGAAATTTGTTTTCATTTCGAAATGCCAAGGAAATCAATACACATTGTAATTTTATTATAAACCAAACAATTAAAAGGAAATTTTTATTTTGATGAAGATTTCAGCTAGCAAAGGTCTTGTTGCTGGATCTATTTCCTTTTATGAAGGAAATTTATTTTTCAATTTGGAAAATATCGAATATCTAAACAAAGGAAAAATCTTATCCGAATTCCCTGAGTTTCTTCATTCCATAAAGACATCCGCTAAATTTGTTTTAATTTTAGAGAAGGAGACGGTTTTTACATTTCACAAATTTTTTTCGATTTTTCATCTAAAATACAATTTTAGATATTTTACAAATTGCTAATGCAAAATTATTGGACCACTCTTGGTAAATCATTTATCATTTTTTTATGTGAAATAATATATTTTAGGCAATTGCATTTTGGTGACTGTAGATATTATTCATTACAATTTTACTTAATTTTAATTTTTTCATCAAAGGGGAAAGGATATCCGGATTTAGCAACCAAGTTAAAATAATTTTTAGAATAACTATATATAAATTAACCTTAGAAACTTTTTGAAACGATTGGCTTTAGAGTTCCCCAACATACCTTTTTTCTTTTTAGGAGATTCGGATCCCTATGGTTTTGATATTTTATGCAATTACACTTTTTCCAGCGAAGTTTAAATTTTTTTATGAGAAACCTAAATTTTTTTTTTTGTGATAAGTTTCAATGTTATGAGTTGAATAATTTGCCTCAAATTCATTGGTTGAGAATTGATTTGGATGAAATTATGGAGTTCTTAGACGTCAAAGAATTGACAGTTAATTCATCCATTCTTGATATAACCGCACAAGATCTTGAAAAGATTCATGAAATGAAAGAAAAATTGGTTTTCAATTTAATTCATAAGTATGATCTTGATGATGTGGGGGGGATTGAGTATTATCAAGTTCAAAGATGGAGGATTTGGTTTAGGTCACTGGAATTGTTTGAAGAGAAGAAAAAGAAATTTGAGCTCGATTGCGTGGAAGAACTAACGAAAACTTCCTTGATAAAATTTATTTTTTTTAAATTAAATTATGGAAAATGGATTTAAAAATTCCATTAATTGTAGATTTTTTAATTTTGTTTTTTTCTACATTTTTGAAAAAAAAAATTTGATTTTGCAAAGGCATAAATTTGTAAGGCTCTAATTTAAAAAGAAATTAAAAAAAAAAAAAAAATTTATTTCGCATTTGATTTGAATTTGGTTTTAGAAAAGTTTTAAAATCAAATAATATTAAATTATTTTAATATTTTATTTAATAATTTTTTAAATCTGATATATTTAAACAATAAGCCATTTTGACAAAATATTTGCATTTGTTTTCTGTAGTTAACATTTTAAATCGATTTTTTTTATTTTAAATCTCAAAAAAATAAATGAATAAATTTCTTATTTCTTTTTAATTCCACTTCCAGGTCTCATCACCTTGGTAGCAGTGCTAGGTTTTTTTCCTTTAGTAGGTGAGTTTCCATTTTGTTTGTTATTTGATGTAGCACTATCAACTTCCTGCAATTTCCCCACAAATACATTTGGTTTCCCTTCACTCTGAAGGAGATTTATCTCATCTTCATCTTCATTCAAAGCAATATTGATGCTTTCTTGCAATTTTTGGCTCAAAGTGCCATCAAACTCTTCAGTTGTAGCCTCAGGCAACTCCAATTCTAAATTAAAGATATTGTCATATTTATACCTTGGATTTAAATCCCCCAAACTTATAGCCATTCTTGCTGCTTTGCACATTGGTTTTTTTAGTCCTAAGGCACTGACAGACTTTTCAACTTTCTTCAAAGAATCATGAGATTTATCCTTTACTATCCATTCATCCATTTCTTCATTGAATTCCATTCGATCTTCTAATTTTTTCACCTCTTCTTCTGGAATGAAACTTTCAATAATCAAATCCATTAATTTGATTTCCCTTGCCAAAGTTCGGTTTTCATCCATCAGGATTTCCTTTTCCCTGATTCTATAGGACATTATCTCGTTTTTTTGTTGTTTCACCTCATCGATTCGTTTCATTAAAGTGTTGAGTTTTCTGGTTTTCAGCTCGATTTCTTCCCTCACACTATTGTATTTTTGTTCCACATCAGCGAAATTTTTCTCTTTCAAAGCAAGTTCATCTTTTTTTCTCCTTTCTTCCATTTCTTGCTTCTCTAAAGCCGATTTTGCTTCCATAAACTTCTGTTCGGTTATTTTAGCGATTTCCTTGAGTTTATCACCTTGAAGCAATTTCTCCTCCATCTGCTTGATTTTGTTTATGAGATTATTTCTATCTTGAATGATTTCTTGTTCCTTTCTCTCCTTTTCCTCCAAAGCTTTAATCAATCTCCTTTTTTCATCTTCAGCCATGTTCTTCTGACTTTCGATTTTCTTCTTTTCTTCTTCAATCGCCTTTTGCAATTCCAATTTCTCATGTTCTAGCTTCATTTCAGCTTCCTTTAACCTCTCTTCATCTTCCACTTTTATTATTGTTTCCACTTCTTTCACCTTTTTATTACCTCCTTCTGGATTGCCTCCTCCTAGCTTCTTAGATAATTCATCTTTTAATCGGGTGATTTCGCTTTGGTACTCTCGAATCATTGTATCTTTAGGATCTTCATTGATCTTTGGCTTATTTTTTATAGATTTCGCATGATTTGCATATCTCAAAGTGGACAAAGTCTCCTCATAATTATAATCCGCAGGTCCTATATTAGCCACCATGACAGTTTTGGCATTGCCTCCTAAAGAATTCTGCAACAATCTTGTCAGCTTTGAATCTCGATAAGGCACATGTGTGGATTTTCCATCAACTAAAGCTGATATGACATTACCAAGAGTTGATAAGCTTTGATTGATGTTGACTGCTTCTTTGAATCGATCACCCACCGCTTGTGTTTTGCTTTGTCTTTCACTTCCAGCCAAATCAACTAAATTAAGTTTTCCAGCCCTGACATGCGGTTGACCATCGACGCCCAACTCAACAGTTTCAATTTGGATGGTGAAAATTGAATGCGAACGTGATGAATCTTTGTTCATTTTAGTTTCCCCAATATGTCGGTTCTTTCGACCACCCGAAAGCTTATCCTTCATTTCATTGGCATCTTGAATGATAAAAGATGAAAGGTCCTTGACATAAACACCGGAATCTGTCTGTTCTCTGAGCTCCAGTTTATTTTTGTAGTTCTTGCTCAGAAGGTCGCAAATTTCCTCATTGTAAATCTCCAAATAGCTGGCTCTGACTAAAAATTGCTTATTTGGGGTTCCTTCAATATGTCGAAAAATGTGTTCTATAGCTCGAGGGGTGATACCTCTTAAATTTGGGGGTTCTGGCACGCCTTCCATAGTGAAGGTCTTTCCTGTTCTAAAACGAAATTAATTTTTAAAACTTAATGATTAAGATAAAAAAAAACCCTGTCTGGCCGTATGCAAAGATGGTGCCATTGTACCCATCAAGCACAGATTCCACTATAGGGTAGCTTGTATCTTGATAGATTTGCTCTTGTTCAGAGGTCCAATCATAAACCAAATCAAATGTAAAAGTTTTTTGATTCTCGATTGCATCAGGCTTCGGGTTTTTGATGATGATCTCACCTCTGACATGGGAAATGCCAGCGATGACCTCTCGATTATCTTGAATCTCTTGGTTGGAGAGAGGCCGACAACGGATCACCACTTTAACACATTCGGTGCTCTTGGACATCGGAAATGAAAAGGGAAATTGGTTTTTGATTTAATAAGTTTTAAATTTTATAATGATTGTTGCTTTTTAAAACAGTTTAAAAATAAATAAATTTATTTTCAAATTTCGAACTAGTTTTAAAGCAAATTTCGAGAGAAGCAATAAAATTTTTATCTTGAAATTCAAAAATTTCAAAATTTTTAAAAAAAAAAAAAAAAAAAAAACTTAAAAAATAAGACTCTCTTCGGATGCGACTTTAACAATTTTAATATTAATATTAATTCATGTCTATTATAAAACAGCAGCTAGCAACAGAAATTAATCATTAACTACTAAAAATATTATTTCTATCAATACCATAAGTCCTTTTAATGAAAATTGACAAATATGATGATCTCAGTCATATATCTCATATCGAGGACATTTCCACAAACAAAATTTTCCTCCCCTCCAAAAACCTTAAACATCCATCCAAATTTACTATCCCACAAGAAATCCTGGTGGCCATCGTCAGTTCATGCCAAGAAAGGACATTCGCAGAAGAGGTTGACATGTTGGAAACTTATGGAAGTTTTTTCAATTTTTTTCCTTAAATATATTTAAAACAACTAAAAAGATGAAAAATTTTTTGAAACTGGCCTGTGCACCAACTTTGAAACAGGCATTCCAGGTGACCCACAGGATTTAAAAGATAGAGAGGAAGAATATTCTCACAATCGGAAACCTCCTTACATTTCAAAAAGTCGATTTGACTTCAAAAATTTCAAAAATTTTTGATTTATTTTAAATTTTAGCTTTCTTGGAACTATTGATCTCGGCATTAGAGGATTTCACTCTGCGAATCTTAATCGTTGCAAGTTTCGTTTCAATTGGAATTTCAGTCGGGACGGAAAGTGACCAACGATCAACAGCATGGATAGAGGGTGTAGCAATTTTCATGGCAGTTCTTATCAGTTCCACGGTGCAGGCTTGCAATGATTACCAAAAAGAAAGGCAATTTCAGAAACTGAACAAAGTGGCTGATGACAGAAAAAAAGTGATCATTGTGAGAAATGGAGAAATTATAAACATCCATCAAGAATTGGTTTTAAGTGGAGACGTAATACATTTGTCAGAAGGGATGGAAATTCCGGCTGATGGATTGCTTTATGAAGCCTCAGAATTAACATGTGATGAATCAGCAATGACTGGGGAAACAAACCCAATAAAAAAGAAGATTTTGATGCATTGCATTGAGGAAAGGAACAAAATAGTGTATCAAGGAGGCAAAAACAAATCCCAAACCCATGATGTTTCTTCTCCAATTTTGCTTTCTGGAACAAGGGTTTATTTGGTTTTTAAATGGAAAAAACTTTAGAAATTTTTAGATTTTGACGGGGGAAGGAAAAATGTTAATTTTGGTGGTTGGCGATAAGAGTTGTATCGGAAAAATTAATGCTATATTGAGGACACAAGATGCTGAAAGTACTCCTCTCCAACAGAAATTAGAACATTTGGCTCGAGGAATTGGGAAATTCGGACTGATTGCAGCATTAGCGATCTTATTTGTTCTTCTTCTCAGATTCGTTGTTGAGAAGGGGATGGATGATTGGAGTTGGGATAACAGCAAGGATTTTAAAGAAATTTTAGACTTTTTTTTGATTGCAGTACTTATTTTAAATTGACTTTTGAAAAAAAAAAATGATAAAAATAGATAACAGTGATTGTGGTCGCTATTCCAGAAGGGTTGCCCCTATCAGTGACAATTTCTTTGGCCTATTCAGTGAAGAAAATGTTGAGAGATAAGAATCTGGTGAGAAGATTGCAGGCATGTGAAACCATGGGTGGTGCAAATATGATTTGCTCTGACAAAACAGGCACTTTGACTCAAAATAAAATGAGTTTGACAGCAATGTGGAATCAGAAGATGATTGAACTGAACCCTTACCTGGAAAATATCAACCTAAATACATATGTCCCTCCTATAAGTCAAGATATTTTTATCCAATCAGCGCTTTTGAATTCCTCAGCAATTTTGGTAAAAATTAATTATTTTGAATTATTTTTAATAGGAGCTTATATTTTTTCCTTAATTATTAATTTTTTAATTTTTGTAATGTTTCCTTATGTTTATTCACTGTTTGATTGAACTTTTCACTCTTAAATCAATCCACATTACTTAGCGTCCTGAGGAAAAAGGATCCAATACAGAAATAGCTATTTTGAAATTTATGGAACATTGCAACTTCAATTATGAAGAATATAGGAAAAATAATCCAGTGGAAGCCAAATTCCCCTTCTCCTCCTCTAGGAAAAGAATGGGAGTTATATTTTGGGATGCAAGTAACTCTCGAAAATTGCTTTTACAAAAAGGAGCTTCTGAACTTGTCTTGGAGGCATGCAGCAAATTTCATAACTATGATGGATCCATAGTGCCACTTGATAATTTTGTCAGGGCTGACATCAATAAAGCCATTGAAGGTAAAATTCATTTAAATACTATTTCAATAATTTAAGAAAAAAAACTCATTTGTTTGAAATTTATTATTTCTTGATATATATATATTGATGTTCATTTTATCAATTTGAGGGTTTTTTTATAAAAAACAAATTTGGTTGAGTATGGAATATTATTTATATTTGTAATTTATGGTTTAATATTTTTTGTTTAGATTTACTGTATTTTTAAGTTTATAGAAAAATAAAAACTTAAGATTTTTTTTTTTTTAAGATATGGCAGGCAAGGCGTTACGAACCCTATGTTTTGCGTATAAATTCATACAAGAAAATGATGGTGAGTACTTTCCTTTAAAGACAAATAAACATTGTTTTTTAAAGATTTGACAAGCAAAGATGAAAAAGGTGTCTTCCAAGTTGAAAAATTCAACCTCACTCTCCTTTGTATCCTAGGGATCAAAGATATTTTGAGAAAAGAAGTTCCTGATGCGATTAAAACATGTCGACGAGCTGGAATAAAAGTCAGAATGGTGACCGGAGACAACAAATTGACTGCTCGTGCCATTGCTAAAGAATGTGGTATAATCGAGCCTGGGGATGAGAATAGTCTTGTTCTTGAAGGCAAGGAGTTCATTGACATGATAGGAGGCGTAATTTGTGAGAATTGCCGTGAATCAACCAATTGCAAATGTCCCCTTGACGAAGAGACATCTAAAAAGGAAGGAGGAAAGAAAGTCCGCAAAGACATTATAAAAAACGGATCGGAGTTCGATCGCATTTATCCGAATCTCGATGTTTTGGCCCGATCACGAGCAGAGGATAAATATATTCTTGTGACTGGATTGAAAGAAAGACAACATGTTGTGGCTGCGACAGGAGACGGAACAAATGATGCGCCTGCTTTGAAGAAAGCAGATGTTGGTTTTGCTATGGGGATTGCAGGAACAGAAGTGGCCAGAGATGCTGCTGATATCATATTGTTAGATGATAATTTTAGCTCGATTGTGAAAGCTGTGCTTTGGGGCAGAAATATTTACGATTCCATTAGAAAGTTTTTACAATTTCAATTGACTGTGAATGTTGTGGCAGTGACAATCACTTTGATTGGGGCTGCTATTATAAAGCAGGATGTCTTGCAACCAATTCAAATGTTGTGGATAAATTTGATAATGGACACTTTTGCTTCATTGGCGTTAGCAACTGAGGAACCTGTTCCTTCATTGTTGGATAGAAAGCCTCAAAGTAGAAATGAATATATGATATCAAAAGTAAAAATATATAAATAAAAATTCTATATTTTTACAGAAAATGTTTAAACATATCCTCGGACAAGCAATTTATCAAATAACTATTATGTTGATTTTGGTCTTTGCTGGGGATCAATTCTTACCAGAATACGGAGATACTTTTGATGATGAATTTGTCAAAATAGATTCACAGTTTATCATTACAGACAAATATAAAGAAATAAGTTATTTGATTTGTTGAAAATTCTTGAAGTAATAAGTTTTTTTTTAGATGGGGTGGTATATTCAATTGTTAGAAGTGGAAGAGATAAGATGTTAAACGATCAAACTCAATCTGATTATGAAAACATTTTCCCTGCTGCAGGGCCTTCCAGACATTTCACAATAATTTTCAATACATTTGTATGGCTGCAAATCTTCAATTTTATAAATTCAAGGAGAATTCATGATGAATTTAACGTTTTAGATGGTTTGAAATGTTTTTTTTTTTAATAATTTGTTATGATGTGTAGGCATTTTAAAAAACAGCATGTTTTGTGGAATAGTTTTTACTATAATTTTCCTACAAGCAATTATTGTAACTCAAGGGGGATTGGCCACCTATTGTTATAATTGGATGAACAACTCACAAGCTGGGGGAGGCCTGGATATAAGACAATGGTTGATTTGCATAGGATTTGGATTTGGTGGGATAATTTGGAGCATGATTTTGAAAATTTTTCCAGAAGCAAGATGTTGTCCTCAGGTAATTTTTAACAATGAAGAATTTATAATAATTTTTGAAAGTTTGGAAAAAAAAGCGCCGATCCTTTACATGATCAATCGAAGATTTTGATGTTGAAAAGATCTTACCATGAAAAATCAATGAATAGAAAATTTTCCGCGATACCTAAGCCAATTTCAAGTTTTGGAAAAGTTTTATTGCTAAATTTGATTTTGGTTTATTAAAAATTAAAGGTCCCAAACCAACCGTTTTGAAGTTTTAGAGAATGATTCGAGCATTTAAAATTTTTAAAAATTGTTCCTAAATAAGACTAAATCAAAAGTATCCAATTTTTTATAAAAATCAATAAATTTTTTTATCTTTTAAAAAGTTAATTGGTGGTGATGAAAATTTTATTTTTTTCCTTTTAATTTTCAGAAATTTATTGAATTTTATGTGAAATTTTTATTTTTTTAATTTTTGTTGATTTTCCAAAATTTTTTTTTTTATCTATAAATTTCAAAATTTAAATTTCTAGTTTTTTTTTTTATATCTGAAAAATTAAAAATATTTTTCTTTAGTCTCTTATTATTTCTCATAAATATAACTTATTTACTAATTTCCAATCTATATTCCGGCTGTTCTTTTTTATGAATAACTTTCAATTTCCCTGAAATTCCATAATGATCTGACAATTGAGTGAATTTCCTCCCTTCAATGAAGAATTTCTCTACAGTAATAGATTTCTCATCCACAAATATCCTGCTGTTTTCTGTGTTGGAAATGTTTTTTGTGTTTGGAATGATTTGCAGAAAATAATCCAAACAATGATTAGAATTCAAATCCTCCTCAGCTGTCAATATTGTTTCCGTAGGTCTCATTTTCCCATTTTCATCTTCCAACGATTCACCATAAGTAGGAGGTGATCTCCCGTTATAATTGTTCCTCAAAAGATCCATAATAATGAATTTTTTCTCACATGAAACAATATTTAATAAGGTTTCATATTCATTGAAAAAATCTCCATTTGTGCTCAAAAGCTAAGAAAATTTAAATTTATTAAATTAAAAAATGGTTTTTACTTCAGGTTTTTTAAAGGAGGTAACGAAATTCAAGGGATGGGTTTCCCCTTTGGCATCTACATTGAAATCAGCTAAAAAAAGGGACAAATGATCCTCTTGAAACCCATTGTTAGTGAGACATTTTTCGATAAATCCTGACAATTCACAAAATTGTTCAAGTCTTGTTACGATGTTTCTTTTCTAAGACAGGAAAATTAAGAAAATTTTTCTAACAAATTACAATTCTAATCTCGTTGCCAACATAAGTTGCTTGTGTATGTCCTGTGAAAAGATGTAAAGTTTCTCCAAAAACATCGATTTTCACATACATCGATCCTCGAAAAGTCAAAGCATCTGGGAAATCTGAATGTTCGAAGAAACAAAGTTCTGAATTTTTGATGGGAAATCTAAAAAAAAAAATATTTTGAATCCATTTTTTTATTTTTTTTAAAAAAAACTTCGATAGAATGACTAAACCACCATCTATTATAAAGTGGGAAAAGAAACTGGGGTCTGGGGAGCTCTCAATAAAATAGAAGCCTTTCTTGATCGCCTGTTTGATGAGTCGATATTTTCGAGAATTGAAGGTTCCAAACACCTCTTGAAGACAAATAATATCGTATTCATCCATGATTTTAAAGAATTCAGCCAAACGCTCATCTTTGTAGTCACTTTTGTTAGTTTTTATGCCGGGAGGGCGAAGGAACAAGTTGTAGGTTAAGAGTTTGATAGAAGTTGGATGGTTATCGGCATAAACTGTATTGCTTTTTGCTTTATCAAATTCAAAATAGTTCATTTTGAAAAATTACCTTCAATACTATTTTGGGAATTATAAACGCTAAAAAAAAAAAAATTGTAAAATAGATGAATGATTGGCTCGGAGACGGAACATTTTACGAAGCATTTTGATTTATAATATTATTAATAAAATATATATAAATCTTTTTTTTTTATTTATTGAGGAATTTTTTTTTTAGAGTGATTTAAAACATAGGTTAAAATCATAGGTAAATAGGTTTTTTTTTTTAAAAAGTAGGTTTTTTAGGTTTTTTTTTTTAAATTATAAAAAAATTTAAAGAAAAAATAATTATTCTGGAAAT
>Ga0302186_10003497_pt1 | contig 11464 bp, 6 predicted proteins | sample II_Bog_E1_2_FD_198782 | JGI IMG/M metagenome (GOLD analysis project Ga0302186, IMG submission 198782) | Peat permafrost microbial communities from Stordalen Mire near Abisko, Sweden - II_Bog_E1_1 | ecosystem: Environmental > Terrestrial > Soil > Wetlands > Peat | place: Sweden: Abisko, Stordalen...
ATTCACAGGCTTCTTCAAATAAAATTTCATTTAAAAAAACTTCGAATTATAAAATCCTAATATTCATTGATTTTCCTATATTTCCAAAATTTCTGCGCCTTATTTTCTATTTCATAAACCAAAGGATCCAAAACCCATTAATAATTTGTATTCAACCCAAATGTATGGAAACTTCACCTCCAACCTTTACAAGCTTTCCTTCACACATTACATTTTTAAATATTCCATAGAAACCCAGCCATCCACTCCTGAGAATTTCCTTGACTTCTGGCATTCTTTCGCCCAACAAATCAAATCCCACCTTGTTTCCTGTTATAATCTCCCCACAATTATACTCAAAGGAACCCTTTATACTAATCAACAATTAAGTCCCGACTTCAAAATTCCCATAATATTCGAAAATAATCCATATTCAGTCCTTTTCACCCAAAGTTCCAACCCTTTTCTCACAGAAAAAGCCGAACAAAAGGCCTTTTTAAAAGCAGTTTTCGAAGAAAAACTGCATGAAATCAAGTATTTTCATTTCGAAAATGGGTTTTATAACCCTTTCGAGGTTTATGAGGAAAAAGCCTTGGAAATAGTTCGCTGGAGTGGGTTTTCATTCCAAATCAAACGATTTTTCAACGATTTCACATTGCAAATTTCACCAAAAACTCTGGTTTTCAGCAAGAAGAATTGTTTCTCTTTGTTGCGGAAAATCAAAGACAATGCGTTTGAGATTTCTAATAAAACTATCGCCCTGCTTTTCAAAGGGCTCAAAGTTCAAGTGAAGCCACATAAAGACTTACAACTAACTGAGTAAAATATTGTCTAAAATCTTTAAAAAACCTAATTTTTCATATAAAAAGTCCTGGATTTTATCGAATCCTTGATGTCTTATTTCCCAAACCAACTGAGAACCTCGAATCTAATGAAGATTTAGACCATTTAGAATCCGATATCCAATTTTCCTTAATCAGACTTTCCAAAGAACTGCCTTCCGAATCAAAACCGTTGCTTTTGCCTCTGAAATATTGCATTTTAATGGGATATTTGCATGAATCCCGACTCCTCACTCATTTCAGAGAGCCTTTGCTTCAAATTTCCAATCAAATCTCCCATTTCCTCACAATTCTCACTCGAAACTCTAAGATTAAAGGAGTTTTCTTTGAATGGAAGTTAGTGTTAGCCCCTATGCCTTTGAATATGCAGCTTTTCAAGCTAGATTCCAATCAGATTCTATTGTCAAATTTCGCTAAGAACCTGAATTTGATCTCATATTCATTGAATTCATCGCAATTCGAACAACAATACAAGGCGATTTTCTGCGAAAACCCGCTTTTGAACTTCCCGAGTCTCGAAAATTGGTTGTTTTTCCTACATTATGAAAATATGGAATTGGGGGATTTGCTTTTGAACAATATCTATATAATAGTGAAGAAATTCGGATATAATGTGATAAAACCCCAATGCGTTCTAATTGATTCATTTTCAGTGGGAGATTGGCTTGAGAAGATACAGGAAAACACACAGAAAACACATCAATTGGCTTTAGTAATGATCCCGAATAGGATAAATACTACAGAGTTCTATGAGAAGGCTAAAACCTTAATAACAGGCAAATTCGGTGTCCCGAGTCAATTTTTCCATACGAAAAACCTGGAAAATAATAAGGAAAATGAAGGTTTTTTCCTTAGGATCTTAAGCCAAATCTCAGCTAAAATGGGATTTGCCCCTTGGGCTTTGAAAGACCTTTATTTCAGCAATATACCTACGATGGTAATAGGAGTGAATATCAGAAAAAATGAAAAGTCTTTGATTATAAGTGTTGTAGGTTCAATGAATAAGGATTTTTCGAAATATTGGAGTGCCTTCACTATAATTCATGAGAAAACCTCATATATGAAGGAAATGGGTGTCTTGATCCTTGAGGCGATAGTGAAATTCAGATTAGTTCATGGCATTTTCCCAGAAAATCTCATGGTTTTTCGAGATGGTGAATTCGATGAATTATGCCTGGAAGAAAAGACATTTCTATGGAAACTCATTGGACAATATAAAGATAAAGAAAAGGTGGATTCTGGCTTTAATTTGGCTTTTGTTAATGCCCGAATTAGTGAAAAAGAAATGATTTTTGGCATTGAAAACATCAATGCCATGTATCAACAAAGAGTGAGCAATCCTTATATGGGCAGTCTTTTAAGGATCACGGGTGAAGAAAACGCCAAATATGAGAAATTCCTCATGTTTTTACAAAGAAACGATAATGAAAACGATATAATGAGACCAACCAAATTTAGAGTCAGTTATGGAGAAGGACTCAAGGGGAAGGATATGACTATGAATTTGCAGAATTTCTGCTTTCATTTGGTTTTCTTGAATTTCTCGTTTTCATCAAGAACCTCTTTGCCTGCTCCTATGCAATATGCATATAAGTTGGGGATCTTCGCAGAAATAGTGGAAAAAAATGCTGGAGGAAAGGAAGAATTAGCAGGAATAATGGAGAATTTAAAAGGCCTTGCGACCAAAGGCAAGTTATATTTTATTTAAATTTAAATTGATATGGTTTGAAAGTTTTTTTTTTTGATAACATGAATTTTCATTTTAAAAACGAGTTTTTTTCATTTCATAGAAATTTCAGAACAAAAAAATGAAACATCCGAATTTTTTCAATAATATTATCAGAATTTTTTTTTTTCGAATATTATAAATAAATTTAATTTTTTATAAAAAAAAAACAAACTTACTTATTTTGTCGTTTTCTTCGATTTACTTTTTACCTTCATTTTCTTAGATTTGGCCTCAGTCACCAAATCCAAGAAGTTCAACGGTTTTTGTAATGTTTTCAAAGCGAAAAATCCCTTGAATCCCTCTTGTGTCTTTCTTGCAAATCCACTCATCTTTTCATTGCCTGTCTTAATTGACTTCTTCCCAGCTGGTAAATTATTATTAGAGATTTTCTCATCAGAAAACGATCTGAACAGTCCATATCCTTGTTTTTTCTCATTTTTTAAGATAGCGCCCCTCACACCCTTCTTTTTTTTCTTTTCCTTGATTCCATCTTTTCGAATTTTCTTATATTTTTCAATGAAATTTTCTACATTGTTCTCATTGAAATAGAATTCAAAGGCCTTTCCAAGGTCGATATCTGGTTCACAAAGCTTTACAATAGTTTGATGTCCTTTATCTGGTAAGACAACTGTGGTTTTGGATTCAACAATAGTAACAGGAGGAACTGGTTCCTTGAGGAGTTTAGTTATTGAGTTTGAGTTATAATTTTCGATATTATTTTTGTTTGTTTCTTTTTCTTTTTCTTTTTCTTTGTCTTTTTCTTTTTCTTCCATTTCGTTATTCGAACCCACCTTCTCTAGAGATTCATAGCTCCCCATAACATCAGAGGTGTTTTCGCTGATAACTTCATCACTTTCCATAGACTTTTCTAACTTTGGTAAACTTTTGATGATCTTTTTCTTTATCAGTAAAGAATTCGCTTTTTTGTTTTTCCGGAAACATGCTTTCCTTGTTTGGTCATGAGAAAACTCATGTTTTAGAATAGTGATGGTTTTATTTGGGATGAAATGAGCCAAGGCGCAATTATCATTTAAATGATCTTTTCGGAGACATATGTGACAACGGATATTACAATTATTGAAATCATGATATAGGATTATTTTATCTTTGATTTCACAATATTTCTCATAATCTTTAGGGAAACTTGTCAGAGTTTCTAAAAATTTCTTATGCGAAATTTTATATACTTTGGTAAATTCGCAAGCTTTGGCGGAATAAGAATGTTGAAATCCTGTAATAAATGAATATTCTCCAAACGATTGTTTATCTTTGAGTTTTTGCAAAATTACTGTTTTTTTCTCATCAATTATGTTAACCAGTTCTATTTCTCCAGTTGTTATAAAGTATATGTTGAGGTTTCTATCATCATTTTCTTCAAAAATCATATCATTCTTCATGAATGTTTCTTCCTCTATGCTTTTAATCAAGGTTCCCAAGAAATTCTCTGAGAAATTATCAGAAGATAATAAAGGATGGTTCCTGATAATTTTCCCATAACCCTCAAGATATAATTCCTGTTTCAATGATTCAGATAAGGAGTTGATAATGTTGAAGATTTCATTGTTAAGTTTCTCATTATGACTTTCCCAAATGAATTTCAAATAGGCACGGATTCTCATTTGCAGATTCGAATTGATGCGTTTGGATTCCATGAATTTGTTGATTTTCAGAATGTTTTCTTGTACTTTTTTCTTGTCTTTATTCATATCTTGGAAGATGGTTGCGATTTTATTCAAATTATAGCCAAAGACAAGACATCCGCCCAGCACTGTGAACAAAGCAAAAGCAACTTCTCTGGGATTTTGAGGGACTATGTCTCCATAACCAACTGTCATAATCGTTACAGTTGACCAATATAACGAATAAAGATATCTTTCATGCACACTTTTGTCTAATAAGCTATAATGACTTAGCCAATTTTCGCTTTGTGTGTTCAAAATGGCTATAAGATGGAAAAAACAAGCGAATAAATGCGAAAAAATCAATGATGTCCCTAATAATACACAAAGGTCTAATATTCCTATTCATTATTAATAAATAATAATTATTCATATGAATTCTTGTATAAAATAAAGAACCCTTCATCTTCGAATCGAGGCAAAAATACTCCTTGATTTTATTGAAACGATTCTTGAACGGCTTCACCTTTGCAAAAAACAACAATTTAAAGTAAAAAACGTTCTCATCCTCCTTGTCCGCGATGAAATAATGCTGCTTCATAAGCAAGCCAAACAAGGCGATTAAATCCAAGACAAAATTTTCCTTCAAATAATTCACACATATTTTTGTTCTGTCTTTGATAAGCACACCATTATCTAGGTAACAGGTGTTGAAATTTATCATTATGTCCAGAAAATATATCACAAATTGAAACGTATATAATGTGTCTAGATTGGTTTCCATCAAAACGAAACTCAATTGCATCGGAATAAAAAAAAACATTATAAAAGTGTTCAAAAACATGAAAATATCCCAACCAACCTTGGTTTTTTCGAAAGGGTGGATGGCTTTGAATTCGAAATGCTTAAATTTCCCTTTGCAATAATATTCAAAGAAAACTCGCTTAATCCAATAAATTATCATGAATAGTTTGTGTCTTTTCAATGTTTTTTTTTTATCAGAAATAAAAAATGTTAAATCGTCTAATAAAATCGCTGTCTTCGGCATGATATAAGAGTTTAAATAAGCTGCTTTTTTTAAGATGGAAATAAACTTTTTAACAAGGAAACTTGATCCTTTCAGAGCTTTTGAAATATTTGATCTGTTAATGGGAGGTTCCTTTGATAGTTTACCCATCGGAACTGGCAGAACCTCATCATCTTCACTTTCAATGTCATGATCTTGTTTGTTTTTGATGAAATTTTTCTGGAACTCAGAAAATTCAATCGAAAAATCCTCTTTGGAAATCAATACAGGAGCCTTGGTGGATTTAAAGAATTGTCGATCCTTATTTTTGGGTTTGGGGTCAATTTGGTTCATAATTTAGATGGAAATTTCGAAAATATTAAAAAACTTTGTAAATTAATAGTTTTATAAGATTTTTAAAGGTGTTTATAACGAGGCCTGAGCAACGGTGATGTTGAAAATTTTCTTTTTTAAATAATGAAAAATTATTATTTTAACATTTAATTTTCTTTGCTTTATGAAAAGTCAGAAATTTGCTCTTAGGATGTTTTATAGAATGTTTCTTCTGGTCTTTCTGCGGAATTGCGGAGTTTGTTCTCAATTCCCTCACCAGCTCGATAAAGTTCAACTGTTTACCTTCATTTACTGAGAAAAATCCTTTTGAATTATTCTTCAATTTTCTGTTAGGTGATAAATTATTTAGAGATTTGCAATCATCAGCAAAAGAAATTAATCCGTACCCAGATTTTCTATTTGATTTTGACAATTCTTTGTTTTTTTTTCTTTTCAATTCTCTTGCAAATAATTTTCTGTTTTGTCTATATTTTCCTATGAACTGAGCAATATTCGAGTCTGGGAAGTAATTGTTAAAGGTTTTTACTAATTCTAGGTCGTTTTCTGAGGGTTTAAAAGAGGTTATTAATGTTAAGTTCCTTTCGTCTTCTTTTGGTTCTTTCAGTTCCTTAGGTTCTTTAGGTTCTTTTGGTTCTTTAAGTTCTTTAGGTTCTTGAGGTTCTTGAGGATCTTTAAGATATTGATAGGTGTTTCTAAAGATGGGTAACTCTTTATCTGAAACTAATTTGTTTTTTATCGTGTGAAATTGAGAATTATCATTCGCATTAACATAATTGTTACTACCAATGTTATTGATATCGTGGTTTGAGTTGCTTTGATGGCTTAAATTATCAAATAGTAAATCATTTTGGCTGCTTGAGATAACATTTTGGCTAATATTAACTTCAGAACAGGAATCACTGAAATTATCATCGCTATTAATTTGACAGCCTTTTCCAAATGTTTTCCAGGCAATGATGATTTTCTTCTTAATATTCAAAGAGTTCAATTTCTTTCTTTTCCTTTGCAAGGGCTTTCTTTCCATATCATTTGAAAAAACATGTCTCAAAACAATTGATTTCTGGTTTGCTATATAATGAACCAGAGGACAACTATTGCTCAAATGATCTTTTCTTAGACAAATGAAACATCTTAAATTTGATTTTGAAAAATCCTGATAAAGAATAAACTTATCTCTAATTTCGCAATATTTCTCATAATCTTCCGGGAAATTTCTTAATGTGGCGATGAATTTCTCATGGGAAATCTTATAAACCTTTGTAAATTCAGCGGCTCGAGCTGAAAACACTGGGTTCATGCCTGTTATGAATGAATAATCACCAAAGAACTCCTTTTCTTTCATAGATTTCAAAAGAACTGGGTGGTTTTCTTGATGGACCACATTATAAAGATTGACTCCTCCTGAGACGATATAATACAAATTAAGGTTTTTATTCTCATTTTCTATATAAATCTGATCATTCTTCATGAAATTCTCTTCTTCTGTATATCTTATCACTGAAGAAAGGAACTCTTCAGAGAAAGTATCAGATTGTAACAAAGGATGGTTTCTCATGTTTTTTCCATAACTATGTAAATATAGCTCTTTTTTCAAAGGATCTGATAATAAATCAATGATTCCTAAGACCTCATTGTTTAATTTGTCATTTTGGTTTTCCCAGACGAATTTCAAATAGGCTCGAATGCGCATTTGCAACGTTGAGTCGATGTTCTTGGATTCCATGAATTTGTTGATTTTATTAATATCGCTTTGGATTTTCTTCCTTCCTTCGTTCATTTCCTGAAAAATGCTCGCGATTTTATTCAAATTATACCCAAAAACAATACAACCCAATATAACAGTGATCAATGTGAAGCCAATTTCTCTTGGATTCTGTGGCACAATATCACCATAACCAACTGTCATTATAGTTATTGTCGACCAATATAATGAATATAAATATTGTTTCATCAGAGGTTGAGTAATAAGTCCATAATTAGTAAGCCAGGTCTTGGGTAGTGGTGAAACAACAGCGATCAAATGGAAAAAACAGGCAAACAAATGCGAAAAAAATAAGGATGTAACTAATAAAACTATTAAGTCAAGTATACCTATATTAATAAATGAAATATACAATTTATGAATTAAAAAAAAACCTTTCACTTTAGAATCCAAACAGAAATATTCTTTGATTCTATTGAATTTGGCTTGAAGTGAAGGGAACAATGCGAAAAAGAATAATTGGAAAAACAGAAATTTATCATTAGGATCCCCATCTCCATTATAGAAATCTTCGTTTTTTGCGATCAATGAAATCATTGCCACAATGTCGAAAACAAGCACGCCTTTTAAATAATTCTTTAAGATTTTTTTTCTCTCTTTCACTACTACCCCATTATCAATATATCCCGTATTGAAATTAATGCACAAATCAAATATATAAACCACAAACTCAGTATAATGAAAAGTATCTCTATCAGAATCGTTCAAAAATTGGAAACTCAGTGTTAATGGGATGTAAAAAAACATTAGTAAAGTATTTACAAATAAGAAAATATCCCAAAAAATCTTCATACGATCAAACGGGTTGATGGATCTCATTGTGCTTTTTTTAATTTTCAGCCAAAAATTCTTGTTTTTTTCATTTACGAAAAATGGCGTTGCCTTTTTTTTTATCCAATTGAACATAAGACCAAGTTTTCCTTTTTTTCTCGTGGAAAATTCACTGGGAATGTGGAAATATGACAGGTCTTGTAAAAAGGAAACGATTTTTGGTGACAATATGGTGTTTAAATTAGCGTTTCTTTTGAGCAATGTAATGAATTTCTTCGTTAAAATTTGGGATGTATTAATAATAGTTTTGGTGATGTTTTTTTTGCTTGCTAGTTTTTTTATGTGATAAACAGTGTTGGAAACTTGATTCTCCTTGATTTTTTCCTCTTGTTTCGAAATTACTAAGGGATTTTCTTTATCTTCTTTGCTTTCTGAATCATTGATGTCGCTTGAATAATCTATGCTTTTTTTCGCTGCGATGAAGTTTTTCTGGAAATCCATGAAATTCTCTGAAGACCGCCTTTTTGGAATCATTTGTGCCGATTTGAAAAAACGACGATCTTTTGAATCCTTTGAGGACCTGGGGGGGTTCGAAATTTCAAGCACTAAATGGCTCATTTCTGAAATATATAAGGTTAACTTATTTTATTTGTTTTCCTAATTTCAAACAATAAAGAATTCAATACATTTTAAGTTTTTTTTGCGAATTTTTTAAAAAAATTTGTTCTGTTTTCAATTAGAAGAAAAATCCATTTAATCATTTAATTTTTTGTTTACAAAGATTTATAATTTTTTAAACTTAATTAGTGTAGGCATGGAGATAATGAAAAAATAACTTGATCACAGTTTTTTTTTCTTTTGTTTTGCAATATAATAGAAAAAAAAAAAAAAAAAATTTCCAAATTAATTATATAAATTTCCCATCAGCTCAAAAAAAAAAAAACTAACCATTTCCAGTGCTATCAAATTTGTTTGTTTTATAACAAAAAAAGTTGTAAATTTAAATGTTTGTTTGTTTTGTTAAACATTTGGGTCTGAAAAAAAACAAAAAAAAGAAATGTAATTAAAAAATATTTCTTTTATAAAAATGATGAATTCTGGAGAAGCTCACCCTCACAGAGTTGTTCTCATAATTGGAGCAGGAGCCGCAGGAATTGCAGCAGCTCTTTATCTCAAAGACCTGGGAATGACCACAATAATATTAGAGGCTCGGAATAGGCGTGGAGGGCGATGTTTGACCAAAGATATAAAGGATTTCAAGGTCGATTTGGGTGCTTCATGGATTCATTGTTATGGTGATACGAATCCCATAAGTGATTGGGTTCGAAAAAACAAATACCCATTAGATCAAAATGAAATTGGATTAAGAGTGTATTTTGATGAAATTGAGGGTCCATTAACCGTTGCTCATGTGATGGAACAACAAGGCAATGTTTCAGAACTTTTATACAAAGCTCAACAAAAGGTGAAAAATAATGAAAAAGCAAATCTTTATGATTCTATAAATCTCGAATATTTACAAATAAAAACTTCACAAAACGATTTGAAAAATAGGGTCTTAGATATGCTGCTGAATAAAACCGAGCATTATTACGCTGCTTCCTTAGAAGAGCTTTCTACCTTATATTATGATCATACTGGATATGGAGAATATGGGGGTGATGGAACTCCTACCAATGGATATGGCTCTCTAATAGAGAAAATGTCGGAAGGCTTAGAGATTATATATAATCAAGAAGTGACAGAAGTTAATTATTGTGAAGGAAATGTGAAGGTGATAACGAAAAGTGGAGAGAAATATGAGGCTGATCATATAATTGTTACGGTTTCTTTGGGGATTTTGAAAGCGAAGTTGATAAAATTTACTCCTGAGTTGCCGAAAAGAAAGCAACAGGCCATAGAAAAGCTCGGTTTTGGTTTAATGAATAAGATCATCTTGAAATTTAAGAAGAATTTCTGGGGGGAAAAAGTGAATAGTTTCTCAGTTTCTTCAAATGAGAGGGGGAAATTCCCATGGTTTTATAGTTTCAGCAATGAAAAAAACGTGTTATGTTGTTTTGTGACTGATAAATTCGCCAAAAACCTTGAAAAAAACAACGATAAAGAGATTATTGAAGCCATACTGGAGTATTTAAAATCTTTCAATCATGAAAAGGAGATTGAATTGGAAGATTATATCATTACCAGATGGGGGCAAGATCCTTATGCGTTGGGGTCATATTCATATTTTGCCTCTGGGTCAACACCAGAAGATTGCGATATTCTCAAAGAATGTCTGATTAAAACGGTGTATTTTGCAGGGGAGGCGTGCTATAAAAATAATATCGGGGTCTGTCATGGAGCTTTTGCCACAGGAATGGAAGCAGCGAAAATGATTATACTTGATAATAAGCTCAAGAATTGAAAAAAGGAGATAAATTGAAACAAAAATGAAAAACTATTTATTTTTATTGTTAATTAGTGAAAAATTATAAAATTGTAAAAAAGAAGAAGAAATCATCAGGATTTTAAAAAGTCTGAAATTTTAGAATATAATTAATTTAATATGAAAGGGAACAAAAAATTTTTATTATAAAACGAAATTGAAATTAATGTTAAATTATTTTAAAAGTCTATTCATCAATTATGTTTAAATTGAAATTGATATGAAAAAAGAAATATTATTTCTTTTCTTTGGGCTGCCAAATTGTTGTTATTTCGAATTTCTTCTCTTCAGGCACACCAATGATATCACTCAAAACCAGACCAATGCCTAAAATTTATTAAAATATTTATGCTACATGCAATAATAAAAAATATAGAAAACTTTTATTTTCCATGAAATCGTTCTTGAAATCTTCTTTTTTTTCAGTTTCAATGGTCTTTTTTCGAGCTAATAATAATAAATGATTAATTTATTAATATATCAATATTTTCAACTAGAAAGTCTGGTTTGAATTTCAGACAGGATAACTGGATCCATCAATTCAATGATTCTTTTATTAACTGGATTTGTCATAAAAGTTTCATCAATTTTTGTGGTTTTTTCTCTTGAGGCCTGCCTTTTCATGGATTTGGATTGTTTGATTTCGTCTAAATCAAAAAGACGAGGAGTTTCTGGTGAAATTGGTTCAGGTTCACGAAAAATGGCAGGCTTCGGAATCATTTCAAAGTACCTTCTCTGCTCTTCATCAAATAATATAAACTTCATTTTGTCTATGTCTTGTAATCTCCGAATGATATTACTAATGTCCATGTATTCAATTATGTTGCTTATTGCTTTGTAATAAATTGTCTTTTTGTAGAGGAAAGGAAATAGATATTTTGTTAAGGAGAACTTGAAATTTTTATCATCATCTAATACATCTGCTTTTTTCTTTGGATCATTAAAGGAGTAATTTACAATGAGATGTGTCAAATATA
>Ga0302186_10003499_pt1 | contig 11459 bp, 7 predicted proteins | sample II_Bog_E1_2_FD_198782 | JGI IMG/M metagenome (GOLD analysis project Ga0302186, IMG submission 198782) | Peat permafrost microbial communities from Stordalen Mire near Abisko, Sweden - II_Bog_E1_1 | ecosystem: Environmental > Terrestrial > Soil > Wetlands > Peat | place: Sweden: Abisko, Stordalen...
AAAAATTTTGATGATTAATATAAAAATAATTTGATGGGCAAAAATTTGATTTTTGAAAAGAAATTTAATTTTGGACTTTCAAAAAAACATAAGAAAAATTATTTATTCTCATTTTCAAGTAGAGCAGCTTTTTTTTCGTCCTCTAATTTCGCAACTTTCGCTTTTTTAAATTTTGGCAATTTTGTATTTTGTCTTTTTTTCGCCTTTAAGGTTTTGTTTTCCAACAAATATTTTATCAACATTTCTTCTTTTCCTTGTAAGTTTCTAGTCGGATACATTTGAATCGCCTCGACAATCGAAGTCTTCAAATGCTCGATTCCGAATCCATCCTTTGAACTGACAGCATGAAGTAAGTATTCGACATTTTTGAATTTCATCAATTGAAGACCCACTGCCAGACATTTATCAAACAGCTTTTCTCTTTTGATTTTATCAGTTTTCGTGAGCACAATCTAAACAAGATCATGGAAATTATAGATAGATCAAGAAAAAAACGGACCAAACTTGTATTTTCACGTTTAGACTTTGAAGAGTGTTGATAAAACGCAAATCTGTGCTTTTGACTCCATGTTCCGCGTTGATTAAAAGATAAATCTTGCATAATCTTGTGGAAACCTTCAAATAATCATATAACGTATTTCTCCATTTTTCACTAATTATTAATCTGGCATCGGTATAACCTATATCAATTATAAAAAGTTAATGTATTAGTATGGTTATTAGGTATACCATATCCTGGGGCGTCTACCAAAAATCCGAATTTTTTATCTAATTCATAGAAATAAAGAGCTTGGGTACGACCCTTAAAATCCAAATTTTATTGCTTTTTTGAAGAGATAATAAAAACCGGGGTCTTTGAAACTCTTGCTACTTTTTCATTGAATAATGCGTTGATTAAACTTGACTTCCCGACATTTGATCTTCCGATGAAAACTACCTAAAATTTGTAAAATTCTTTGACAATTTCATTTTTTTTGAAGATTTTTCAATACTTCCTTTCTTTTCACCATTTCAAGTTGATCTTTTTTTAATTGTTCAATCAAAAATTTCTTCACATATCTGGAATTCACCTCCATGTTTTTCTGGCTTGCAGTCAATTTCACCATATTTTTATTCGAAACCTTTTTCTTTATATTACTAAAATAAAAAATCTTCCTCTTACAAATCGAGATGGATATATATGTGAGCATTTTAGGTGACAATTCACCACAGGATAATAAATGCTATTGATGTTGGCGAAGAATTTGACACTCTTTTCATTAGCCAGGAGTTTAAAAGCAAATCCAATTTTAATAAATCTGAACATTCTAAATTTTTTTCTAGACAAAATTAATTTTTTTTTTCTTAATGTTTTAATTTAATGTATTCCTTCTAGTTGAATGTCTTTGGAACCCAAATTTTGCATTTTCTCAGGCTCTTCAGATTTAATATCAGTCGCCCTATAACTCACCACCTCATGAATGTGATCGTATTCTTTTTTATAAAACAGTGTCAAGAAGGGAGATGTCATTAATGTTGTTAAGATGGCCATTAAAACAAAAACTGTGAACAGTTCAATACTTAAAATATGTGAGCTTAAACCCACGTTCAAAGCTATTAATTCCACCAAACCTCGAGTATTCATCAAAAAGCCCACTGAGATACAATATCTCCATGGATAGTTTTTCATGAATAATTTCGTCAGGAGACAAGATGGAACAAATTTCACAATGACAGCCAAAAAAAAAATCGCTACTAAATACCCACCATCCTCTCCTGTTTTAAGACTCCTGATGTCAGTTTGTATCCCAGAAGAAACGAAATATAAAGGCAAAAGGAAATTCTTAGTGATCAATTCGATTTGAGGGACCAATTTCATAGCAAGGTTCCCCTCTTCTTTCGGTAAGATGATCCCGGCAACAAAAGCTCCGAAAAACGCATGGATGCCAATAATTTGTGTAGTAAATGCGGAAAGAATCAACAAGAGAAATATAATCACCATAAAATATTTGTTATCTTCATCTTCTTTCCTATAATAATAATGGTGTATTTTATGCATTATTGGCCTGATAATAATCAACATTATAAGAACATAAGCAATTGATAAAAGAAAAACGTACCCCCCAGTGGCCGGATCTGATGATGCTACAAAGGATGAAGCCAAAGCCAATAGACACCAAGCCAACAAATCATTAACTGCAGCCATTGATAATGATTGAACCCCTATGGTGGTCTCTAATAATCCTCTGGCTTGAAGAACAGAAGCAAGAACAGGAAATGCTGTAAAGGATAATGAAGTCCCAATGAATAAAACGAATCCTGTCCTATTGCTATTCGAAGGAGGGTCAGGCACATGAAGGTTATAGTCATATAGCCAATATGAAGCTCCAATGCCTACTGCAAATGGAAAAACTATGGATGCCAAGGCTATTGGAAAAGACCGTTTGTAAACCTTTCGAAAGGTTTTTGGTTCCACTTGTACACCCATTAAAAACATAAAGAATATCAAGCCGATTGTTGCCACGACAGTAAAAGTGTTCAAAGACCAAGTCGGCCAAATCGAATTGGTGTAGCCTGGAATCATACCGAAAAGAGACGGCCCCATCAAGATCCCACCAATCATTTCGCCAATGACTTGTGGTTGTTTGATATAGAAAAGGATTTTTCCGAGAATCCGCGTCAAAACCAGCGTTATAACGACTTGAATTAAAAACAACGGGATAGCAGATTCAACTTCTTGAAAGACAAAATATGGCATAATTTTTTGTTTTTTTTATTGATTTGCAAAAGGATATATTATTTAGTAGTTTTAGTCTAGTAGATATAGAAAACATTTATTTCAAAATGAATACATCAATATTTTGCTATTAGGTCCATGCATACATACTATGGACAATTATTTAAATAAGTGTATAAAAATATAAAAAAACTGAAATTATTCCAAAATTTCATAAAATGAAATATTTTCTAACAAATTTTTTTAAAAAAACTATTTTTTTTTAAGATTTTTTTTTAATTATTCAAAAATTTCATGAAATGAAATATTTTCTAACAAATTGTTTAGAAAAAACCATTTTTTTTAAGAGCTTTTTTTTTTTTTTCATAGATTTCATTATTTTGGACTTAGATATTAATCCCTCGTTATATAAATTAAAAATTGTTTTCCGCAATGATTTGTTAAAATTGGTTGTATTCATAATTATTTATGTGAGATAATAACACCATTTTTCACGAACTGGTCATTGGAGGAAAACACGCATTTCCCCCTTAAAAATGTTTCCTTCACTTCCCCATAGAATTTCTGACTTTTAAATAAATATAAGCATTTATACTTCAAATGGATGTTTTTCTGATCCATCTCCACCAATTTAAACGGGTTCCAAACTACCAAATCGGCATCAAATCCAGCCCTAATCTTCCCTTTTTTCTCTAATCCAGCTATTTCTGCAGGAGAACTTGCCAATAGATCTACCAATCGTTTCAATATATGTTCATATTTTTTTTCATTTTTGGCCTCTTTATCTAATTTCTTCTTCTCCCTTAAATAAAGTTTGGTCCAAACCACCTGCAAATTGCTTCCGATGGTCGATACGCCATTGAAGCATCTTTTGAAATTGCCTCTTTCGACTTTTTTGTACTTTTTATCTACTTGAAGATGGAAAGATGACACTGCATGGAAGAGGTTCTTCAGCATCAAGCCATCAATCAACAAATTCCTCGTTTCTTTATCCCGAATACAAGGCGAGCATTTAAATTTGCTTTGTCCTGGCTTTATATGGTTCCTTTGGAAATAAATGAATGGTAAAGAAGTCTCGCAATAAACATTCAAATTATAATCAAGAGCCTTGGCTTTGCTTCTGACTAAAAATGCTGAATTGGAACTCGACAAATTTGATAGAATTAAGGTTCCTTTGCTTTTATCCTTCCTGAAAGATTCTGAGAGAAATGTTAATACACTGCCAACTCCATTAGTTTCCCAAGATAAGGAATGATTCGAGAGAAAAAGCTGATAATCTCTATTGATCTTAAGTTCTTTTTCGTATTCATCTTGTTCCTCGGCTGCCTTCTTGCATTTGATCTTGAATTCTGCTAAGTTTTGGTTTTCAGGGCTGGTTTGATTTGGTGATTGGTGATTCGGAGAGCCTGTGATTTTCCTTCTCTGCAACAAACTCGAAGGGTTTCTATTCTTATTCCTTGGAGGACCAATTTCGCAGGTGTTGGGTTGAGAGAAAAACATAGGGTCCTCATCCTTTCTAATAAGAACTGTAGCATCAATGCCATTTTGAAAATGTGGCTGAGATTGTGTCATTTTAGATTCTTCTTCCTCCTGTTTAACTTGTTCATTATAGTTCAAATGACCTAAGGCGTCTCTTAGACTTCCAATGAGTGGATTATTAAGGAAACTGTTTCTTTTCTGACCCAATGCTTTGATTCCTATGACTTTATTAGCGACGATGTTCTTTTTGATGTTTTCGACCTTGATTTCCTTATTCGTGATGTTTTCTATAGAATGGAGTTCTTGTATTTTTGTATCTTCTTCCTCCGAAGAGTCAGTTGAATGACCCTCGTATTCTAATTCCGAATCCGAAGAGTTCAAGTTCTTTATAATTTCCTTCTCCTCCTCATTAAATGCATAACCCACGATCTCTAGTCTGGCAATTGATTGTTCCTCTTGCAATTTGGCATTTTTATCAGCCTTTTTCCGCAGAACTCCGCTCTGGATCTCTTCAGGTTTTTGCTCATTTTTCTCATTTGGCTTCAATTCGTTGACATTATCCTTGATTTCTTCAGCTTCTGAATCACTTGAGCTCTCCTTATTCGAATCATCATCTAATTCTCCCATTTCCCCTTGAATTCCACCGCCAAATTTCGATGAATCCTTAATGTCCACCTTCAAATCAAGTCTTTCTTCTTTTTCACGATACCTCAAAGGCGAACATGTGAACAGGTCCCTTCCAGAAGCGCTTTCGCAATGAACGAAGAAACGATACTCTTGATTCATGACGGTTTCCAATTTCTTTTGAAGAGATGGATAATGTTTAGTTTCGAAATGCGGCAGTTGATGCATAAGACTCTTGGCTAAGTAAAGACGAAACCCAATGATCTTGTTCTTAGACCAAATTTCCTCAAGAGATTCCAGATTATGAGGCCCCAAATACGCTAATAACCCAGTATCTGTATATAGTTTGCCTTCTAAACTACTGATTCGCCGTGTTAAGGCCTGGGTTTCATCTAATTTATCAGAATATACTCCCATTAATGGATTATCAAGAATGGTGGTGATTCCGCCCTGGAGAGCCATTTTGCCAATATTTTCGATATCTTCCCAATCAGGGTCACAAATACTATTGAGATGCACATTGAGATCGATAAGACCTGGGAAGATGTAACAATTTTCATAGTCGAGGATTTGATAGTTTTGGGTTTTGAGTTGGGAAAGGTCTGGGGAATCGAGGGGAAGTATTGATTGGATTTCAGAATCTTTGATGAGGATATAACCAGATATGGGGGGAGAGTCTGGATCTGTGAAAATGTGCAGGGATTTTATGGCTTTTAGCGAGGCGTTATTTTGCATATTGAAAAAATATAAATGATATATAAATAAAGAATTAAAATAAGGGATTATTATAATAATGTTGAAAGAATAGACGCAACGGAAAATTTTGAAAGAACAAATAAAAAAGAAAAGAAAAAAAAATTAACTGGTTTTATAATTATTTTGTTTAAAAATCAAAATCAACCCACTCTATTTTATTATATACAATGTTTTCAGTTTCGAAATTTACTTTAATTTTAATTTCTTTCAAATTCCAACAAATTTTCTCATATAAAAAATCCTAATAAATTTCAAAAAATCCACCCTAAAAAAAACTATTATGGAACCTTCTATAATCTACCCTCCTAGCGCTATAAACCATAGAATCGAATATCAAGGTGTCTATGGGATTGTGAAATATATAGGACCGTTAAAACATCTCCCTCCAGAAAAAACAGACGCTCAACTTTGGCTTGGAGTTGAATGGGATGATGTTTTGAGGGGGAAACATAACGGCACTATTGAAAACATGTGTTATTTCACGACAGAAAATAATGCCAATTCAGGGTCGTTGCTTAAATTGGATAAAGCGGATTTTGGTGTCGACATTTTGGATGGACTTCTTATCAAATATTTCAAAGAAGATCCCAAAACCATGAAACAACAATTATTGGATTCCATAAAAAAAGATAAAAATGTTGCTGAACACGCAAAACTAGAGAAAAATGAAGAAGAAAAACAAGAGAAAAATGAGAAAACTGAGGAAAAACAAACCAACAATGGTGAAACACAAGATAAAAATAGTGAAAAAATAGATAAAAATGATGAAAAAATAGAGAAAACTGATAAAAACGACCAAGAAGAGAAAGATAAACCCGAAGAATTCAAAGAAAATGAAAAGCCAAAGGAAAGAGCCCCTGCCTTGATCGAATATGACGAAGATGCATATTTCGAGACAGCCAAGAAACATAAGAAGAAAGTGGAGTTCATCGGATTCGATCGGATCTGGAAAAAAATCAACAATTTGAAAGAAATACAGGAGTTAAGTCTTCAGGATTTAAAAATTTCGACTTTTTCACAACCCACTAGCCTTTCTTTATTACTTCCGAACCTCAAGAATCTGGCTTTAGAGAAAAATCTAATATTTGATTATCAACAAATAATACATATAGGTCTTGAATTGCCTTTATTGGAAAGCCTCTCTATATCACAAAACAGATTAAAGGAACCAGAAGATTTCTTGGAGAATTTGAAGGAAATTGAAGTGTTTTATGATAATTCCAATGAAAAAATACAGGTTGATCCAATGAAAGCGTTTCCCAATTTGAAAACGTTGATTTTGATTGAGATGAATTTGCATTGGGGGGTTGTGAATAAAATATTGGGTCTCTTCGGGAAATTAGAAGAATTGATATTATGTCGTAATAAATTGATTAATTTCAATGAATTGACTCTGGATATGGAAAAAACATTGCCCAACCTGTTGTTTTTGAATTTGGAGGAAAACCTCATTAGTGATTTTTCGGGATTAATGAAATTCGGGCAATTGCAGAAGCTTGAAAAGCTGACGATGAGTAAGAACTACCTTCAAAAAATCGGAGAAATCAAGGGATTTGCCGCCTTGCACACTCTTTCTATCGAAAGTAACCTATTTGAAGATCTTTCAGTTCTTTGTGAATTATCACAATTCGAGAAGCTAAATAGTTTGAGATTGAAAAATAACCCATTGGTTTCCACATATGGAGCTCCTTATATAAGACAAAGAGCTGTCGCAGAGAATCAGAACCTAATGACAATTAATGGCAGTGATCTCAAGAAATATGAAAGAAAGGATTGCGAGATCTTTTATCTGAGAAAAACCTTTGAGGAATTCTTCAAAGCCACCAATTCCAAATATTACCAATATGATTTTGATGATTTTCTGAACAATTTCTGCAAAAAGGATCATCCTTCTATTCCCAGACTAATGAAAATATATGGGAACCCATTTGAAATGGACCCCAATGCGAAAAAGGATGAAAATGCACCGGTTGTTCAGAAAAATGTCATGCTAATGCTGAAGATCACAGCTTTAACTGGACCTTATTTGGGGAAGGAACCAATGAAGAAGAAATTTCCAGATTCAACAACGATTGTGAATTTGAAAGGATTTTTAACAAAATTTTTGGGGGTCGGGAGCGAAAAAATGGTGGTTTTTTATAAAGCTCCGAATCAGGGACATGAGCCGATGGAAGTTTTGGAGGAAGATTTGAAAAGTTTGATGTTTTATTCAGTTTGTAATGGGGGGGAGTTGTTTGTGGATGAAAAAGACTGAGGAAACGGAGGGAAATTATAAATTTTTTAAATTGAGAAATTTTATTATTAGCTGAAAGGAAAAAAAATATTGAATTTCTTAGACCAAAGATTTTCTTTTTATTTTATTTTTTATTGTAAATTATTATTTTATTATTTTTTATTAATAAAGTAAATTTTTCTAAAATTAAATTTAGGCAATTTATTTTGCAAAATAAATTCTGACCCAAATTATTCATTTAAAAGTTTTTCTTTCCAAATTATATAATTTTTTAAAAAAAACTAAAATATCTCAATGCCGAATAATCTCCCCCCATCAATTTTCTCCTTTTATTTGTTCTTGATCATAATCCTGTCATTCTCCACGATTGATGCCAAGTCTCCTCCCCATTCTAAAGAATACTCCAACAATTACGAGGTAATATCAATAGTTCCTGATTCCAACAAAATCATCATCCTTGCTAATTATACAGGAACTGACCTCTATTATAAAGACCCTCTAAACCCAATCCTTCAGCAACTCCAAGCTGAGATTTTTCTCCAAGCTGACAATGAGTTAAGAGTCCTAATCAAAGACTCTCAAAATATTCGTTGGGAAATCCCTCAAAAAGACCCTTACCCTCATGACAAAGAGAGCCATTACATTTACGACCTAAATTCCGTGCTTTATAAAGTGGAAATAAAAAGCAAGCCTTTTGCATTTAGAATCATCAGAGTTGCCACCAAAGAAGTTCTTTTCAACACCCAATACTTCAATTTAATCTGCTCTGATAGGTATTTCGAGTTCTCCAGCTCCCTTCCAACAGAAAACATCTTTGGGATTGGTGAAAGAGTCTACAAACTGAAGCTGCAAATCCCTGGGCTTTATACAATTTGGAACAGAGACCTTCCTTCCAAAATTGATGACGCTGAAAGTGGAGCTTTGAACACTTACGGACTTTATCCTTTACATTTGATGAGAGAAAAAAGCGGACATTTTCATTTGGTTTATTTGAGAAACTCGAATGGTATGGATGTTTTCCTGAATAACACTATAATCCGTGATAAAAAGGGTCGCTTCCACGAATTAAAGACCATAACCTATAAAATTACAGGAGGTGTCATTGATTTGAAGTTTTTCTTGGGAGGAGATAAGAAATCCCCTGAGGAAGTCATTAAGATGTACCATAGTTATCTGGGAGGCTATACTTTGCAGGCATTTTGGTCATTTGGGTTCCATCAATGCAGATGGGGTTACCATAATCTAACAGATTTGAATACGACCTTAGCAAATTATCACGAATATGGAATGCCGTTGGACACCATCTGGATGGATATTGACTATATGGTTTCTTATCAGATATTCACTATTGATGAAAAAAGATATAATCTCACTACTTTGGAGTATTTGCTAGAGAAATTATATCAGAAAAGGCTTGTTCTGATCATAGATCCTGGTGTCGCAGTAAAAGAAGGCTACATTCCTTATGATAAAGGCATGCAAATGGATATTTTCATCAAGGATCACAAAGGAGACCCTTTGCTTGCCTGTGTATGGCCTGGCCAGACCCATTTTCCAGATTTCATGAATAATAAGACCCAAAGTTATTGGAATGAGATGTTTGATCTTCTATATGCAAAGGTGAATTTTTCTGGGATTTGGCTAGACATGAACGAACTGAGCAATTTCGTTGATGGTGAAGTAGGTCCTGGCGAATGTGGAATGATAGCTTCAGATGAACCTGTAACAAAAGCAATGAAATTGAATGAAACCATAGATTTTATCTTCGAATTTGTCCAGAATAACACCAATATTACCGTTACAGAGGCTTACGAACGTGCGGTAAAGACCTTACGTTTTGAGCCAAAAAACACCCCCCCAGCACAAGAGAAATGTGGCTATTCACCAGAAGATTATTTCTATGTTTACAACCCAGGAAACACGAAATTAGATAAATTAACAGTGTGTCTCAATGGAAAACATGATGACGGAACGTATGAATATAATGTGCATAATTTCAACGGGTTATTTGAAGCAATGAATACTTACAATTATCTTAAAGATAGTCAAAAACAGTCGCAACCCTTTATTTTATCTAGAAGCACAGCCCCAGGATCTGGCAAGTTCACTACTCATTGGACTGGAGATAATGTTAGTACATTTAAATGGATGAAAGTATCAATAGCTGGATTGATCAATTTTAACATGTACGGAATTCCAAATGTTGGAGCTGATATATGCGGCTTTGCTTTAAATACCACGGAGGAATTATGTTCCAGATGGATACAATTGGGGGCTTTATATCCCTTTTCCAGGAATCACAACAGCATAGACTCTATTGATCAGGACCCTTTTGCTTTTGGTGAAACCTTGATTAAAACCTCAATGAAGAGTTTGAAGTTCAGATATTCGATTCTCAAATATTACTATTCTTTGTTCGTCAGAAATAATGGAACTGGGACTGTGATGAGACCTCTTTTCTTTGAGTTTCCTGAAGACAAGAAGAATTATTTGGATGATGTGTTAGACAAGGAATTTTTAATAGGAAGTAATCTGTTAGTGACCCCTGTATTGGAACAAGGCATTATTCATATTAGGCCTTATTTCCCAAGCAAAAAGACAATTTGGTATGATATAAAAACTGGAAAGGCTCATCAAGGAGGAAAGAAGCATTATATCACCAATACACTCAAAGAAGCTGCACCTATATTCCTAAGATCTGGAAGAAGTATTTATAGACAAAACGTTGATTCTGTGACAAGAACCTATGATCTTGATAATGTCTTTTATTTTTCTGTCGCTCTGCGAAAAGAGAGAAGGAATCGAGCCTTAGCACAAGGAGAAATCATGGCTTGTGAAGATTATCATAATTATGAGAAATTGGAAAAATGCCTTAATGGCGATTGCATGTTGAATGTTGTGTTCAAATTGCAGAAAAAAAACAACAAATTAGCTTTTACGATCAAAATCAAAGGTGAAAAAGATAGAAGTTCTTACGATCTTGTGTATTTATCAGGAGTGGAACTATATGGAGTGGAGGATATGTTGACAAATTGCAACTCCACCGTGATAGTGGAAAAAGTGAATTATTTTAATAACAGATGGGTGACTGAACCCAAGATAGGATTCGCGAAGAAAAGCGGAGAAATTGTCAGAGTGGACTTTGGAATGAGTCTTTCCATGCAAGTCAATGATATAATCATCATAAAGTTTAATTAATTGATGAAAATAAAGAAGAAAATAATAGTTAAAAATGAAAAAATTTGCAAATTTATAAAAAAAAAGAAAAAAATATGCAAATTTATAAAAAAAAAAGAATTAATTCATTTAATTTTTCTTAATTATAAAAAAAATAATTTTTATAGAATTCACAATCTAAATTAAAATCACATTTTAGGTAATGAATTAAGTTTTAAAATACAAACTTGATTTGCTCCAATTAAAAAAAAAAAAAATTTCATTTTGAAATTTATATTTTTTGTTCTTTCGCTGAAAAATTCTCTAATTAAACAATCCTCTTTTCTTTTTAGGACTACTATCATCAGCAAATTTCAAAAATTTTGAAGATTCTTTGTCGATGATCATCATAATCCTTTTGTCGACTTCGGATAGTAAGCCATTTTCAGCCAAGGCCTCAAACTCATCAATTGCTTTTTTAAAATCATTCATTTC
>Ga0302186_10003501_pt1 | contig 11458 bp, 12 predicted proteins | sample II_Bog_E1_2_FD_198782 | JGI IMG/M metagenome (GOLD analysis project Ga0302186, IMG submission 198782) | Peat permafrost microbial communities from Stordalen Mire near Abisko, Sweden - II_Bog_E1_1 | ecosystem: Environmental > Terrestrial > Soil > Wetlands > Peat | place: Sweden: Abisko...
ACATTTGAAAAATCTCTAATTTTTTGGAATTTGCGATTACAAAATTCCAAATTTAATCGGTGTTATTGTTTTTTTCTTAAATATATATTACCTGTAATAATATTTTAATAATGACTAAAAAAATGAATTTTAAGAATTTACTGAAAATTTTCATTTACCCAATAAATAAAATGCAATTCACTACAGATAATTGGCTAAGGAAAGTAGGTGATTTAATCAATCAGGCCGAGACAGTAAAGTCCATTGTTGAACAAAAATAATATATGGATGGGTATCATAAAAGTTCATTTATTTTTTATTTTATTTTATAAAAAATTAATAATAGGGTCACAAAAACAAATTGTTTTTAACAAATTACTTAACAATTAATTCTAAGATTTAAGTCTTTTCCTGAATTTTCCCAATTACATTGCATATTTAATTGTCCACTCTTTTGCAATTTCCCAGAATTTCTCTTTCCTTTTTCTACATTGTTTAGCGATTTTCGGTTCCAAAGCCGCTTTTTCTGCGTTAGGTTCATTCATGAGGAAACTTATAGCTAACAGCACGCTTGAAATACTCAAAACCACACTCCATTGATCTTTAAGTATATCTAAGCTGATGTTTCCAGCGGAATCGATATTTGGATGATAAATCTTTGTAAGAAAAGTTATTTTTGGTGGACTGAATGGGTAATCTAAGGGAATTTCTATATCAACAATGAAATTACCACCAGCATATGGACTTTCATCTGAGCCTCTGAATATTGCTTGCCAATGGAAGAGATCTTCAACATCATTAATATGAAAAAAATAGATGCATTGTTTGTCTTGAGCTATATCGATCAATTCAGCTTCTATTCTTTTGATATTCGTTTGATTCATTTCAAAATAAAATATGTAAAAAATTATATTTTTTTTGATTTTATAATTTGCTGTGCTAATTATATAGAACATTTATTGGTCTTGATATATTTGCATATGAGAATTCACATTAATTTATTAATTCAAATTATCGTTAGTTTCAGTTTCATTTATTTAAATTTAATAAATCTGTCACAGGTATTGTGTGTTTTAAGTAATAACGGTATATATATAAAGACACCAGATAACATTGTTTTACAAAATAAAAAAAAAAGATTGGTTTTTAAAAAAAAAAAATAAGATAATATTATTTTATTTTGATATTTTATAAAATAATTTTCATTTTCTTAATAAAACTTCCTCTTCTGAAATTAAAAGAAGGACAGTTTATCATACTTTTTTTTAAACTAAAACAAAAAATACGATGTCTCATATAATCTTCTCTTCCCATGATATTTTTTTCATCTTATTCTTCACCTGACTTCCCGGTTCCTCAATGCTTTCCATTTGAGTTTCCCAATTTTCACTCCTAAAGCTTGAGACCCATTTTCCCTTCCCGCCTTCATGATCCTTGGCATGATTGACCATTTTCCCAAAACCAGTCATCAAAAAAACTTCCCCCATTTCTTTATTTTTGGTTGTTTTCATCAATAAACCATCATTATTAATGTTCTTTTCTTTTTTCGTCAAAGAAACGATCCCTTCAGTCAAATCCAATTTCTTCATCATAGTCTCATTCAAAAACGCCAAAGGGGTGAAACCATCATTGTTCACGTTATTAAACGATGCCTTGCTTTGAATGAAAAACATTATGACATCATAATTGTTCGAAGCACATGCCATATGCATTGGAGTATCTCCATTAGAACATATTTCATTCACATTCGCACCCAAGCCTATTAAAAAATGGCAGAAATCATAACTTCCTGCCTTCGCAGCGTAATATATTGGTGTGTTTCCCTTAGAATCCTTCTCATTGACATCCGCTTTTTCGTAAATTTGTCCGGATGCCAATATCCAAGAGAATCTGTTATTTTTAACAGCTTCAAAAAGTTTCTCCATCCGAACTACGTTTTTTTTGGTTTTGGGCATGAAAATCTTTGAATATGATTTGGGATTGCTATCATCTGTTTTTTTTCGATTGGAGCCTGGAATTATTTGAGATTTTGAAGATTGCTGGGTTGAAAGATTCGGGATGTTGTTCAGGGTCTCAAATGGCTTTAAAAAAGGGGTGATTTGTTCTTTAGTCTCATAAGATGATGATAGCTGGGTTTTTAAAGGGGTCTCTAATGGTATATCATTGGTTTTAATTGAAGTTTTTCGCTTTTTGATAAGCGACGATTTTATAAGAGAGGAAGCTGGGGTATCATTTTCTAAATTTCTTCGATTTTTGAGCGTTTCTAATTGGAATTTAAAGTTCTTGAAATGTTTCTTCGCAAGGAAACAACGAAAATGACTTTGAATTTTTATGATTTTGGAAAGTTGAGGAGGAGTGAAGATGATTTGATGAATTTCCTTTGGAAATTAAGTGATTTTTAAAAGGAAAAAAAAGCTTACTTTGTCTGGCAGTTTACAAGAAGACGGACCACCTGTGTAGAAATTGATGAAATTTGAAGGGGATTTCAACTGGATTGGGGAATTCAGGTTGAGTCTATAGTTCTCAGCTATTTTTTGGTTGGAAAATCTGATTTTTTGCACTTTATAACAAAACAAAAATCAATAATTTTTCAAATAAAATGTTAGAAAAATTCATAAAAAAACTGAAAAAAAAATCATTAAAAAAGCGAAAAAAATCATTTAAAAACCAAAAAATGCCAAAAATTCTTAAAAAACTCATAATCATCAAAATTATCTAAAAAATGTCAAACAAAAAAAACCTTTTTCTTCATCAACATCATTTCTCTCATATGAGCTAGTGGTCATAACTTTGCTTGGTGGGTGATAGGTCCTTCTGACGACTTCCTTTTTCATTCCTATATCTTTTTTATTGTTATCCTCTTTTTTTCTCGCCACAATCCCATTCCCCAGCCTTTCCCAGATCTTCTTAAACATATTGATATTTTTTTTACTTTCCTTCTTATTATCCTCTATTTTTTTTTCTCTTTCTGTTTTAATTCTCCTCTTTTCATTTTTCTCATCAAAAAGCCGATTTTTTTCTTCTAAAAAACGCAATCGGCTTTCTTTTATCACTGATTTGATCTCTTCATAATTCATCAGAATATTTTCAGCCAAATATAACTCCAAATTCCTTATCACCTCATCATCTATTATATTGATCGCCTCTTGTAAAAAACCCCTATCCACACAAGAATTCAATAAATCGCTCGTGTCCACTATAAATTTCAAATCCTCTGAACTTAAAGCCTCCCCCTCACCAAACTTCTGCAATTTTATATCCCTTTGCTTCAATTTCTTGAAATCTAGATGAATCTCTTGGACCATTGGAAGAAAGGCCAGCTCATACCAATTAGATACATTGATATTTTTCACATATTTAGTCTTGGCGTCACCTCTGCTCTTTTGGAAATCTTTCTCACGATTTGCGGTCCAATTGAAGATTTCCTTCAATTCCTCTGAAATAGCAAATTTCTCCTCATTCGTCGTTGGGTATAAATAAGCTTTCTCATTTTCGCTATTTATCAGCTTCTGAGTCAAATTTAATGTCTTATTATTGCTTAAGGGATGACGATAATTGATCAATTTTGGTATCGTCTTTTTGACACCGTCAGTTTCATAAAAAACACTTGCAGTTCTCCAAAATTTCTCTGCTAAATTTTTTGAATCTACAGTCATATTTTGAAGGATTTTGCTTGTAGTCAATGTTGGAATTTTATCAAGGAAAGTTTGTGAAAGGATGGTAGGCGAAATTTTGAATTGTTGTGGTTTCATCGTATGTTTTTTATTGGCAGTTCGTGGAGAACTTTTTGAATTTTTACGTCCTAGCAATGCTGAGACCACTTTTTCTTGATTTTCAAAATGGTTCAATTTTTCTACTATTAACGACCTTAAATTTTTCTTCAAATGCTCAAATCTACATTTTTTTAAAAAATCGATTTTTTAAGGTGGAAAATGAAAATTTTGCTTCGTTTTCACGTGGAGCCAAGAAAATTGATCTTTTTTGTTCTGTTGGGAAAAAAACTTCAGGTTGGTAAGCTTGACATTTTCTTCATCGTTGAGACGAGAACGAGTGGCATGACGAAGACGCCATTTCTCTAGAAGCGAGTCGATGGTTTTCTGCATACAGCCGATGATATAAGATTGTTTTTCATCGAGGGTGGTTAGCTTTTGGATTGAGGCATAGTAAATGTTAAAACTGCGGGCCAACCTTAAAATCAGAAAAAAATCAATAAAAAATTCAGAAAAAATCTATAAAAAGATTCAGAAAAAAATAAAAAATTAAAAAATCGCAATGAAAAATTAAAAATCATCCAAAAATATTGAAAAAATCATAAAATGAGAAAAAACCATGGTGGTAAGTTCAAATTGTTGGCTTTTTCATTATTCATCTTCATCCTTTGTACTTCATCCACTGACAAATTGATCAACGCCTCGATGAACGCTGCGATCACTGCATTTCCGAAAAACTCGCCTATTTTTATCCTGTTGTTCACTGCTCCGTTTTGATAATTATCCTCATAAATTTGTTTCACAGTCTGTTCGAGTCTTTTCTTCTCCCCTTCCTCATTTTCATTTTCCTGAAAATGTTCTTCTTTTTTCTCTTTTTTCTCAAATCTACTAATTTTCTTGATCATCGACTTGAATTTTTCTTTTTTTTCTGAAATTTTAGGGCTTTTTTGAGATGTATAGTTGCTGTAAGGGGTCTGTTGAAACGAAGGGATCATATCTTTTTTTCTCATCACTGAACGAAAGAGATTAGGAGTTGATGCCTCTTTTGTTTTCTTTGTAAATGGCTTCTGTGGTCTAACTTCTTCATCAAGGCAGTCACCATTTTGCCATAGATAAGAATAGTTTTTACAGAAAAAATTGAATTTTTTATCGATTTTTGCCTCGGTGTCCAGGTCGAAATCGGAATCATCAATATGGACAACTTCTGATTTGGCTGAAACAAGCCTTTGTTTCATCAGTTGTTTTAATTTTTTAATGGAATTTATTAATTTGTTTTATTTATATTTTAGAAAATAAAGACAAAAATCTAATTAAATTCAAAATCTCTCTTCTTCTGAATTTCATCTATGTTCTGCAAAAGTTGATAAACTTCCTTAAGGCCGCTGCTTTGACCAAATCCTCCGCTTTTATCCTCGTCCTTTATAGGCACAAATTTACTAGTTTCTTCTAAGATATGTTCACTGTTAACTTTTTTCTCAACCCCTTCAATCAGATCATTGTTTTTTTCAACTTTCAAAGAACCTGTTCTATTATAAATTTCATTGCCAAAATCAACAAATTCACTTTCTCCCTTAAATTCCCTTTCTTCCTGCCCAGAGGGCATCACTTTCTTATAATAATCATCATTCATTAGATCTGTTAATTTGGAATTCAAGTCCAATTGCTCAGAAAACAACAATTTCTTCATCAATCTTTCATCAGCTCCGAATTTTACTATAGGATATTCGGAATCATTGAGTTTGGAATATCGGACGACGTTCAAAGGGAAATTTGATGAATCCTTGTTATATTCATTCATGGAACTTAAATTGTTAATCACTCTGTTTCGCAGTTTATTTTTTAGCTGGTTTAGCTCTGAAATAGCTTGACTTTTCTCAAATGCGGATTTTTGGGCATTTAGCTTTTAGAAGAAAAAAATTGTGATTAAAAAAAAAAAAAAAAAAAAAAAAAAAAAAAAAAAAAAAAAAATGAGATTTTTCATACTTTCATGATTTCTAATTCCTCGAATAATGATTTCTGTTGAATGAGGACTCTATTCTTATAGTTTTCAAGTTCCAATCGAGCCGTCATATTAGAGCTCAGGACGTTTTTCTCAGGACTCAACTCCTCCAGGAATCTATTATTGTTATTAATTATATTGGTTGGCATCATTTCTGGGATGTTTTGTTTCGAATTGTTCAGACTTTTATTCCCTTTAAAAGAGGTGTTATTGGTGTTTTCATTATTAATGACTGATATGTTCTTTAATCTTTTATCGAGTTTCCGCTTCTCAGCCTCCATTTCCGACTTTTGTTCGAACAGATTCTTCATATCTATTGAGAATCATAAAATATATTTTATAATTTTAGAAAACTTTTATCGAAGATCTTCGAATCTGAGGAATAATGATTCATATCATCCAATTGTTGCTTGATTCTATTTTCCTCCTTTAATTCCAATTGCCTATTGACGTTTTTCTCATATTCCTCTTTCTTCTTCTTCTCAGCGATCTGGTTCTCAATATATTCTTTATATTCATTCTTCTGTTGTTCTTTCTTCATTAATTCTTCAGGAGAATCGCTCCAAAAACCCAATCTCCCCCTTATATTCCTTGCGAAATTTGGTTTATCCTCTGATTTTTCCTTATTATTTTGAAAATTGTTAGGATTATTATTGAGAAAAGGCTCAGGATCCTTCTGTTGATTCGCAAAATATCTATTGTTTCTATTGTTATTACTGTTATTAGTCATCATATTAGTTAAGTTAGTGGGATTATCAGGGGTAAATATGTTGTTTTTCTGAGGGATTTCAAAGTTATTTTCAATAGAATTCCTCATGGCATAGTTTGGATTCAGATGAGGATATGAATAGGTGGGGTAGTTCTGTTTGATAGATTCGTATTCCTGCGAATTCAAAGAATAATCTCGCGGATTACTGCGATTTTTCGCAAAAATTAAGGTGTTTTTTAGAAAACAGTACTTTGATTTACGGAAAAACGCCTGTTTAGACATTTTGAAATCCATCCTTTTTTCAAGGTCCTTTTGAATTTGCTTGTTTCTCTGGTTTTCTTGGATCTGAAAAAATGTTAGAAAGGCTTCAAATTTGTGGGTTTTTTATATATTATCACTTGAGCCTGCAGAATCTCCCTATATTCATCTTTATTAGGAACTACATTTTATTTATTTGTTAATTAAATGCCGCAATATTTGTGAAAATACCATTGGATTGAGGTTTTTTATGAGCTCCCTTCCAGGGATCCACTTCTGGTTCAAAATCTTTGGGATTTTTTGCTGCTAAAATGAAAATTTTTAATATAATTTAGGGGGTTATTAGACTCTTGCTGATAAGATCAACATTTAGAACATCTGCTCTTGATTAGGAAAATAGGGGTGATGATAAAAAAAGGAGATGGAGTTAATTTATGAGATTTATAGGCAAAAAAAAAAAACTTCTCGCAGCTTTGCTTAAAAGAGTTGCAGGTGTTCGCATGTATGGCTCTGAAGTGTCTACTTCTAACATGTGATTATGAAAAATACAATATATATAAAAATAAAACGAATTTATAATTATTTGCAAAGTTTTCTTTGAAAAACTGCTGTTTTATAAAATTCAGATCTCAATTTTTTGATAACTTTTCACATTTCCAAATTTTTTTTAAAAAAATTGGATTCTACTTCCAAACTATTTTTTAAATATCACATAAACAAATTCCCAAAAAACTAAACTTAAAAATAAAAAAAATCCTTTTGCAAAATACTCAATCAAAAAATAATGAACATTCAAGAATCATTCGAATTTCTCTCTTCAGTTGCTGACACATACGCCTCCATTACAAAATATCAAGTCAATCCAAAAGTTGAGCCTGGTTTTCTCAGAGAGTCTTTGCCCACTTCCGCTCCTGAAAAGCCATTGCCCCTTCCAGAAATCATCACTGAAGTCTTTGATAAAATTCAAGCAGGCGCTGTTCAATGGCAACACCCCTACTTTTTTGGTTATTTTCCATCTAGTATGTCCCATTCCACAATCATAGCCGAAATGTTTGCGAATGCTTTTCAAACAAGAGGAGCTGAATGGAAGGATAATCCAGCTCAAACTGAGATTGAGATGGTCGTTGTGGATTGGGTGGTGAAACTTATGGGATTGCCTGAGAAGTTTCTTTTGAAAAATACAGGAGGTGGAACTATTTGTTCAAGTGTCACCCATGGGTATTTCAATGCAGTGACAGTGGCTAAATATAAAAAAATGAAAGAATTGGGGTTGGATTATTCCAGTCCTCAGAAATTCAAATTCGTGGCTTATTTCTCTGAGCCAGCCTTTGGATGGTCTGAGAAGTCTTTGAATTTGAAGGAGATCAAACATCAACGGAATATCCCCGTTTATTTTAATGAGAAGGTTGGAAATTATGAGCCAAATATGGAGGAATTTGAGAGTATTGTAAAGAAGGATGTTGATGCTGGGTTGATTCCTTTTTTTTGTGCTGCAACCTATGGATATACAGCTACTGTTGGTTTTGATGATGGGGAGGCCTTTGGGAAACTTTGCCAAAAATATGGCATGTTTTTGCTTGCAGATGCAGCTTATGCTTGTTCGTTTTTGATTCTCGAGGAATTTAGACATAAATTCAAGGGGTTGGAGTACCTGGACTGTCTTATTGTCAACTTTTCGAAGAATTTTATGACCTCAAATGTCGGGTCGATTTTTTATATAAAGGACAAAAACCTTTTGATTGAAACATTTTCGGAAGAAAATTTGAAAAAAGATCAATCAGTTATTAATTATCAGGATTGGGCTCCTGGATGTTCGCGGAAATGGAATTCTTTGAAAATTTACTTCTTAATTAAACATTTCGGAATCAAAGGTCTACAACAATATGTTAGACATTATATTGATTTGGCAAAATATCTAGAGGAGCTAATGATCCAAGATAAGAGGTTTATTATAGTTTGTAAAAGGGAGGTTTCAGCTATTGTTTTCGTCATGAAAACTCCAGAAGGGAGCGAAATGAATAAAAATGAAACACAAAGGGAATATTATAAAATTTGCCTTGAAGACACGAAGGAAGGATATTTTAGTTTCACACATCTGGGACATGAGGAATTGCTGAGGATTGTAATTGGAAATCCAAATACGACAAAGGAAAATTTAGATGTGTTTTGGAAAAAATTAACAATATGTGCAGATAAATTCTATGAGACATTTAACAAAAAATAAGTAAAAATGCATAATTCAGAGAGAGAGAAAAAAAATAATCAACATTTGATAAAAAAAATTTTAATTAACAAATTTTGAAAAAAAAAATTTAACGAATTTCATTTTGACTATTTTTATCTCAAAAACGAAAATTTTTCTCTCACTAAATAAAACTACCAAAACACATTGAAATCTCAAACTTCAAAAATTTAAATTTAAATTCCCGACTTCAAAACTCTTCATTAAATCAAATGGAATCCGTTGGAATGATGGATGAAGGCTACTTTGTTTCACGAAATGAGATTCTCACCTGGATGAACAATCTTTTGCAAGTGCTTTTTATTTCTTTCCATCCCTTAAATCTTCTTCTTTTAGTTAAATCTCACCAAAATAGAACAATTGGGCACCGGAGCAGTTTATTGCCAGGTTTTAGACATGCTCTATCCTGGAAAGGTCCCTTTAAATAAAGTGAATTGGAAGGCCAAGCTTGAATATGAATTTATTCAAAACTTCAAAGTTTTGCAATCTTGTTTCATTTCCTTCAAAATAGAAAGGATGATTGAGATCGAGAAGCTCACCAAAGCCAAATACCAAGACAATTTGGAATTTGCACAATGGTTCAAACGTTTCTTTGAGATGAAGGCTGCTACCAGGAACGAAACATATGACCCTCTTTCAAGAAGAAGTGGGGCTCTTATAGACTTTAGCTTCGCTGATAAAGTGGTTGTTCCAAAGATTAGGAACCCTGCTCTCTTGAACAATAATAAGAAATGTGTGTTGATGAAAAAAACCGATATGAAAGAAAATTATGCGAGTGTGGGACAAGAAACAGGCAAGAATCAAATGAAGAAAGTATGTGTTGAAGAAAAGAAGAAAAGAGAGGAGGAGAAAATGGTTTTGGGGAGGATCGAAAACATTTTGAAGGATGAAATAATGGAGGAGATGGAAAAGTTGAAGGAAATTTACCATTTGTTCGGTATGCAGAGAAGCATACAGGAAAAAAGCTCACAAATGGAGGAAGAAATTATGTAAATGCAAATAATTTATGATTTTATTAGAAAATTTTAATTTTTTTTCTAAAAAAATAAAATTTCATTAACCAACTTTTCAAAGAAAATATTTAAAAAATAAAACTTCTTTCCGGTTAATTATATCACCCGAATTTCAATATCATTTGGTGAAGAACTTGTATATAATCGTGCCTAATATAATATAAGTAACCAATTTCTTAACTCTATCAGAAAGTAAAGGTTGTTGGGGTTGAAAGACCTGTTGGTTTTTTGTGCCCCCAGGCGCAACAAGTGGTCTTTCTGGATTCTTTTTCTCATTTTCAAAATTCTTTTCTTTTTCTAAAGTAAACTATAAAATCAATAAAAAAATCATTAAAAAAATAACTTGTGATTTCATCTTCATTTACTTTTTTCTTCACTTCTCCAACTTTATTCCCTTGACTCATTTCCTTTTCCTTCTTCCTTTCCAATCCTCTTCTTTTTAAATATACAGTCAACATTTCCACTGTATTCTCAAAATTATTTTGGATTTTATCGAGACACTCATCCTTTTTATACAAATTCTCAAATGTCCCTCTAATGCCCCTTTGTGAGATAACACATTTGCATAATTTCTTCTGAACCTTGTAGATTTCATCCCTGAAAAAGTATTGATAACTAAATTTAATAATAAACAGAATCGGCATCAGGATGTCTCGTTGTAATTGAATCCGTTCGAAAATGCTCATAAATGGGAAAATCTGGTCAATTAAATCTCCTTCATTGTTATTGAGAAAGAGGTAATTCATCTCGATGAAGAAAAAAGCGACCATTGTGCCAACCACCCATTTTCTGCTTTTCTTAGAATTCTCATCATCTGAAGAAATCAAAATTATTGCAGTCATTATCACATAATAAATGGAGTTTTCAAAAGCTTTTTGATACAAAATCATTTGGAAACGTTGTGAAATTGACATCATTTCTTCTCTTTTGTCGAATTTCTTCTTATTGAACTTGTCATAACTGTTCTTCAAAGGCGCGTTGCTTAGAATTTCCTTGATTTCAGAAAGTCGGATCGTGTTGTTCAGGAAACTAGTTTGTTTTTGCTTCTTCAAAGAATCCACACGGATTTGGAGGTCTTGCATCTCGAAGACTCGGGGAAGATTCAATAATTCAAAGAAGTTGGACTCTTTTTTGGATATGAAGTAAACTACATGGATCGAGAGCAGGATTAAAGCGGAAAGCAAAAATCCGAAGATGCGATATTTTTTATGACGCTTGTTTTTGGAGAGACGCCCAACAAAAAAACTCAGAATTTTGCCGCTGAAGAAAATGTCGAAAAAAAGCATGAAATTATCTTGTCTCATTTTTGGAGTCTTGGGATTTTTTATTTAAAATAATTTATTTGTGTATTTATTTCTTTTGGGAGAAAAAATTGCAATTTTTAATTTTAATTTAATTTTCAAATTTAAATTTTTTTAAAAAAAAAATTAATTAATTGTATAGAATTGAAATTTTTAAAAAATCAAAAAATAAAAAAAAGAAGAAGGAAATGACTGATTTAAAACATTTTTAGTTTTTCTCTTTTAAATTATTTTTTCACAAATATTT
>Ga0302186_10003506_pt1 | contig 11451 bp, 11 predicted proteins | sample II_Bog_E1_2_FD_198782 | JGI IMG/M metagenome (GOLD analysis project Ga0302186, IMG submission 198782) | Peat permafrost microbial communities from Stordalen Mire near Abisko, Sweden - II_Bog_E1_1 | ecosystem: Environmental > Terrestrial > Soil > Wetlands > Peat | place: Sweden: Abisko...
CGTAAAAGAAATTAACAAAATGCAAGTTGGAGATATGGTTCTAACGCATGCAGGAAATTATAGCCCTGTTACCAGAGTTATGCACCGAGTTTACAATGGTATTTTATATGGCATAAAAGCATCTTATTGTGACAAAGTTTGGCTCACTGATGAGCATCCTGTTTATACCTATGATTCTAGGCTTGATAAATATAGGTGGGTAAGAGCCGATAATTTGTTTGGTATGAAAAAGAATCAGCCTAGAGGTAAAAAATATTTATATGTGGCTTTTCCTAAAATAAAGCCCATTACTACTGAAGACTATATTTTTTACTCAACCATTTCTGGGCAATCTACTAAAGCAGATGCATTTCTTGCTAGAATTTTAGGCATTTTTGCACGTTGTGGGCACATTGACATAAATGATAAAAACACCGTACATTGGTTTCTCAAAGAGGAAGATATAAATATAGTTCATTATCTGCAAAAAAAGTTTTATGAAAAATACAGCATTAATTGTCAAGTAAAATATGAGAATTGGAAAAGAGCGATCAAAGTATCACTTACTCATCATGATCTTGCTGAGATGTTTTATAATTTGTGTTATAGAAATTCTGTTATAAAAATTTTCCCTATAGATTTTCTTCATACAAATGCGATTCTACAGCGGGCGCTTTTAGAAGGTTTTTTCTTAAATATCAATCATACAATCCCTGATAATTATACTGCAAATGAATTGAGTAAAGAAATGGCTTATCAAATTCGGGCTTTATCAGCCACTTTTGGTTTTAATGCCAGTATAAAAAAACAAATTAAAACTTATGATGTCACATTCATTAAAAATGAAAAATATAATAGAAGTGATTATGTGTTGATGCCCATCACAAAAATAGAATTTAAAATGGTGAGAGAAGCCGTTTATAATATCGAAGTAGAAGATGATCATAGTTATGTCACTGATTTTGCCTTGCATAATTGTGAGGTTTATACTTGTGAAGATATGTTGGATAAAACTGCCCCACCAGGCAAAAAAAGACCGAAGCACAATCATTTAACATTATTGGCAAAAAATTATACTGGATATCAAAATCTTCTACAAATAAGTGCTATTGCTTCATCAGAAGGATATTATTATGACCCAAGAATCGATCATAAGGTACTGGAAAAACATTCTGAAGGAGTTATAGCATTAAGTGGATGCCTCTCTTCAGAGGTCAACCAAGCATTGTCTCAGGATAATTATGATTTAGCAAAACAAAAAGCAGAAAGATTAAAAAATATATTTCCTGATTTTTTTGTAGAATTGCAATATCACGGAATTGATATTCAGCGCAACAATACACCGAAATTAATACAATTAGCACAAGAACTAAATTTACCCGTTGTGGCTAGTAATGACGTACATTATATAAGTAAACCAGATTATGAAATTCATGATATTTTAATATCAATGAAAGATTTAAGAGATAATAAAGTTTACAATCCTCTTTCTGGGAAAAAAATTGCCTATGGAAGTCATCAATTTTATCTAAAATCAGCAAATCAAATGAAAAAAATATTTGATGATGTCGCGCCGGAGGCAGTAAATAATTCAGTGTTAATAAGTGAAATGGTTGAAGATTATTTTAAATTAGACGTACCACATTTATTACCTGAAGCGCAAATACCTAATAATCCAGAATTTCTAAAATTCAAACAATCTACATTGCCATACCACCGTACTAATGATGCATACTTGGCATACATGGCATTTGATGGACTTAAGAAATTAGGTTTAGATAATAATAAAACTTATGTGAATAGGCTTAAAAAAGAATTGTCCCAAATCTGGTTTATGGGCGTAACTGATTATTTCTTAATTCATAACGAAATCGTAGATTATATGAAAGAAAATGATATTCTTTATGGAATCAGAGGTTCTGGTGTTGCTTCATTAGTAAACTATTGTTTGGAGATTTCTAATATTGATCCTGTAAAATGGAACTTATTGTTTGAAAGATTTTTGAATCCTGGAAGAGGAACTCAATATGATTTAAAATTTAAAAATTTAAAAGTAGAAGAAAATCCAGAGCCTTTACCAGATGATAAGGCTATTAAAATTATTAAAGATAATCTAAAACAAGAATTAGAAAAGAAGCCAGAATTAGAACCACAAAAGTCACATTTGGCAAAAGAATTGTGGGTGGTAGAGAACCAAGGATTATCTAATTATTACTTAGATATTCTAAAATCTAATCAAACAATCGAGAAAAATGAAGTAAACAGTTGGCTTGCATACGCACTTAATATTGTTAAATCGCCGCCTGCCGGTGACTTAATTATTAAAAAGGTTGCAACATTACCTGACGTAGACACGGACGTGGATAAAAACCGAAGAGAAGAATTAATTGGATGGATGAAAAAGAAGTTCGGCGAAGACAAAGTTATGAATATTGGTGCCTGGGGAACATACCAGGCCAAGGCCGCTGTTTCAGGTGCATTAAAAACATCAGAAAGATTTAATAAAAAATTCGGAGACAAAGTTGCACAGGAATCAATTAAAATAACAGGTTGTATACCAAAATACCCCACAGACATCACAATTGATGATGCACTGGATAAATCAGGTTATTTTAAAGAATATTCCAAGCAATGGTCTATAGAAATTGATCATGCTAAACAACTTGTTGGAAAAATCAGTAATCTTACAACTCACGCCGCAGGTGTGATAATATCAAAGGAGCCAATTAAACTTCACGCACCAATCGAAAAAAGTAAGGACGGACTTTGTGTTGGGTACGACATGTCATCTGTGGAAAGAGTAGGTTTGGTTAAATATGATATTCTAGGACTTAAAACCCTTACAATGCTTTCATTAGCAATAAAATTAGTAAAAGAGCGTAAAAACGAAACTATTAATTTAAGAAAATTAAATTTAGATGATGACAAAGTTTATTCTCTATTTAAAAAAGGACTCACAACATCAATTTTCCAATTTGGGTCAGAAGGAATGAAAGATTCTCTCAAACAAGTGAAAGCCGAATGCATGGAAGATCTTATTGCTGTTGTTAGTTTATATAGACCTGGACCTATGCAATACATACCAGATTATGCTAAAAGAAAACTGGGTAAAATAGAATATGATTTAGCGCATCCTTTATTAGAAAAATATCTTTCCACAACTTATGGAATTTTAATCTATCAAGAACAAGCAATGTATTTGCTTAAAGAAATGGCGAGATTTACTTGGAATGAAGTAGATAAATTAAGAAAAGCAATTAGTAAGAAATCTAATAAAGATTTTAAAATTATCTGTGATAAATTTAGTTTACAATCTAAAAACAATGAAATACCAGATAAAATCATTGCTGAAGTTTTAAAACTAATGGAGACTTTTGGATCTTATGCTTTTAACAGGGCACATGCGGCATCTTATGCTGATTTAGCGTTTCAAACAGGATATATGAAAACCTATCATCCTTTAGAATGGATGACGGCATGTATACAAATTGTTATAGATGATACAGACGCAAAAAGTGATGAAAAATTATTAGAGTATTTTGAAGAATGTAAAAATATGGGGATTAATGTAAGAATGCCAAATGTAAATATGTCAGGCATGAATGTGGAAATCGTAAATGATGAAATAGTGTTGCCGCTTACTTATTGTAAGGGTGCAGGAACACAGGCATTATCTGTTGTAGAAAATAAACCATATGATAATTTAAATAATTTTATTCAACAATCATCTGCAAATAAAACAATTTTTAAAGCATTAGCCTATGGCGGTGCATTAGATCTTTTTGAAGAAATAAAAGATTTCGAAAATGAAGAAGTGCTAATAGAATACTATGATAATCAAATAAAAGAAATTAAGAAATTTAATAAGAAGTTAAATAGTATTAATATTGTAAATAAGACCGACCAAATTAAAAGAGAATGGTCAGCAGACTCATTTTTTGAGGATTTTTAAAGTATGAATTTTAATGTAGAAGATCTAATATTAAGGCCTAAAGAATATAATGAAGATAATTTTAAAGAAGATTTTTCAAATCTTTTAAAATCTTATGACGAATTAAAACCAATCGATGTGGATGCTATGAGGCAAGAAATAGATGATTGGGATTTATCTGTACCTAAAGAAACAACAATAGAATTAGAAGAAATTTCAGCCTGTTATACTAAATTCATAGAGTACAATACTAGGATTAATAAAATGTTAGATGATGCGAATAGCCATAATGAATTATTAAAATTTATTATTTCTACAACAAAAGATTTGGCAGTACAATATTTGCCTGGCAAAACTAAAACTGGAAAAGAATCGGTCGCTGTGACAATGTTAGTACCGGTGGCCAAACTTCAAAATAAAATAGACATTTTATATTCTTTTGTGAGTAATACTAATAAGTCTATCGAGTTTGCAACTACCCAATTAGCAAGAATTTTAAGAGAAAGAGAAGCCATCGGCAAAATTAACAATGAAGAATACAGAAAAGGAAGTAACATTATTAATAGAAACAACAACAATGTTGTTGTAAACACTAGAAATAAATTAAATATTTAGTACTCAAGTAATACAATTGTAATTATTTAAGTATTATTATATGACGCAAGTCAAGGAATTAAAAAATGGCAACAAGAACAACAACAAACTCAATTTTATCGTCAAACTCAGGCTCAAATAATTTAGCCAATCGACCAACATTAAAAGAAATTCTATTGGATTTCAAAGTTGATGCCGCTCATCAACAAAATATACATAAAATTCGCCTTGTAGGTGAGCCAATTGTATATTTGGAATATTCGGCAAAGAAAAAAGATTTTGACAATCTAGATGATAAAGGTCGCCCTACTGAAATCTCAGTACCGTTTCCTGATTCTGAAATAAATCAATCTTTTACACGAATCGGTCATGATGATCCTAGTCAATGCGAATGGGCAAAAGCAGGATATATTTCTAGTAAAAAATATGCTCAAAATTGTATTGAGCGATATGCCGATGGCACTTTCGCTGTCAAAATTATCAACAAAGGCGCAACAGTATTCAAGCCAATGGCCCAATGGGAAAATGGACAATTACAAGAAAATGTAGAAAGTGGAGAAAGCAATACTGTATTTCTTGGCGGTCGAAAGGCCCCAATGGTTAAGGTTACTGCCGACTATGCTCCTACTAAACCAGGCAAAGTAGAATACACTGTAAATATTCCTTCTAAAGAATATGAACTTACAGAAGACGAAATCAAAACATTAATGGCTTTAAATCCTCAAACTTCTGAGCAATTAAAAGAAGCACGAGAAGATTATGAAGTTAAGCGATCTAAAAACCCTTATCTTCCTTTGTTTGAAGATTTCTTCGTTGGCGGTCATAATCTTTTGAATATTTTTAAGTATACGCCACCTAAGACTGGCACAAGCGGAACTTCAAATTCTGGTCAATCTAGAACTGAAACTTCTAATGTTGCCACTATAACAGTTGACAACGACGATGACCTTACATTATCCGCGACAGCCAATACAACTCACGAACCAGTATCAGAACCTACAACCTCTCATCGAGGTCGTCCAAAAACAGTCTCTGCGGCGACAGCAACAGTATTTGAAGACATTGTAGAAGACGAAAAAGATGAATGGGAGTTATAATAGTTCATTATTTTATAATAATTAACAAATGTAAATTAGGAACTATAAAGAAGTGAGAAAAGATAAGGTAGATAAAATCGAATCCAAAGAGGACGCAGTAAAATTACTACAGCAAAAACTCAAAACATTGGGTATTGGCAGTAAAAGTTTTATTACACCATCTGAGATGGCTGAAGTTGAATTTCTGCCTACCGGTCAAGTAGAAGTTGACGCTGTACTTGGTGCTGGTGGTGGAATTCCCAGAGGAACAATCGTAGAATTTAATGGCGAATCTCAGTCTGGAAAAACATATCTCGCAATGAAAGTTATGGCTCAAGCCCAACAGAGGGGAGAATGGGTGTGTTTTGTGAATGCAGAAAACACTTTCTATCCTCCTAGGGCTCAAGCCTTAGGCCTAAATCTTAATGATCCTAATAGTTTTAGAATTGTTACTGATTTAGGTTCAGCAGAAGAGTATGCCAAGGCTGTGTATGCAATTATTGACTCAGAATTATATAGTGTTGTGGTTGTAGATTCATTATCAGCATTAATTCCGCAAGATGATTTTGAAAAGGATATCGCAGAGGTTGCTAGAATTGGATCTCATGCAAAATTCACTAAAAGATTTCTTAAAGATTTAATGCCAAAGTGTCAGCGGACTAATACAATTATAATTCTAATTAATCAAAGATACATGGGAACAGGAAGAATGCCTGGGTCTATGGAGGAAACCGCAACTGGCGGCAAAGGAATCACGTTCTTTCCTCATATGCGACTTTGGATCAATAAAATTGGTGGAGTTGCAGGGAAAATTATTCGAAAGAATGATACTGGGGAAGAAGAAATTATAGGTGGGAAATCGAAACTAGAAGTTAAAAAAACTAGATATGGAACACCAGGACTTGTCACTGAATTTCCAATTATGTTTGGAGATGCTGAATCAGATCCAATTGCAGAATTTTTCTATCGCGCGAAGGCTAAAGGGAATGAGTATATCAAGGAGGTGAGAAAATCATTAAAGTATACAAATCCCGATACCGGTGTAGTTATAGAAAGCAAAGACCCTGTGGAGATGCTTGAAAAATTACAAGAAGAATCTGCTCCAGAAAAACGAACTAGGAATGATAATTCAACTACGGCATTTGAGTACATTTGCGGTAGATTGAAAATGTCATCAGTAGAAATTGAGAAACTTATTAAAGCGGCTCAAGATCGACAATTTGATCCAGATATTGAAGATGAGGAAATCTAAAAATTAGAGACTATCTAGAATATAATATTGTAAATGAATCGGCTGAGTATGTGAATAAAAAACACTTCTCAGCCGAAGTCATTGATGAATTTGGAATATGTTATATCCCAATTCATGGAACCAGTCGTACAGATTTAATTTGGGGACGGCTTGGGCTTCCTATTCACAACTCACATGGTAAGATTATTGCCTATGCAGGAAGAAGATTAGAATCGGAAATCAACAATTTAAGTGATGCTTATTTAGATAAATATAGAAATGATGATATGGCAAATGCTAAATTAAATAAGTGGAAAAATAGCAAGTGGATAAATGAACCATATGATAAAATAAAGAATTTATATAATTTCCACAGGGCCGCAAAGTATATATATGATTCCAATTATGCCATTATTGTGGAAGGATATTTTGATGTAATGGCTTTTCATCAAAAGGGAATTAAAAATATTGTTGCCACATGTGGGACCACATTATCTAAACAACAATTATTTATGCTTAAAAGTTTGTGCGATTTTGTATACGTGATGTATGATCCAGATACCGCAGGACTAATTGCATCTACTAAAGCACAAGAATTATGTAATAAATATAATTTAAATAATAAAATTATTCAGTTACCAAATAATATTGATCCAGATGAATTTATAATTAATAAAAATAGTAACAAACTATCAAATATACTGGTAAATTATATTAATAACGATAGTACTACTATTATATTAAATTAAGAGAATTATGAACACAATTTGGAATGTAAAAAAATATGATTCATCGATTGTTGATGAATTAGAAGAGATAGGGTTAAACCCTCTGATCTCTAAAGTTTTGGCCGGACGAAATTTAGATAATAAATCTAAAGTTGAGAATTTTTATAATTTGTCATTGAAAAAATTACATAGCCCATTTTTACTCCCAAATATTGACAAAGCAATTAATAGGATTAAACAAGCAATTGAATCAGATGAAAAAATTTATGTCTGGGGTGATTATGATGTCGATGGTATCACGTCCACCGCCACAGTAATCACAATTCTTAAAAAACTAAATGCAAATTTTGAATATCATGTACCACATCGACAATTAGATGGCTACGATATAAAAGAAGAATCTATAAACAAAGTACACAAATCTGGCGCAACCTTATTAATGACTGTAGATTGCGGAATACTTGCTTTTGACGCCGCGCAAAAGGCAAAAAAACTTGGCATTGACCTTATCGTTACTGATCACCATACACCCTCAGAAGACGGATTATTGCCCGAATGTTTAGCCGTAATAAATCCAAAAATTTCAGATGAATATCCCTTCAAAGGTCTGGCTGGTGTAGGAATTGCGTTTAAAGTAATGTGTGCGCTGGCTAAATTAATGAATTATCCTATCAAAAATGTTATTGAAAGCACTATCGAATATGTGGCATTAGGCACTGTTGCTGATATTGCACCAATGATTGATGAGAATAGAATTTTAGTTTATCATGGATGTAAAGCACTGAACAATTCTGAAAAACCTGGAATTTTGGCATTATTACGTGTTAGTCGAGTCACTAATATTGATTCTACTAACATAGGATTCACATTAGGTCCAAGGATTAATGCTGTTGGAAGGTTGTCTGATCCAAGAACTGCATTAGATCTATTAACATGTGATAATCTAATTGACGCAGAAGAATTGGCCCATGAAATGGAACAATCAAACTTACAAAGACAAATTATCCAAGCAAAAGCCTTTACCACTGCACAAAAAGAATTAGAAGAAAATTATGACCCTAAAAAAGATCAATGCATTGTAATGGCTTCAGAATCTTGGCCTGCGGGTGTTGTAGGATTAATTGCTGGAAAACTAGCAGAAACATATAATGTTCCTAGTTTGGTGGCACATATTAAAGAAGATGGTTATGCAAAGGGATCATGTAGGTCGGCAAAAAGAATTAATATTTTAGAATGTTTAAAAAGTAAAAATTGCGTAGAATTATTTAGGAAAAAAGGTGATCAATATGTAGTTGGAGGACATGCTTTTGCCGCAGGTTTTGAGGTGTCGGAAGATAATATTGATGCATTAAGGTCTGCATTATCTGCTGAAATTAAATCTCGATATCCAGACACAGATGAAGAAAATAAGATTTTTAATTATGATGCGGTCATTAAACCATATGAATTGAATGATGCATCAATTAAGGATATGAGAAAAATTTCACCTTTTGGAGAGCAAAACCCAATCCCCGTGTTTTTGTTAAAAAAAGCAAAAATAGAAGAAATTAGTCAAATATCTCAGGGGAAACATTTAAAATTTAGTGTTAGCCTACCAACAGATGGATTTACCACTAATTTTATTAATGTATTGTGGTGGCAACATGGTGATCAATATGATGATTTTGTAGATGTAAAATATATTGATATACTTTTTAACTTTGATTTCGCCGCTGATAAAAAAGGATTTTTCTCACGAACATTATCTTTGTTCGCTGTAGATATAAAAGCAAATGAAAACCACATCTAATTTAATTGAAGAAGAATATTTTGAAACTAAGATTCTTGAATATCAAGAATCTGTAAATAATAATAATATAAGTTTAAGCAATGAGTTGTTTAGAAAAATTTGTAATATTTATAAACCTGAGAAATATATAAATACATGGCAAAAACAATACCAATATTTATATGATTCTCCTGAAGATTTTAAACAAGAATATATGAAAATATTTATTACAACACTGAAAAAATGGAAACCAAGAGATCTAAGAAATAAATCAAGATATAATGGTGTTGGAAGTTTTAAAAATTATTTTTGGGGTAGTTTGAGCCATAATTTTATCAATGTCGTGAAGGCTGTGGAAGGATCTGCTAAAAGAAATATTAGCACAAGGTGCCCTGAATGTAATGAGTGGCACAATCCTATAAGTTCACATATTATTAAAAATCACACATCTGTATTGTGGGAAAAATTAAATAATGATGGCATTATGATTAATGTGATATGCGAGTGTCCGTTCTGTAGTAATAATATATATAAGGGCACAACTAAAATTACTAACAATGATTTAGTGAAAAAACATATTATTTCAAAACATTTACCTTTATTGTTTGAAGCCTTTTCTGAGAAACATCCGGATTTTGTACATCACAATACAAAGCACTTTTCTGTAGATTTAGAAGGCGAAGACTCTACTAATATCTATGATATCACGCCTTCATCAGAAACCTTAATTAGCAAATTAGTAAATAGTAACCTTTCGGAAATTCAAAAAATTATGATTGACCATATATTCTCTAAGCAAAATGCGGCATTTATATATAGTGCGAAATTATATAAATGTGAAGAATGTGTGTTTAACGAAGAATTGGAAGATCTAAAAGAAAAAATTCACATTCTACAAGATATTTAAAAAATGTTACTTTCAGAAATTAAAGTTGGCCAAAGATTTAAATGTACTTTTTTTTACCAAAAAGTTATATATTTAGATGTGTAAGTATTGATGATCAACATTATACGTCACCAATTAGATTAGTAACATATGCAAATAATCAGATAGTATGGCTTTCTCCCTTTTATTCGAGTGATCAAGAATTTTTTAATAATTATTATTCACTGATTGAAACAAAAATTCCAAAATATCTAATAAAAAATGAATTATAATATTGGTGATTTCTATAAAACTAAAATATCATGCAAATTATGGGTATTATTTAGCATTGAAGTAAATAATCTTGTGACTTTAAAACCAGTGTGTGTAAATGATGGGCCATATAATTTTAGTTTTATACCCGGAAAAACTACGGAACTTGTATTTAAAAAAATATTCCGCCCATTATATAATTGTCCAGAATATTTAAAAAATGATTAATCTTAAACTTTATTCAAAATATGAATACATCACATCTAAAAGTATATATTATATAAGCAATTTAGATGTGAAATTATTATTTTCAACTACTTCTTCTGTGGAGTTTTCACACGCAGACAAACCGTCGTATAAATTGTATTTTAATTATAACCAAATTAATAATGGATATTATTTAACTTACTTAAGGAAAATTACTGCAAATAAGCCGAATTATTTACTATGATCAATTATAAAATTGGAGACAAAATAAGGTTTAAACATCATGAGGAAATTATTGAAGGAATAATTAAAGATGTCAAAGGCGCTATGCTATTAGTGAAATATTCACATACACCATTAATCTCAAATAATATCTGGATAATTAAGGATTTAATATGCAACATGGCCTGCCCGAATTACCTCATACTAGAAGATAATGAATAAATTTAATGTAGGTGATTATGTGATATGTAATGATATATTTTTTAATAATCATTTAGGAAAAATTATTAAAATCAGAGGTCGTAGGTATTATTTAGAAACAGGAAAAAATTATTTAGAAACAGAAAAAAATTATTTTTTTTACGAAACAGAAATGAGATTGTATATAAAAGATTGCCCGAAATATTTGAAAATAAATAAAAATGAATTTTAAAATTGGTGATTATGTGATTGTGAGCAATCCTTACTACCACTGCAAAGAATTGAAAAACTGTAGAGGAAGAATAGTAAGGATCATTCACTTAAGTGGCTATTATATTTCTGGATTTGAGGATTTTATGTTTTATAGCAGTGAATT
>Ga0302186_10003509_pt1 | contig 11446 bp, 15 predicted proteins | sample II_Bog_E1_2_FD_198782 | JGI IMG/M metagenome (GOLD analysis project Ga0302186, IMG submission 198782) | Peat permafrost microbial communities from Stordalen Mire near Abisko, Sweden - II_Bog_E1_1 | ecosystem: Environmental > Terrestrial > Soil > Wetlands > Peat | place: Sweden: Abisko...
ACAAAATTTCAAAAAATTTTTAAAACCCCCCCCCCCCCCCCCCATTAAAATATCATTTCTTACCTTAATACTAATGACAAAATGACCCCCATTTTTTAGGTAATGTTGGCAATTTATTCCCATAATTCTAGCCTGATCTGGTTGTGCGACATCAGCAAAAACGACATCCACCATCGTTACAAACAGTCTATATTCCAAAGGTTTTCTTGCATCAGCAATAATTGGAATCACATTGATTCTTTTCTTCGCCATGTTCACCAAATCTCTGCCAGATCTATGTGAAAACTCCACAGCATAGACAATACCACTCTATATTTGCCCAATTCCATAAAAGAATCAAATTATATAAAATTACAGGACCAACTATATCTGAGACATGAGAGACAGTAGTGCCAGAGGCAGCCCCCAAATACAACACTTTAGAACCAGGTTTGATGTAAATGTCCTCAACACCCCCAATCACAGCAGCAGCGATCTTAGAACGATAAGGGTTCCAAACTCGATATTCTATCTTTTCAGTGGAATCTTTATCCTAAACATGAAAAATTTATCTAATGAGAGAAAAAAAAAACAAATAATTAACTTGAATCGAAATTCGTTTTTCGTTGTATACACTCTCTCCTGGGCAAAAGCTCTTTGTACATAAAGCATCTTGTAACCCTTTAGATACAAATATACCTTCTAATCTATGGGGTTGAATTATCACTTTGGCCCCTCCTCTTGATCCTAAAACATATATGGACTCAATTAAAAAAAAAAAACTTTTAATATACCACCACCAAAGCCACCACGGCCACCTCCTCTGCCACCGCCACCGCGACCACCACCAAAACCACCACCACCACGACCGCCACCAAAGCCTCCTCCGCGACCGCCACCAAAGCCACCACCACGACCGCCACCAAAGCCACCACCACGACCACCACCACGACCACCTCCACGACCACCTCCTTGACCTCCTTCAAATTCTAGTGAATGGGAAGATGAAAGGAGTGATGAGAAAAAATATTACCTCTCATGGATTAATGGGGAGTCTGATTTTAGATGAGATAAATATATAATAATTTATTTTAATTTGGTTCGGGGAGCAGGAATTTAAGAAATAGATATTTTTTTATTTGATTTACAAAACCATAAAACCCAAATTTCATGTATAATATTTCTTTGTGGAATCATTTAAAATATTTATTAAAAACAAAAACTATTCATATGAAATTTTTATACCATTAATATTTTCTTTGTCTTCATTATTTTTTACCAATAAATTGAGATTGGGCTCATTGCTGTCACATTTGCTTGGCGATACTCGTGACATTGAGATCTCAAGATGGTTGCGACTGGAATGCAAGTTACTGGAATGCAAATTTGTCTTAGAATGAAATGATGACTTAGAAAACAATGCGCTCAAGAAATTTTTGTTGGAATTCAAACTTTTTCTTGCGCTCAACTTTTTCTTGGATTTGCGACGTTGTAAATATTTTATAACATGCGCGACATTGTTGTGAGGATAATAAAATTTGTAATTTTTAGCAATTTCAAAATTCATCACCTTAGAAAACAGCTCCAAATTTTGTTCATTCAAGACCATGGACTTATGATCTTCGACATTACTCTCTTTTTTATGGAATATTTTACTTTGCAACCCTGATTTTTGTTCTATTATATTACTACTCTCTTTTTTTTTATTATTGACATCATTAGCCTTCAAACTTGGTGTTTTCTCAGCAAGCAACTCCGCTGATTTATTAGAAGGAAATGCTGGCCCTTCATCCATTTTCCCTTTTTGCATGCCTTCTTTTTTCTCTATCTGAATCCTCAAATTCTTGAATTTCTGTTCATTTGGAATTAAAACACCCGGAGATGCAGGATTTGAGAGAATTTGACTTTTTTTGGTTTTTTTAATTTGTGGACTCGATACATTGGAATGAGATTTTTCGTCAATATTTTCCAATGATTGTGAAAATTTTGATTCATCTTCATCTGGAACACTACTACTGCCTTCTTTGGACATTTCATCAAGACGGTTGGTTTTGAATTCAAATGCCTTGATTTGATTAAAATGGTAATTCTGTCGACAATTGATTTTATGAAATTTTCTTGTGAAATCTTTTCTTTTTTGCGGTTCTGATATTTTATATTTATGGAGGACCAATTCTTTGTTAGGAATGTAGTTGAGAAGTGGACATTGAGCAATAAAATGGTTGGCGGATTTGCATGAGAGACATTTGAGCTGTAAGGTGTCAAAACGTTGATATATCACAAGATCGTCTCTTAATAAACAATATTTTTCCTAAATTAATTTATTTTTAACAATTGTTGCAAATTTTGTACATAATCTTCTGGAAATTCTTTTAACAATGAAATGAAATCCTCTCTTTTTAAGAAGGCAACATGGGTTATTGCATTGCATTTGGCCATATTTTTTTGGGGGTTGGCTGTAAGAAAAGAAAGATCTCCAAAAGATTGTCCTTTCTATTTAAAATTTAACTCATAAATGTTTTTTCTTCTAACAACCTTTTTAAATCCTAGACTTCTGATATTTTTGCCGTCAGAAATATAAAGTTGTATTTCACCTTTTAAGACAAAGTACAATTGCAAATCTTTATTTTCTGAGTTCTAAAATTGAAAAGATTAAATAACCATAAAATATGACTACTAGGGTGATTTCATCATCAGGTCCAAAAGTTGTTTCATGAAAAACCAACGCCAATTTATTAAGAAATGGTTCACTGAAGTTGCTATTTAGAATTTTATGACTTCTTATGAGTTTTCCATAAAGTTCCAACAGCATTTCATCCCTTAAAGTCGACGATAAAGATTCTCTGATAAAAGCATTATCTTTGAAGTTATTTTTGCTTTCCTCAAACATATATTCCAAATATTTCTTGACCTTCATTTGAAGAGTTCTATTCAACCCCCTTTTTCTCATATAATCACTGAACATTTTGATTTTATCCCTACAAATTTCATCAAACCATTATTTTTAATAAAATTTACTTAAAAGCTTTTTCTTCTTTATACATTTCCTTGAAAATCATCCCAACATTATTGATAGTGTACGCGAATACGGCACATCCATAAATAATCAAAAAAATATTAACACTGCACTCAGTAGCGTTTTGGGAGGTGATATCTCCATAACCCACTGTTACCATCGTGACAATAGAAAAATAAAGGGAGTATATATATCTGACCTGCCAATTTTCTTCAACTAGACCCTTTGATGCTAACCAATTGATATCATATCCGTTTTTGACCTCCCAATATCCTAGAAAATGCCAGATGCAGGCTGACAAATGTGCTAAAAACATAATATTGACCATTAATTTGAGAAGTTGAAACACCCCTTCGTTTTTTCCTCGCAGCTGCAAATATTCCTCTATTCTTTTCACAATACTTGAGATTCGAATCACACGTATTGTAAATAATAAATCCAGATATTCTGTTAATGATATTTCCAATGAGAAATATAACGGCATCAGGGTTACCAAATCCAAAGAAAAACCATATTTGAGGTAATGCTTCAAAATTTTCCAACGATTTTCTATATAAATACCTTTGGAATAATATGAAGTGTTCAAACTAATCAATGTTTCCAATGTAAAAACATATGGAGGGATAGATTCAAAGATGAACCATAAAAAGGGGATAAAATCCGATTTTGTGAGCTTAAAGCTCAGCTTTAAAAAAGTTTCACAAATAATCAAAAGGAGATAAAAAAGCATGACAAAATCATTTATCAAAAAAATGGGACGATCTGGTTCGAAGATTGGTATTTTGGATGAAAAAAATGTAAACACAGTTCGAAGAAACGCCTGAATTTCATGAAAAATCTTTGAGAGACATTTTCGTAATTTTGTGGTTTTTTGCTAGAAAAGAAATATTTATTTTTTAAAGTTTTGGAAAAAATACATAAAGCTTAAAATCCCTCAAGGTTTCGAAAGGGTTACCAAAATTGGTTTTGTCTCCAATGATATTAAAATGAAAGGTATGCAAATGTTCAACTTTCTTTTGTGACACCCGATGTTTCAGTAAAGATGCGAATTTTTTGGTTAGAAAAAAAATTTTAAGGTAATTTTTGGAAATTTCAGGTGACAACAGATTCCTCTTCACAGCTAGAAAAAAATTTAATTAAAATGGGAGGAAGAGGAGGAATGCAACTTTTTTTGTCATGAATCTTCACATTTGGAATAAAAAGGTTCATAAGCTTGTTCATTTTTAAATTTATAAATTCGATAAATAACAAGATATTGATATATAATAATATAATAAGAATGAAAAACTGAAAAGTTTATATGAGCAATTTTGTTTTCAGCTGAATTAAAATCAAAAATATAGTTTTTTAAAATTATGATCATATTTCGTCCTTTTCTTAAAAAAAGAATTAAACTTTAAAATGTTATTTTCCTTTTAATAGGAAAAATTTACTGCCACATTGCACTGGCAAATCAAATACTTGAAGAAAAGATTTGAAGTTTGAGATAATTTTCCAATTTTTGATTTTGCCAAAAAAAAGACTTTTCTTATTATAAATTTTTCAGATTTTATCTGTTCTATCATATTTTATGAATAATAATAATTCCGGATTTTTTGCTTCTCTCCTTAAAATTTTCTGCTGCAAATCATTCAATCCTCCTCCTTTGACCCTGAACAAGAAACTACGTTTTTTTGACAATTTCATATTAACTCGTGAAATTCTCTCAATTTGCATCACAGATGTTTCCAAGACCCAAAAGCTGCCCTTTGGAGAATTCGAACTCGAAGTCTTTAAAAACATAAAAATTCTTTGTTTTTTACCTTTTTTAATTAAATGCCATATATGACTAAATTTTACATAGGTCTATTCGATCAAAATCAAGCTAGACGATTATGAATTTTTCATTGAGAAGAAATTCCAAGATTTTGTTAATTTTCGAGAAAAAGTATAAGGTTTGACATTATTAAGATTGAAATTTAAAAAGCTCGCAAAAAATATGGCAATTTCCGTGTTTTTGGAACTGCCAGAAAAACTGGTCAATGCGAGACTTGATGAGGAAATAATATTTTTTAGACAACAAAAACTAAATAGTAAAAAAAAATCCAAATTTTTTTTATTCGATTTTTATTGCTTGATTTTCTGAATTTTTATTTAAATTTTAGTCTTTCTCCAACAACTCGTGCAACTCTTCAAGGAGACCACCTGCGTTGAGATTTTCGAATTCTTTGAGATTTTCGGTCAGTTTTTTATACTACTGGTTCTTTAAATTCAAAAAATCTTAGAAAATTATGAAAAAAAGGATGTGTTTTTGGAAACTTCCTTTAATCTTCATAAGTTGAGGAGCTTTTATTTGACGAAGGATGACGCTGAATTGGTGGATCTTATGGTGAAATTGAACACTTTTCCTAACAATAGGATTCAATTTTTCAGGTATAATTTAATTGATCGATAGTTAAAAGTGTCACCTAATAGAAAAATGAAGGAATTTGTGCTAGAAAAACCTGCTCTAATTTCCTCTCAAATCAAAGAAATTTTGATTAATGGGTTTTATGAACTTGTGGGACTAATTGATATATGTGGACAATATACAAATGAGCCTCATGTTATTTGTTGCACAGGACTTGATCTCTTATATTCATTATGTGATTATGAACAAAATAAGGGTAATAAACATTTTAAATATATATTTTTTTTTAAATACATTGTTCTAGAGGCAGAATTTTATATAAATTTGTTTACGAAGCTCTCAGCAAAAGACTTCAGTAAATTAAATTTAGGATCACATATCGTCCAAGTTCCAGCCAAAAACTGCAAAAAACTTGCCTTGAAGCTGTTGCAGCTTTACCGAGAGGCAAATCCACAGGCCAACCCTTTCCTTTTAAGTCAAATCGTACAACATAATTATTAATCTATATTCATAAGAAAACTTTTTTAGCTTAATAATGATAATGCTTTTAATGAATATGAAAAATGGAAGTCTGGTTCAACAATAATTTCGCAAAAAACAGAATTTTTCGAAGTTGATTTGGAAGAATGTAAGGTATCGACTTTATCTCTTATGATCAGCAATATGAACATGGGCAAATCTGAGGGTCAGAAAAAAATAAGAAGCACGCTTTATCGCAAAAAGAAGAAAGACAGATTGCTACTTCCGCTCAGAAACCAAAGCAATTGAAGAAATAAATTATATATTTACATTACATTATCGTTTTTGTAAATTTGGTCTGTTTATATTTTATAGATATAATAATATTATAATTGAGTTTAAGAATTAAACCAATAACATTTTGATTTTAAAGACATTTATCAAAAAGACAAAAATTTTCTTCTGCTTTAATATTAAAAAATGAAAATAAATAAATTTTCAAAATAATTTGTCACCATTGGATTAAATTTTACTTTTTTTAGATTGCAATGGTTCGGAAGAAGCCATAGAAAAATAATTTTACTTTAGTAATTTTGTTAGGACAAGGAGTAGTTTTATAAAAAAAAGTCAATCTTATTTATTTTCCATTTTTTAAATTAAAATTCATGATTTTTTTTTTTTAATTAATATATTCCACCCAATTTTTAGAGCTGTTTTTTTGCATTTATGAATTATACAACTTAAGATAATTTTTTTGATAAAAATCCATTGAAGGTATATTAATTATTTAGCAATGGATACTAATAAATTTTTTAATAAAAAACCTGAGCAAAAAAAAAAAAACCATTATCAAAATCTACAGCAGAAGAAAAAATTATTACTCATTATTGTCATCATCCTTTTTTCTGAAAACCTTTCCCCAACGTTTTAAATTTTTGAACATTTTTCAAATTCTCTAAGTTCAAAAGATCGTATCTCGTCTGGGTAAACGTCCTCATATTTTTCACGAGCATTTCTTTGGTCTCTTGTAACTTAAGACCTCAAATTAAAAAAAATTTATTTTTAAAGACACCTGTGACTCATTTTTTGATTCATTCTTGATATTAAAAGGCTCTTTGAAATCCTTCGTCTCTGACTTCTTGCAAATCTGATCAGGTGATTTCATCTCAGGGATTATGGGAGGCACCTGATTTTTGACGTCAGTCCAATTATAATCTACAAAAAGTAAACTTTTAACAAAATATTAAAAGAAATTATAAAAAACCTATGAAAAATGCATGTTTTTTAATGTCTTCAACAGATCGAGTGCCTAATCTTAATTTCGGATTCGGGTTTAGCAGCTGATTTATAAGATCAAAAGCTTCCGGGCTTATTTGTCCTTCACCATACCCGACCTCCAAAAGATCCCATGGAATTTTATGATCGATAATATTTTGGAAAATTTTATTAATGTCATCATCGTTAAAAGGAGGTATCCCCACCAAAAACTCAAATAAAATGACTCCAATGCTCCACCAATCCAAGCTGGGCCCCATAAAATTATCATCATAGCCTATGCTATCGCTTAAAATTTCAGGGGCTATGTAATCAGGTGTTCCCACTACATTATTATATTTCCTATTAATATTAAGTGATCTTTTGGATTTCATTTTGCTTTCTGGACAAAGGGTATATGAAATTTGATTCATCAACATTGGTGACAAAACTTCGTCCAAATTATTCACGAAGTCACCCATATTTTCCTCTCCAATGAATGTTTTTCTTTTTGTTTGTTTATACATTTTCATACATATATCAGATAGTCCGAAGTCTGTCAGTTTGATGTGACCTTTTAAATCGATTAAAATGTTATCTGGCTTCAGGTCACGATGAATTATGTTAAGGGAATGAAGATGCTCGACAGCAAGAATAAGCTCTGCTATATAAAATCTGGCGGTGGGCTCCTCAAAACAACCATAACTCTTGAGTATTTGAGAAAAATCACCGTACATGTACTCCATAACAAAACAAATGAAGGTCTCATGAGTGAAACGGAAATAGGATTTCACCACAAATTCGTTGTAGATACGGTCAAAAACCTCACTTTCTGCTTTGAGTGAATCTAATTTGTTTTTGTTCATCTAAAATATATGAAAAAAAGGGACATAAGCGAGTGAGAGAGAGAAAGAAAAAAAATCAAAGTGAATAAAATCTAAAAAGAAAAAAAATCAAATGAAAAAAAAAAAAAAAAATCAAGGAAATTAAAAAAAAATAATCAGGTAAAGAGAAAAAAAAAATAAATTATCCAAACAATTGATGATTTTCATGGCATATATATCTCCTGTTTTTTTTCGTTTCACCAGCCACACTCTACCAAACGCCCCCTTATTTATCATCTTGACAAAATCGAAATCATGTATTCCAATTTCTGTATTTTTCCTTCCCATTAAAATCTAAAAAAACAATTCAAAATCAACAAAATATACTTTTCATTGAAAAAATCGTTCCCATTCCTAATGTTCGAGGCTGAATCACTGAAGCATCTCCTATCCTCTTTATCAGGGCTTTCCTCTCCTGCCTCTTCAAAATCATCTTCACTTGACTTATTAGCATTAAAAGAGCTTAAATTAATTGAGCTTTTCTCATCATCTGAAGAATCAGCAAACGCCTTTGTTTTAAAAGAAAAGACATTTGGAGGTGAATTTTCAATGTTATTTGAACTGGTGTCAAGAGACTCAATGAAACTCTCTTTCTGACGGAAGGCCTTTTCCGATATATATTTAATAGGACTTTCTTGGAGATCTACGCTGACTTCTCGACTATGAGTGGAGTTGCGGTTTGTATGGTTATTTTTTTTCGAGCTGCTTTCGTTGCACGAATCCATGAAATCTTCTGGCATAATTTTTTCTGAAACAGCCATATTGAAAGTTAAACTTTGAGATGCGAGCATCACAGGAGATCGTTCCTTTGAATTTAGGGCAGAGTTTTTCTTATGGCAAGAAGTTTCTTGTTTCCTGGTGACATTCAATTCGTCATCTGATAGGCGGGTGCCAGATCGGCGTAATCTTTTTTCGGGGCTGTTGAGCTTCTCTTCTTTGGAAAGAAGAAGGAATTTATGACCGTTATTGTTGTAATTTTCTAGCAAATGCAGATATTCGGTAAGGAAATTGATAGATTCATTGGAGAGCTTGCTATGGGAGGGAATGTTGGGTCTGTTTTTAAGAGTTTTTTTCAGGTCATCTATCTTCAATTCGATTTCTGAGAAAAATATTAAAAATGATGAAAAAAATAGATTGATATACTTGGTGAGAATTGGTTTTTTGACACCTCATAGGAGGTGTCTTTGATTTTGGTCAGCAGGTTGATCATCGTCTCGTTATTTTTGATTTTATTGTGTTTGTTCAACATTTTGTTTCGCAAATTTGTCATGTCATCAAATTGCTTTTCGATCTGTTCGCTCTCCATTTTTTTTAATTCGAAATGCGGCTTGTTGATAAAATTTCTGATAGAACAATTCAAACCTTCCTTTAAATTGGTTCCTAGGGGACATGGTGAAAGATTTTCTATGATCGTTTTATTTTCCTTGTTTTGCTTTTTAAATATCGAAGGAGATGGGGGGTTATAAAGTGATGTCTGGTTTTCTCCAGTAAATGTCATGCTTCTGATTTTCGCTTGAGGATTTTTGATTTGCGCTGAAAGCACACAACCTTCGATCATCATTTCCTCCTTTTTCGTTTTGGATCTTAGTTTCCTTAGAACATTCCTAAAAAAAATGAGTTTTTAACTGAACCGAACAAATTCATATGATGATACCTCTCTAATTGGTTTTCCAAAAATATCTTTCTCATTAGTTCTTTAGAATAAACTTCAGCTTTGTTGAATTCTTTCTTCAGATCAATCATATCTTGATTCAACTCAGCCAACTCCTTGCATCTATAGCTATGTCCCTTCAAATACTCCAGATGGAATTCCTTCAAACAAATTTTACAGGTCAGGCTCGGTTGATTTTCCTCTCTCAAACTCTGCTCCGACAGTAATTCTGTCCAATGGTTTACCTTCAACACCAAAAAATCCTGCATTTTCTTCACCATATACTGATCTTCACAAAATAAGCTGTTTGATTGAAGCATGGAGTTTTGTGGTATTTCCAATGAGTCGATTTTTTTCTGCTTTTTGTTCAGAAGGGCAATGGAATGGTTGGGTTTCTTGATAAGATCCTTGAAATCTTCATCGACAATATATTTGATTTCCAGCAAATGAGAGATTTTGGCCATGATGTATTGAAATTTCAAATAAAAATTCCTCAACGCTCTAGTTTTGAATTGATGGAATCCTTTGGAAGCCAAGTCATTCTTGTAAAAATTTTCCACCCTTATGATCCAATACTCTCTGAATTGTTGATATGAAAGGTCTGGGTTCAAAAGGCTTTTCCTTGAACTATCTATCAGAGTAAATAATCTTCGAATGTCTTCTTCTTTGAACCCTTCGATGTGCAGATCCTCAAATTCCACATAGATGCTGAAAAATACCTTGACAAAAGCTCTCTAAAGAAAGAAAAATCATTTTTTGGGATAAAAGTAAGATAAATTAAAAAATCAAACAGTTTGAGGGTCTGTGTGTCCTTCTTTTAAACAATGATCCGTTAATGCCTGCAAAAGGAAATCCAATTCATTGTTACATTCAAATTTGGTTTGTATGAGCTTCCTTTCGAAAGTTTTCTGGTCCTTATACAAATTCAAGTCGAAACGCTCGGAGGAAATGCTTCGAAGATATTTGATGTCCTTTGTTATGAACACAGGATTTAATGTTATTAAAAAAGGCTTGTTCTTCAGTGGAGAATCTAGAAGAGCAGGTGAAAGATGTAAGGGCTTTATGGGCTCTTTTGGAAGTTTTAAGTAGGTCTTTCGGATTGGACTATAAAAAGTTGGCTTTTTTCGGGGCATACTAGCGAAATTCATTAGTAAAGAGATTTCAATAAAAAAAAATATATTTTCGCTTTATTTTTCGAGATTCAGAATGCTGAGATAAAAAAAAAACCTGAATAAATTATAAAAAAATAATAAAAAATTTAAAAAGAATTAGAAATACAAATATAAAAAAATGGATTTTCTGAATTTTCCTGACCCCTCTGGGAACGCAATGGAAAATCTGCAAATCGACCCTGCCGAAATCAAAAATCTGGAAAATATCCAGGCGCTGACTCTAATCGTCTATCCTAAAAATTTCATCGTAACTTTTATTTAAAAAAATTTTTTTTTTTTTTTTTTTTTTTTTAAGATTGAACCCAAATTCAAAGATACTAAAATCACCACTCGACTAAATATTGATAGATGTAACGGCAGATTTAATGAAACAAGTGCAAATTGGATAGAATAACTGTCTAAAGAATTTTTTTTTTGTTTTTTTTAAGATTTCTCTGAAAAGCTTCCCACTGAATATGAAATGCAAAAAACTTTCAGTGCCTTTCTAGGGATAATCAACATTCTGGATAAAGGATTCCTTCTTTTTGCGGATGAGGTCTCATATACTGGAACATTAGAAGATAATGATATTTTTCAAATAGCCACAATTGCTTTTATTCCATTTGAGGTTTAGAACATTATTATATTATTCAAATGATTTGA
>Ga0302186_10003512_pt1 | contig 11439 bp, 10 predicted proteins | sample II_Bog_E1_2_FD_198782 | JGI IMG/M metagenome (GOLD analysis project Ga0302186, IMG submission 198782) | Peat permafrost microbial communities from Stordalen Mire near Abisko, Sweden - II_Bog_E1_1 | ecosystem: Environmental > Terrestrial > Soil > Wetlands > Peat | place: Sweden: Abisko...
TTTTTCTATAGAAAATTTTCTTTCTCTAGAAAATGTTTGTTTCTACATGTAGATAAAATGTATAATTTTAAAAAACTTTCGTTTAAAATTAAAAAAAAAAAATTGTTTACAATTACAAATTTTAATTTTTTTTTATTAAAAATAAACTCCCCAAAAAAAATTTTTCCAACCAAACTAACAAATCCGAATTTTTTCCCAAATAGAAAAAATGAATTTAACTAATGAAAATATAAGGCCGATAACCTTCCTTTCTTCTTCCTTTAGTTTCCTCCAAAAGAGTGCTTTAGGTCATGGGGGTTGTATTTGGGATGGTGCCCTTGTTTTAATCAAATACTTCGAAAAGAATTTCACATCCCTCTCAAAAAAATATTCCTTTCAAGATAAACACATTCTCGAACTAGGCTCAGGAACTGGGATTTGCGGGATCTGCTTTTCTTGTTTTTCGCCTAAAATGGTCTGTTTAACTGACCTCAAGGAACTCCATTCTTTAATGCGAGAAAACATAAAAATCAATGAATTTTCAATAAAATCATGTGAAATTATTGTTGAAGAATTGATTTGGGGCAAAGGTTATCAAGAACAATTGGAGAATATATGGTCGAAAACAACAAAAGGGTTTGATTTTCTCATAGGATCGGATTTGATCGACAGCAGTGGGAAGTTTTTGACTGATTTATTGGAAACTTTGTTGTTTTGTTTCGAGAAAAATGAAGATCTTGTGATGTTTCACTGCTATACAATGCATAAAAAAAGCACTGTGGATCGGTTTTTGGAAATGTTAAAGGAAAATCAATTGATTATTGAAGAAATTGAGGCAAAGGATATGGATGAAGAATTTAATTCGGAGGATATTAACATAATTATCATAAAAAAGAAGAAATTTTAAATAATTTGTATAGACATTGTAAAAGATGGTTTTTTGTAATAATTTGCCTTTTGTAATATTTTATAAAAATACATAAACAAAATTGTTCATTTCTGCTTTATATTGCTGTTGTTAAAGCTACGACTCACGCCTAGACCTGCTTTTGTGTTTAAATGCAAACTGAACCAATCTTTCGCTTTATTTTGAATTCTGCTTGTGTCATGGAAACTTTTTCTCTAATTAATTAATTTGCAAAAAAAAAAAAAGTTTCATTTTCAAAAAAAAAAAAAAAAAAAAAAAAAAACATTTGCAAAAAAAAAAAAAAAAAAAAAAAAAAAAAAAAAAAAAAAAAAAATCAATAAAAACATTTGCGTTCTCTGAATTTTCAGTGTAGCACATCTTTTTGCTATCCAATGATTTTTGATAATGGTGATATTTGGGTGTAATGGTGTTATTTTGTGTATGTTTCAGCCTTTTCAACATCAGATATAAGTCTTTATCGTAACTGATTTCCATATCAGATGACATCTCCAAAATATTACTTTCTACTTCACTAATGCTTTTATTTAAATAATTTTATAAAAAGTTATTTGGTTTATGATCAGAAACTTATTCAAATGCAATGAATCCTTTTTCGCTTTTTTTTGTTGCACGTATTTCGAATAAGCTTGTGAATACGACTCCGTTGATGAATCATGAGCAGTGTAATAATTATTCTGAGATTTCGTGAATAAAGGTTGCTGATGCTGCTTTTGAATCAATGGAACTTGATATTCATATTTATGAGAAGAATTTCTATGGCTTTTTTTAGAAAAAAAAATATTAAGAAATTGAGATTTTTTTTACTCTGCTAGAGTTTTCTTTAAAGCAAAAAGACTATTTTCATTGTCAATTTTCTCCTTTGCCAACAGTTCCTGGGTCATCTTCAACACATTCTTCATATCCTCAAAATCCATGATGATTTTGCCTTTTTCCTCTTCCATTTCCTGAATTTTCTAATAAAAATGCTCTCATTTTTATTTAGTGGTTTCAAAACTTCTTAAATTACATGCAAATATGCTTTTTCTCTTTCCTGATGTTCTGCTATTTCATTAACCAGTGTTTTTTGAGTATGTTTCATTTCCTCAATAACCTTCTTGTTTTTCAACAACTTCTGATTTTGAATCACATAAATGCTATTCATTTCATCCATAACTTGCGATTGACAATGTGAGCTTTTGGCCTTATCATTATGTATGCTATAATGAAAATTCTTCATTTTTTTCCTTTTCGTCGAGACAATCGAATTGCTTGGGACTGTGGTTTTATCGCATTCCTCAAAATAATTGATCGTTTCATCAATGAAATGCATAAATTCCGTTTTTTTCTTCTCTTTTTTTCGTTTATTTGAAATATTGTTTTTCAAATGCCCAACAAATAATTCAGACGGATTCCTTTCAGGAGTGCTGTTATGTTGTTCCACTATTTCTACTGAGAAACTTTTATTAATTTTGGCTTTTTCTTCCTCATCAATGTCTGCGTCGTTGCCATTGGTTTCTGTCGAAACAGGGTTTATGAAATTATCTGGATCGATGAGTTTTGGCATGTTGACTGTTGCGAATGTCTTTTTGTAATCATAATCATACGAAAAAGTTTTGTTATGAATCGGTTTTTTAAGCGCCTGGATATAGGACATGTTTTTTTCATTTAGGTTATCACCGAAGTAACCATAAAAATAGTCTGGCTTTTGTTCGGAGGGCTCAGATTGTTGGATGGATTTGGAATTTTTGGAGGATCGGATTTCTGGTAAAAAAAGGATTTTTTAGGTAAAATTTGGGGAAAAAAAAAAAAGAACAAGGAAAAACAAAAAAAAGGTCGATTGGGGGAACAAACAAGTTAGCAAAAAATTTAAAATTATGGGATTTTAAGAATTTTTCATTCCAATTGGGTCGGTAAAAAAAAATGGTTAGTAAAATTATATGATAGTAATCAGGGGTCGAAGAAAATATAATTTAATGGACAACTAAAAAATCAAAAATTCAGAGTGAGGCAACAGCCTTCATAAAGAAAAAAACCCCTCTTGTATGGATAGAAGTCTATTATTATTTTAAAAGATGGTTCGTTCATTAAACGGATATAAAAGAAAGTGGAACCTATTCCCATTTCAAAACCAAAAAATGATTCATCTATAAAAAGTGTTACTTGCATAGTTGAGGATGGCTTTGGTTTTATCGTTGACCTTCATATTTCGGATGATAATGATAGATGCAGTTTTTTTTAGCTTGATTAACCAGATTTTATAATAAAAAACGAGAAAATTTTAATTTTTTAAAAAATTATGTTGTTAATTTTTTAAATCCGACATTTACTTCTTTTAAGAAGAAAAAACAACGGGATTAAGTAGAGTTTAAAGATGATCATTAAACGTAGGAGCCACAGTGTTGACTCCCCCTGCCATATTATTGTTATTCGCGTTGAGCATATGTGTTAGGATTTCCTTCGTATATTTCAACCTTTTCGTCATTTCTTGATTGGAACTCTCCAGGGCTGTTTGCAGTGGATAATTGGTTTTTTCACCTTTCTTGTTAACATAGGTCACTGTTTTATTCTCTGAAGATAGGATAATTTCTGTTTTATCGGTGAAATTGACCTAAAATGGATTATTTAATCCAAAAAAAAGAGGAAATTTGGAGGTACTTGGACTATTTTATTGCTCAATCTGAACATTATAGCATGTTTAGTTTTCATCCATTTTTTGACATAATCTAAAGGAAAAATTAAAAATGTATAATGTGGGTTTAGTTACTGAGAGGTTGGGTTTTTTGGACTTCTTCCACTTCGTTTTCATCCTGTGCGAATTAATAAAAATATAATGAGTCTTTCATTCTTTTAAGGATTTTACCTGTATGACCTTTTGTTTTGTGTCACCCTCCAAATAGCTTCTGAAATGTTGCAAAAGAGTTACTTTTTTCTGTAGATTCGCAGGGAAATTGTTCAAATGATAAGAACAAACGACGTCTTGATTATCAGTTCCCTTCTTTTCGAAATATTCAAAATACCTAAAGAACTTTTTTTAATTTTCTAATCAAAATGCACTTTTTCTTACGTTGCTTTCGGATCCAAAATTATTTTTGTGGAGTCATTGAAATATACTCCAGTGGCTCCATTAGATAAAAGATACCCTAACCCATACTTTCCTGAGTAATCAACCCATTTCTTCACCCAGATTTCCTGTGGTTTAGCTGTCACAGTGTTCACCATAATATTGTTATTAGACAAAGTCTTGGTTCTATTGAAATTATTCACACTTGACATCCCCACAGAATTGGGGAAATTCCCATTTGAAGGTATTGATTTCATTGAGGTCAGACCTTTCACTTCGGATCGATAACTGGCAGCTGATCCTTTATTCTGGTCTTTGAAATAATTGTTTTGGGTTGAAACGAAGTTATTGGAAGTGCCTACTACTGTGTCAACGTTTTGTGTATTTTGATCAGTTTTAAGGATCGTAGCTGCACTGCCTGGAGGTTTAAAGCCTTAAGAATAAGTTTTTAAAAGAAATAAAAAAAGTCGACTTTTCAAGTTGTCTGTGCTTTGCACGTTTGTGGTTTTTTCTTTGGAGAAGGCTTTGGTGAATTGGGTGTTGGGAGCGGTCTCAAACATTTTTTGTTGGGATTGGCTGCTACGAAGCATGTTACTGCCTTGGGGGATGTATTGTCTAGATTAAAATTAAGAAAGAAATTATTAATTAATTCTTTAGAAATTTTTGAAAATACTAACTATATTTTTTTTTTAGTACTAGAAGATTTTTAAATGTTGAAAAAATTTTAAAATTTATATAAGTCAGTAAAGAATTTTTGATAATTTTACTTGAGAAAACTAGTCGAAGGTGGACATGCCAATGTAGAAAGTGGTAACGCCTTAGGAATATAGGTCACGTTATTGAGGAAAGGAGATGCCAGCATTTCATCTAAAGTTGGTCTTTTTGTTTGATCTAAGATCAAGATCTTCGAAATCAAATTTCTCGCATTGTCGGAAATTGGAGTGTGATCCTATAAAAATTCAAATTACCACTTTAACTAAAAACTAAATTTTTACTGGGAATGAATAACTATTCATTTTGATTTTTTTGTAAGTGGTCTTGACATCTGGGGTCTCAAACGGTGGTTTGCCAATAATTAAAGTATATCTTGAAACATTTTAGATAAAAAAATTCTTATAAAAAGTTATTAAAATTTCTACATTATCACTCCTAATGACCAAACATCCACTTCATAAGAATGTCCACATTTGCCATCTAACACTTCAGGAGCTATATAATTAGGTGTTCCACAGACGGTTCTTTGAATTAAAAGAGATATTTAATGATAAATATTCTTTATAAATTACTTCTTCTTTTCGCCATCATAATCAAGTTTTGTGGCTAACCCAAAATCACCAATCTTGATTTCCAGCTTATCATTCAGAAAAAGGTTGCCCAATTTGAGACTAAGCAATAAAAGTTTCATCTCAAAAAATAAAATAGAAAAAACTCTCGATGAATCACTCTGTTCGCATGCAGATATTTCAACGCGTTAATAATCTGCAACACATAACATTGGACCTCTAATTCATGAAGTTTTTTTCTTCTCTTCAGTAATTCATTCAAAGTCTAAATTCCAAAAAATACAAGTTAAAAAAATTAACAAAATTAGGAAATGACCTGATTCGTGCAAATTTCCAGCAAAATGTAAACATTTTCCTGATCTTCAAAAACATGTTCAAATTGCACGATGTTATGATGATGCAATGACTTATGGATTTTGATTTCGCTGATCAACTATACCCCCTGTAAAAATCCCATTAAAAAACTATGAATAGCTACTTTTTGTCTCGCTCTGTTTTTGGTTAAGGAGTTTTTTTGGATGATTTTGCCAGCCAACGATTTTTTTGTTTCTATGTTGGTCACTTCGAAGACTTTGGCGAAACCACCCTTGCCGAGCATTTTGCCTTTGGTGTACTTGCGAACGGAAATTTCTCCGTTGATTTTGGAGATTTTTTCTTCGATGATGATGCCTTGTTCTCCGGTGTCGATTCTAAGAAAAACGATATAGTTAAATATGAAAAAAATTGAGAAAAAGGCAAAAAATGAAAAAATAAGAGGGGGATGGATTTTTTTCAGGCAAAAATAAGCACTTTGTATTGGTAGAGAGTAGGGTGTTGCTACGAATGGTATCTTTAGCTTCCATTAGATGGGAAGAAGGGGGATGGGCTACGGTTGTTTTTATAAATTAATAATTTGTTAATTTAAAAATCATTATAGTTACGGGGTTTTAAAGCAAATGTCGAATGATATTGTTGGGATTTCGAAGAAATTATTAATAATTAGGAAATTGTTAATTTTTAAATTTTATAGAAAATTTTCTTATAATTTAATCTCGCCACCTGAGGGAAGACCTGAAATACTCCCGTTCACAGGATCTGAGTTGGGGTCTAAGATTTTTGATTGGGCGAGAAGCTCAGATTCTTGACGGAAACCTTTGCCAAAACCACGAATTAGGCATATTGTGAGGTAGATGTTGCTTATGAACAGGAGAGTTCCGATAAATGCTTTTAAAATTAGAAGATTTTAACAAAAAATGGGTTTTTTAATAGAAAAAATGTTCAAAAATATACAAAAATTGGAAAAATTAAAGAAAACTATGGAAAAATTATGTAAATGATTTTTGATAAAAATTTTAAAATTTGTTAATTTTTAAAAAAAACCGTAAAAATATAAAGAATTATAACCTGAAAACAAAATTGCACATAAACTTGAAACTGCAATTTGTATTTTTTCATACTCAAAATCTTTATAATTGATCAAAAAGCCTAATTTCACCCATATATATACAATAAACGCAAATTGCAGAGCCAAATATATATATGCGCTATATTTTCTTTCTTTTTTGACCTTTTTTCTTAATAAAAAACTTCAAAATTTCCTCTTTTTTCTTACAGCGATTATCGAATATAAGCTCAAAACCAAGAAAATCAGTAGGAAAATCGTCTCTATAGTAGCTTCTGTCTTGCCATCCATAAAGAAAAAGAAGCCTATGTAAAGATTCAACAGGATCTGAACGAAAATCTTCACGAAACTCGAATAAAATTGGCATTTTCTATTAAAATCTTTAATCCATAGTCGTTTTTTATTAAAAAAAAACTAAAGGAAAATACCTTGATTTTCTGGTGTTAGGTCAGATTTTGCGGATTTTAGCAAGGCTTTTTGGAACAAAACCCCCCCGATTATATAGAAAATCAATTGGATTATAGTGAAAACGACTGCAACTACACTAGCATAGACTTTTTTCTCTTTGGACTTGAAATCTTTAATAAAATTTAGAAAATCTCTCAATATTTTACATATATGTTATTTTTCACGATATCAGACATTTCAAGCAAAATCGCAAAAGTGTTTATTGAAGAAATCACCATAAAAATTGTCAATTCTATGATATTTCCCTAATTAAAAGTCTCCTTTCGAATTAAAAAAGAGTTTTTTACAGTCTTGAAGCAAAAATACATCATGAAAGAGAATATCACTGCTATAAGGACCCATTTGAAACTATGATCTTTGGTGATGCTTTCTTATATTATTAGAGATTTTGTGAAAATATGGGGGTTTTACCTGAAATGAAGATGATTAGACAGGAAAGAATGAAGAAGATGATTTCAAGAACCACGAGAATTACTATAAATGATCGGCCTTTATGCTGAAGAATTTCAGTGAGTTTAGGCATCTCACGTAATTTTTTATTTAAATATAATTTAGAGCTGCTTTTTATTGTGTTTTGAATCAAAATTTATTATTTTTTCCCTAAAAAAGCAAAGATTTACTTTAATCTCTATTTTTTTGAAAAAAAAAGAAAAAAAAATGTGTTTTTTTATTATACACTTTTTAAAACTCTCAAATATTAATAAAAAAACAATATAATTTTATCAGTTTATCGAATAAAAATTTTTTGGTTATGTTTAATATCTCGATATGAAAAGATAATGACGAAATAAAAACGGATTCAAAGTTCAAAAGTAGCAGCAAAAAATTGGCCTCTTCTGATAATAGAGCAAGCAAGCGAGTTAGGAAATAACCAAATTTCTCATTTGCTGAAAGGGACAACCAAATCTTTTCATTAAATCTTTTCATTACGCTGATTTTGATTATTTGTTCCTGGATGCTTTGGATTTCAGGAACGATTTGTTATTGATGGCTGGCATTGATAACGACGCTTTACCTGAGGAATACAGTGTGAATGATTATTGCTATTTTATTCAATATTATTTGTCTCAACCTCAAAATAAACGAGAGCTGCTTAGTTAATGTGTACACAACTTTTCTAAATCAAAAATAAACAAAATCTCAGATTCCGTTCGGAAAACAGACTTTAAAAAATAAGATTTAAATGAAATTGCTTTGCTTATTCCAGTGTTCCTCGATTATTTAAAGAAAAACATGGAAGAAATGCTTAATTGGAAGATGAAAATACAGATTTTTCGAATGGTGTTAAAATACAAATAAAGTTAAAGTAATATATCTAACTTTTACATGAATTCGAATCTTTTGAAGTAGAGTCCAAAGAATTCATTTCAAATTTAAGAAGAAAGGAAACAGAATCTTAGGGGACTTTGTCCAAAAGTATGGGATTAATTTCTTCATGAAAATGAACTCAAGTTAATAAATGTCATAGAATCGTCGATTTAAATGCAAAATACGAGAAATTTGTTATGATAAAAAATTCATTGAATATTCCCCTAAAATCCTTTAAAGATTACATGGATGAAGAAAACCAGAAAAACTTTATTGTGAAAAATATACAGGAAAGATCAAACTGATGAAAATTCAAATGAAATGTTATTTCCCCCTTGTGCTGATAAAATTCCTATGCAAAACTATCACAATCTTAGCCAGTTTGCACGAAGTTACATTTCAGATCAAGCAAGATATTCCGTTATAACCAATGAGCATCAAATTGAGGATTATTTTCACATAGAAGAGAAAGATTTAAAGTTGCAACACAGCTGTTTGGATTCATTAATAGTCAGAGCAGAATTTCGATTTAGAAGAATATCAAAATCAATGAATTAACTAGCAGTCAAATGGCGATCTCATGGCAAGAGATAATATGATTTATTGGGATTTCTCAAAGAGAAAGAAAAGAAAATCAAAAATAAAATTAAATATAAATAAAAGTGGATGAAGAGATTTTTTTGGAAAAAAAAAAATTTATTTGTCGAAATTCTTATTTTTTCGTTGTAAAAAAATTATAGATTTATAAAATTATATATTTAAAATTTATTTTGATTTTTTTTCTTTACGATAAAATTATTTAAGTCAAATAAAGAAAAAAAATATTCAAAATAATTTTTTAAAAAAATGATTAAAACATTCTTATTTTTCGTACTAATCGCCTTTTCCTTAGCATCCCTTCCCGAAAGAATCCTGAAATCTTTTCGAATTCTTCAAACTGATTGCAATGGGAATGGTTATCTCTACCGTGGCCAGTGTTTTTGTCTTTCACAATGGACAGGAGCTCAATGCGAAATCAGAAGTAAACTTTTATCATTCCTTTCAGATAAAAAATATAAATATAAAAAAGACGATGAAGGATTTGACGATAATCTTTCAAATACCTGCGGTGATATGATTGTTCGTTTGGACAATTTATACAACATTGCTCCAAATTTCTACTTTTTTGATGATGATGTTTTCCCAAGATTGACTTATAATTCCATCTATGGCAACGACAATTTATCAGAAACCAACAATTGGACATGTAAGTCTATTTTTTTTTTGTTTTTAAGTGAATTTTCTCTTTATTAGCTATACATTTTTTGACCAAAAACTTTAGCATTTTCTCATCGAATATATCCGCGCTTGACATTGGTCAAGGTGAACTTGGAGACTGCTATTTGTTATCCACATATTCAACCATAGCAAATAGGAATAATGGAAGTGACATCATTAATATGTTTGCCACTCAAGTAAAATAGTTCGTTAAATATAATGGATTCTTAACTGTTTTTATAAAAAGACTGACAATGCCAATCATGTTTATGTCACAAGGTGGTTTATTGCAGGAAAACCAAGATATGTGGCTGTTGACGATTGGGTTCCAGGTGTTGGTAATGGTCCATGGTATTCTCAGTTAGAAGAAGGGGATGATGCTTGGCCTCTGATATTAGAAAAAGCTTATGCTAAGATTTTCGGGAGTTATAGCATAATAAACGGAGGAAATGTAAAATTTTTTTATTTTTTTTATTTTTATTTAAAATATTTCATTAGCACGGCCATGTTTGGACTGAAATCACATCAGCACCAACATTTTCCATTGGTCATAGCTCTACAAATGCGAGTGCTTTGTTCCAAATGATTAAAGGATTCTTTGCCAATGATTTTCTTGTTGGATGTGATACTTCCTTTAATAATTTCACAAATGAAGTCAATGACCATGCATACGCAGTATTAGGAGCTTATACTGTAACCATGGATAACGGAACAACAGCCAATTTGATCAGATATATGAACCCTTGGCACACAGATGTTTGGAAGACCAACCCTTGGGCTGATAACAGTTCTGTTTGGACCCCTCATGTAATTGCCCAAGTTCCTTTTATTAATTCCAGTGATGGGATCAGTTTCTCCACAGTTGAAGATTATCTTTCCAATTTTGCTGAAACTGATTGGGCTGAAATCCAGAATGGTTATGATGTTGAATATGTGGATATTTCTTTAGCAGGAAGCACTCCCAATGTCAGTACAAAATATCAAACTTTCTTCAACTATACAGGAAACTCATCATCTCCTATCTATATTACAATTTATGGCTTTGATGGAAGATTATTGAATGGATGCAACGCTCCGTTTAGCCAGGATTCACTTTTTGTAGCTGATCCAAATAGACAAATCTTCCAAAATACTTGGGGAACTGTGAAGATTCCAAACCCAATCCAAGGCATTTATACTATCTATGCAGGAATCACTCAGATTTATACTTACATCGACTATTTCACTATTAGTGCTTATGTGCCAATTGGCTCATTTGCTTTCAATGTTCAAGACAATGATAACAATCTTTACCAAAAGAAGAAATGTCCTAATGATTGTAATTTCCAAGGAAGCTGCAATTATTTGATTGGAACTTGCACATGTTACTTCGGCGTATGATTAAATAATTAAATTTTTTCTTTGGTTTTTAATTGTTTATTTTAGTATCAAGGAACTGATTGTTCCCAAATCGTGAACCAACCTTGCAATCCTTCGCTTTGCAAACCAAACACTTGTGATACAACATTTGGTAAATTAACTAAATTAATTGATTAATGAAACATGATTCAATATTTTTAAAAAGGATCTTGTGTGCCAACAGGATTTTTCAATTTGGGAAAAAACTCTTTTATGGCAATGTTATCTGGAGGATGGGGTGCCACTGTATTTTATATTAATATTCATTCTTTTTAATAAATTACTTTATTTAAGATGAACCTCAGCCCTGCTTTCTATGAATACGATATGCTTTCAACTGGAGCGATAGTCTCAAAAACCAATGGCCAATGTGTTGACGTTTATGCTGGATACAGTA
>Ga0302186_10003516_pt1 | contig 11437 bp, 14 predicted proteins | sample II_Bog_E1_2_FD_198782 | JGI IMG/M metagenome (GOLD analysis project Ga0302186, IMG submission 198782) | Peat permafrost microbial communities from Stordalen Mire near Abisko, Sweden - II_Bog_E1_1 | ecosystem: Environmental > Terrestrial > Soil > Wetlands > Peat | place: Sweden: Abisko...
AAAAATAAAAAAGAAGTTTTTTTAAATTAAAAAAAATCCAAGGGTTTTAAGAAAATAGAAAAATAATTTTACCCCAACAAAAAAATAATTCCGAAGTCGAAATTTATAACTCTAACTCTAATTTAATTTCATTAAGAAATTCAAATTAATCAAAGTTTAATTAAGAATCTTTTCCCCTCGATTTTCCAATCAAGAAGAATTTGATCACTTTGTCATAGTTTGATGATTTATTGATTCCTTTGGATCAGACCCAAATGTTGAAAGCTGGTAATTTGTGTTTTCGGTAATCTTTATCATCAAAATAAATCAATTGTTCACATTATCCGATTTTTCATCAAATGGATGCCGTTAGGGCTTTAGAATGCTTGGTGTAAACTTATTCGGAGATCTAAAGATGAGATGGGTGCCCTCCTATTTCTCCCTATTTCCCTTTGTCAAACCCTTCCTTTGAATTGGAAATCTATTTCAATATGAATGGATGGAAATGTTGGGTTGTGGGGGCATTCATAGAACTTACGATAAATGGTAATAGAAGTAAAGATGAAATCTGGTGGACAGCCAGGTTAGGATTAGAGTTTTTTTCGATGCTTTTATTTGGATCGATGCTTTTATTTGGAATTAATAACATAAGACCATTTTGGAGTGATGATAAAAGATTTCGCTCGCATTTTGACTACCAAAAGAAGGAATTTTCTAAGAAAATGAATTGTGTGAAGACGTGAGAAATATTGGTGAAGATTTTGATTGAGAAAGTGAACTGCTAAGACGTTTACCAAGATAAAAAAAAGAGAGAACGAGTAAATGTTTCAGGAATTTTTCAGGTCGCTGGAAAGGACGCTGCAAAATTCAGAGATCAACAATTTGCAAGGGAAAATGAGGAAGATTTTGAAAAAATATTGAAGCTCGAGTTAAGAATTTAAGATGAATTAAATTATTTCGAATATCCGAATTTTAACATTTTTCTTCAAAAATATAGAAATTCCTTTATAATTATTTATCGTTTTTTTGCTTCTTCCATGCCAAAAATTCTTCGTATTCATTTTCATTAATGTTTTTGCTGTTTTCCGATTCTTTGAGTTTTTCTTCGAGTTGTTGATTTTTTTTTTCTAACTCTGTTCTCAAATTCTTTTCCATGATTGCATTCTCCTCAGCCTCTGTCCTCAAATTCTTTTCTATGATTGCATTCTCCTCAGCGATTCTTGTTCTTTCATTCTCCTCAGCAATTCTTGTTCTTGCATTCTCCTCAGCATTTATCCGCATTGTTCTTTCTTTCTCTTCTAATACTAAGCTTGCCGCTGCCCCATTGAACCAAAACACCTTGAAATTGTCAAAAAACCAACAATTATTTGGGTCTCTTAATTCATTGATGACATCTAGAATTGTATCTTGAGTATTTAAATAGTCAAAGCCGTTGAAAAGGAGGATATATGAATGTGGTGATGTGGTGTCGTCGAGTGTCCGAGTCCAAATGTAATCCAGGTTTTTCATCAAATTTCTAATTGTGCGTTCTATCATTTGTTTTTCTGATAAGAATTTGTCATAAAATGAATGCTTTATCTCGATAAAGAGGAATTGTCCTGATAAAAACGTGAATGGCTGAATATTGTTGACTGTTGTTGGGTAGATTTGTCTAAAGATCTTGATGGTGATATTATTATTCAGGTAAACAAGACCATCAATCTCGTAAAAGCCAAAATCTGTGGTAAAAATAATCAATCTTGGATGGATTGTTGCAAGAGGAGAAGGAAAGAACATTCTTAGGTTTCATTCGACAATTATGCTTTTGGCCAATGTGTTTTCAGAGCGTTGAATGTTTTTTGATATGGCAACCAAAATTTCTTCAGGAGGGGAAATCAAAAGAATTTTTTTTTTGTTAAATTTCTTCCTTATCATGTCCGATCTCGGTTTTTGGCAAATAAAGTCTTGCAAATAATTCTCTTCGAAAATAGAAGCAATGTGGGAGGGCCAAGTTTTTTGCCTTATTGTTTTTTTGATCCTCAAAATCTCAGAATCGACGTATCCGGTGGGGAAATAATTTGGGTTTGAAGGATTCATGTGTTAAAATTTTTTTCAAATTATATTTTTTATAAGATTTATTTGCTCAAATAAAAACAAGCCTCTTTTTATGGTTGAAAACAAAACTTTAAATTTTTTATCCTCTGTAAAAATTAAAAGACACTTTCGCTAGCTTAAATTTAATAATAACTCCTTCATGCATTCAACTGCGTCATTCACACAAACTTTCGCTTCTTTTAAACCTTGAGGAACATCATAACTCCAAAAACCATGGGGCAAGCCTTCGTAGATGATAATTTTCACACTTCTCCCAAGTTCACTGATTGAAAAAACATTAAGAAATTTATTTATTTTAATTTTTATCACCTCAATTTCTTTGTGAACCTAACACTTTCATCATGGAGAGGATCCTTTGTGCCAGTAAAAATTCTAGTTGGTGGAAAACGACTTAAAATCTTCAAATTGTATTGTTTTTTTATAACAAAAAAAAAAAAGTAACTTCTTTGGAAGCGATTGCTGGGCTCAAAAGTGGATCAAGATCAGGCCGGATTTTTTCATTTTCCGAAACATATGATTTTATGCATAATTTCAAAAATTGATGAGGAAGAATTTGGTCATCTAAAGCTAGAAGATAACTTGGTGTGAAATTGGTCCAATTAAGGTTCAACGCTTTTTACAAAAGCTAAAATTATTTTTTAAAAACCACGAAAAATTGAACCTGGATAACCCATGACTATCCCATCAGGCACTCTTCCTCCAGTTTTTATTATCTTCGCTGTCACAGCTGCAACCAAATTCCCTCCAGCGGAATCTCCGATTAAAATGATTTTCTTCGGCATGATATCTAAACACAATTTTTATTTATGATGATCCTTGATTAGATTAAAAACCGAACATATCATAAGCATTCTTTAAAATCCAATTGTAAGCCTGCCAACAATCATCAACAGCTGCTGGATATGTGAATTCCGGAGCCAAACGATAATCAATTGAGAAAATGGGTATTTTTAATTGATTGGCCCATTTCCTTGTATAGTTTTGATGACTTCGAGACGACATCGCGATAAAACCACCCCCATGAATATGTATGATAATTGAATCATTGAAACAAAAGGACTCGGGTTTCTTCCTTGGCAATAGATTTGTAATGAATTCTTCTATCTTGTTTGGAGGACTTTTATTGATTTGTTTAGGTTTATTGGGGATTTTATGGTAAGATAAAATCCGGATGCAGATTTTGGAGTTATCTTTACATTCTTTAAAGAGATCATGATAATATTTCTCAGGATCCAAATGTGTCACCTTGCATGGTTTCTTCGGGTTCTCATCAAGCTTATTAACAGTACCATTTTCTATCTCCATCGATTGAGACTCTTCAGTTATGCTATCTTCGACCTCCCGATCAATGAAAATCTTCTTGTTGTAATCAATCGAAGGAAGCATCATCTTCACTATTCCCTTTATGAGAGTTGAATCCTGTAAATTCCACACTTTCTGCGCCGTTGGGGCATGTGGGTCCGCGAAAAACACATGCGCTTTTTTTTGAGCCTTGGTGGTCAAAAAGAAATAATAAATCGCACCAAAGCCTGCTGCCATATTTTGGGTTATTTTATGATGATGTTCGGTTTTTTTGACCATGATAGCATTCGCTAAAAGGATATACCTCACGATTTTCTTGAATTCTTTTTCTATTTTTCGGGGGTCTCCGAGCTGTTTCCGTTCAATATATGGAGACAGATCTTTCCAAACCTGATCTTCCGGCTCGAAGGAGAAGAGATCATTTTTATCGAAAATCAAACAATTCGGATACATTTCAGCTATGGTCTTAACTTTAGATAGCTTTTTTTAAAGAAATTTAGAAAATAAATGGATTTTGCTTATGTTTTACGATAATTTTGACATCGTTCAGGTAGTTTAAAAGGTTTTTCTGAGATAACTTTTTTTTCATTAACGAGATCAAGATAGTCAGTTCATCGAAAACACTTCCAAAGATGAATTTAGTCACATATTCCATCATATAAAAATTTAATTCGTCTCTGGATTTGACTTCTATGGCATAAGATCCCAAAGATTCAAATTTCCGTTTTATCTCAGTTATTTGCTCAGAAGTCTCAGAATCTACGATCTCCTTTGCCATTTCATGTTGTGATTCGAGGATTTTCAAAATATTTATTAAATCCAAAAGCTTTTTCATTAATTTTTCATCTCCAGAGGCAATTGGGAAAATATCATTTAAATTTTTCTGAATGACTTGGATTTCTACAAAAACTATTAAGTTTGGAAGATAATTTGAAGAATTTTATAAAAATTTTTGGGCATTACAACGTTTATGCGAAGCTTCACTCAATATCTCTTTATTTAAAGAAGTCATAGAGTTTTTGCATGTTTGAAAATCCTCCTTTTCCTCTTCATCTTCTTCCTCCATAATTATGATTTCTTTAATATCTTTCATATAATTATCAGTGTTTTTCAGGTCTGGTGAAAGGCTCTGTTTTTCTTTCGCATTATTCTCGGCATTCATTAGGAAAATTTACTTATTAAAAAAAAATTGTAATTTGAAAAATATTTAATTGGAAGAATTTTAGAAAAAAATAATTTATATGAATTTCCAAAGATTAGGAAATGAGAACAACCATGAAAAAAAGAGCATAGAGGATGAAATTCGTTGTTTTGATTCATCTCGAATTTAAATTTCAAGAAAAAAATTAGAAAACGAAAAGTTTGTGTTTGCTTTCCCGGAAAGTTGCAACGAATTTTTTTTCCAATTCGATGATTGTTTGATTGCCAATATTCAATTCATCAATGAAACCAAGGATTCCCTTCTTATGAAAATAGTAGGTGTGATTCTCAGAATGCTTTCTTTGGTGATAACATGTATATTTAGTTTAAAATTTTTTTTTTTAATGTCATTTTTTTAAAGATTTGACTATCATCGAAAATGGACCTGCAATTTCAATGTTTTTGATAATGATTTCTCAGGATTATTATGCTGTAAATTTAAATTAAGTAATCATTATGAAGAAATATTTTTAGAAATGGTTTTTGACAATAAACATGACATTGACAGTCATTACTCAAATTCCAAAAAGGTTTCTTTTCCGAAAAAGACCCTATGTTGATAATAGGGCAATCCAAGTATCAAAAACAAATTTATTTTCTATTTGTTTTTAGTTAAGTAGTGATAAAACATCATCATTCCCTTCAAGAGCAGTTGTTTGTGGTCTTGTTTATAGTTATGAATTATGGGCGATTTTAGTTACAAACCAAACATCAAAGGGGAATTTTGTAATTTTAGCGTTATTTATAATGCTTTTGGGTGGAATTGTCGGTGGTATTGCAAGAGTAAATTCACAAAATTATTTATTAGAATTAATTATATTTTTAAAGATCTATTTGGGTGTGCATTATCCTTCTGACTGCATAGGAGGAATTTTAGTCGGATATTTGGTGATTGGAATCGGGGAAATATTCAATAGATATGTAAATATATTGGGTTGTCCTTCTTGCCTTGAAAATAATTGCTATTCCATGTTACATGAAGATAGTTTTCATTTTGTAAAAAGATTTTGTAATTCAACTTTTATTTATTAAAATAAAATAGACTAATTATTGGTCAATTTTATTGTTATTTGCCATTTTTTTGCTGATGCTCTTTGTGTTAAATTGGCCCCCATTGAAATTTTGGGAAAAATCCTCACCAATTTTAGGCAGCTATATGGCTTGTTTCAGTGCAGTTTTAATACTCACATGTCCAAATACTTCTGAGCTTTATTCAGCAGATTACACTCCTTTTGATCAAATTTCTGTTAGTAAAATATATGTGGCAATTCTTTTAGCTGAAATTAATGTATTGACAAGTCTTCTTTTGTCCAAATTGTTTAAAAAAAAACTGGCTTCGGAAAATTGGAAGGAAGTGATAATTTTCAACGCGATCAATTTTGTTGGAGTTTCGATATTTTTTTCGGTGATTCTGGTTGTGATGAGAGTGAATTTATAATTACCGTAATGGATATTTTTTAATGTTTTTGAATTAAAAATTCAATTTTTTTGAATTTTATTTTTAAGAATTTTTTTTTTTTTTTATAAACTTCAAAATATAAATTTACATCTAAATAGATAATTAATTAATAAATGCTTCAGTGTTATTCTTTTTGGGCTCCTCCAAATATTTATTTTTTTTATCCAAAGTTATGATATTTTTAGTGCTTTGAGTTCTTTCATTATTATTTTTTGTCTCCCGATCTTTTCTCGCTGTCGTGTCAATATCAAGAGAGTCATTATTTGTTTTAATATAAAGTTTGTGCTCTTCGCTTAATCCCAAAATCTTTTCCTGACTTTCATATTTATTGCTCCCCCAATTTTTATGGTAGTTTTTATTGATTTCTTGAACTCTATCTTCTTTAAAAAGTACTTTATTTTTTTTTTAAATAAAATGTTTGCTTCTATCCAGATTTATTTGTGGCTCTGCAATCACATTTATGCTTTTTTCTTCCCTGATTTGACTTTCTTTTAACTCAATTTCTGTTTTTTTTTTTCACATATTAAAATATCAACTATGATTAGAAAACAAAATAAAAAATTTACCAAAATGATTATGATCAGTTTCTTTGCTAATAGAACTGTTCATTCTGGAACGTTGTGAGCCAATTTCTTCTGGAGCAATCTGCAATTTTTAAAATTAAGGAAAAAAAAGAAAATATTTCAAACTTTTTCCTCTTTCCAAACAATTTCTCTCAAATTCAAAGCACTTTTCCGGACTTTGAAATTTAGAAAATTTCCAAGATTTTGCAAGATTTTTCGGCTAAAATACAAATTTATTATTTTATTACCGTAAACGAAAAAGATTTATTTTACAATCTATAAGGATTTCCACTAGGCAATTTCCAAGCATTTTTTATTTGTTCATTTGTGGTTTGCCCTGTAAAAATGAGAAAAGTATGGTACCCATTTAGTCCGAGCAAGAAGATTGCAAAGCTAAAAGAATAAACTTCAATTAGAATGGAAAGAGAATATTCTTTGAAAGTTTGACCAATAGCAGACCCTACGTGGGTTTCTGCCCCAGTTTTCAATAATATTTGTGTATTTAACACGATCATAATAAAAGAAGTGAGAATAATGAATGTATTGTAAATGTTTAGTGTGATGAGAAAAGCATAGAAATATCTAAAAATTAATAATAAAATGATAAATTTATAAAAAAATGATAAAAATTGATAATTTATTGAAAAAATGAGGGTAACCTATAATTTCTTTTCCCAATGCATGTGCCCACCCAGGGACAATGATGATCGAATTTTTCAACACAATTATTGCAAATTCCGCAATGCGAGGCTCGTGGCGGACGATACACTGCACCTTTTTTAATTTTTGTTTAATTCGAGAAAAGGAAAAAAAAAATGTTTAAATACATGTTTGGCAAAATTTTACTCTTAATAAATGAGATTTTATGACCATATCAGTGTGGATCCCTCTTCTATATTCTGAAAAAATCGCTCCTGGATTAATATTGTGATTTTTTAATGGAATTTTTGTTTTGGAATCGGAATTTTCTTGATTGATATAACCCAAGTTCTGAGCATAATTCATGAATTTTATTATTTAATATATAATTGTGTCATTTACGTTCTTTGGAATGATCCCAGGATCTGTCATCGATGTTGTTGCCAACAATGCATTAGCTAAAACTTGAAAAATTAGCGAAAATGATAGAACTCCGTTGTTGTAATACATTGTAAAAAACTGTTGATAATATAAAAAAACACATAATAATGATGAAAATTATTAAAAAAGAGTACTCGAGCCACAAAGTAATAATAGAGGATTCCAGGAATGTTCACCAACAAGATAGTGGCAAAAAAATATTTATATTCTGATCTATTAAAAACAAATGATATTTTGAAGGAAATCATTTTTAACCCAAGCATAATTTTCCCTTCACAATAAATTTTGTTAAACGAATCCATAATCTTGTAATAATAAACGTACTCCTTTTTTTGAGGACTTGACATATACGTTTCTGCCTATCCTTTAATTTTTTTTCAGACTTTAATCAAATTAATTTTACTTTGTTTTCTCCTATTCTTCCTAAAATGTCTTGACTTATTTATTATTTAAATGTTTTTTTATCAAAATTTTACAAACTTCAAAAATTAATTTATAAGATGTTCTTTATAAATTTGAAAGAAAAATATTGAATTGAATTTTTTTGGAATGTGTTTAATTTTTCAAAAGTCTATTTTTTTCATTTAAATTTCCACATAAACAAATAATTTTTCTTTTTAATTCATTTATTTTATTTTTTATATTTGTTTTTAATGAATTAATATTAATTGGTTTTGGGGTCGTCTTCTTTCTTTTCCATTTGGGCCATCATTGAACCATCCTTTTCATCTCCATATCTAAGGAAACTGGTAGCATGAGGAACCTCTTCGGTGATTCTGACGTCCATGGTCATCTTGAATCTTGCAAGAATGTTCTTGTATTCAGTAAAGTTGAGTCCTTTGTAAGAATATCCTTGAAGCATTAAAATTGCAATCACCAAATTTTCCATTGATAGGATGAAAAAATTCACTATCATGGCATAATTCACCCCATCATCCAAATTACACCAAATGCAAATTATATCAACTAAAGGTTTTTGAACATTAAAAATGAAAAGTATAGCCAAAAGAGAACTAAGTTTCATTGCCAATCCCTGCTTTCTTAATAATCGATGGAAACAACTAATTTCCATTGGGAAATATATCAAAAATGCTAAGTTGATTATGATTCTTATTAATCCATAAATTAAGCATGCAATTTTGCTGTATTCCTCTATTCCAACCAGAATTACTTCAATTATTTGAATTACCAGATTAAAAACTAGAAATGAAATCACTACAAAAGATAAAATGTTGTATTTTCTGCGCGCAACCTCCATAAATGAAAGTTCCTGGTTCACATAAAGTGTCATGTTCTCATCTTTTTTAGTAGCCAAAACAAAAGCCAATGCTATTTGATAAGATTTTATTCTGAAATCATTTCCAGACATAATCTTAATATCCTCCATATTCTTATAATCTTCATAAAACGCCTGATCATTTTTATTTGCACTTTTATTCAGAAGGGAGTCCAATTTGGTATATGATTTCTTGAATTCAAACAAAAGAAAAACTGGTTGTATGAGAAAGAAATAAAGAGCCCATTGTGCTAAAATCACTATCATGGATATCAAGCTCAAATACGAAGCATTGACAAAACTTGCCAGAGAAATGAAAAAAATTAAAGAAAGGAAAGCGTTGGAGAGAACGAAGGCAATAACATATTTTTGAAGGAGGGGGAATTCATAGGCACTTAAATGGGAGCCTGCATTGATCACTGCGGAGAAAATAAAAGTCATGATCATAGCAATAAAGGCAAGGATGATAAAATAATGCATCACCTCATAATCAATAGTAGTTTGATCCCAAAGGTCTTTCATTAAAAGCTTAAAAAGGAAATATGATGAACAAAAATAAAATTTGTATGAAAAATAATGTGATAAAATTAATTTTAGTGTTTTAAATAAAAAAATGAATTCAAAAAAAAACAAAAAATTATTAATTTAAGACAAAATAGTCTTTTATTTTTTGGGATTCGGCTTTAATTTAGAAACCCAATTTCCCTCCTTAAGCTTCATTTTTAATCTTTTATGTCTTTTTAAAAAAAAACCAGGTTTATCATTCAATCCTATGGAAAAAATTACTCTTTTCAGAGATCGGCTTCAATTGGCTTTGAATTTCTTTGATATCTTTAATGAAGGCTTCGACCCTCTTTCTTTGGAAGTTCCCCTTGACCTTTCTAAATGTTATTTGCCTTTGATTTCCTCGCATAAGAACCTCATCCAAAAATCCAACATTTCCATCTCCCTTATAAATTCATTGATAAATTTCTGTCCATCCACTTCAAAATCAAGAATTATGAAAACCATCTTGAAAAAATATTTTTTGAAAGAAGAAATGAAGCCGAAATATGATTCCCGATCGCAAAACCAAACAATTGTTAAATATTGTTACGAATTTCTTTGTGATATCTCAAATTTGCATGATTTGTGTTTTTTACAAAATTTCGCCTTCGATCGTTTTGAAGTGGAATTGCAATTTAAGGGTTTGGATGCGGAGACTCTCCATATATATATGGATAGATTATACCTAATTGATAAAAGGCCGATTGAAAGCTTGAGTCCAGATGATGTTGAGTTCATTCTAAGTTTTTTTTCTGATAATTTCCTAATAAATTTCACCGTCGCCTTGACTTTTCTTTTCAGCAACCTAATGTTTTTTTTGGTGGGATTTAATGACACTATCCTTAAGAAAATTTACCTCAGTAATAGAGAAGATCCAGAGTTATCGATTATAGAACTATTGGCTTGCAGAGAATTTAATTTACTAAAGGATTTTGCTATGGATTTTCTTCAAAACAAAGATTCCGCATATTATAGTCAGGAGATCTTCAATAAATACCATCAAGACTTCCTCAAGGTTGCGAAGAATGTTTATTATCAGGAGGATTACGCTAGGATTTTGCTTTATAGTAAAATCAATATCGGATTTGAGAAAATCAATATCATTTTGGGTAATATTTTCTTTAAAAAAAGGAAAATTATGGATTTTTAATTAAAAATTAGCTATCACATTGAATATTGCTTGCCTTGAGGATTTGGATGCTGGGCACATGGCCTCGATTTTAAAGAAAGTTGAGGAAATTTTACAAACTGCGTTCGATTTTATTGATTTCAATTTAATCAGAATCAATGAAAATCTGGTTTTTTGTCTTTATGAGTTGCTCCTGTAAATAGACTAATAATTATAAATATTAACCTATCATTTTTTGATTTTAATATTTTAATAGATTCAATTTCAATTTTAATTACCAGGAACCGACCAAGAAACATTTCGAATTGATTCATCTTGTGGAAAAAGATTATTTGAATTTGTTTGATTCCGCTATAAAAGAATGTGACACTTTATTGAAAAATGTAGTATCTTCTCGAGTTCCAAGTCGGGATCATTATGAACTGAAGGTTTCAGTGGCAAAGAAACTTAAGATCTATTTCATCATTTTGCAAAATTCCAACTTTTATGAATTCAATGATAAGTCGCTAGATTTGATTCATCATATTTCAAATCTTTTATATCATAAATCGTATAATCTGCCGCATTATAAAACTTTTGTTGAATTATGTTCAAAATGAAAAAAAAATTTCATTAAAAAACAACATAAAAATTTTGAAAAAACAAGAATATGGATGATATAATTTGTTTTTAGTTTAATTTTAAATTAAAAAAAAAGCTATAATTTTTAAAATTATCAAAAATATTGTTAAAATGGATTCGAAACAAAAACAATATGATGTTTGGGATCATAGCACCCAAAAAATGAATTATGATATATATAGGCCGAA
>Ga0302186_10003517_pt1 | contig 11437 bp, 9 predicted proteins | sample II_Bog_E1_2_FD_198782 | JGI IMG/M metagenome (GOLD analysis project Ga0302186, IMG submission 198782) | Peat permafrost microbial communities from Stordalen Mire near Abisko, Sweden - II_Bog_E1_1 | ecosystem: Environmental > Terrestrial > Soil > Wetlands > Peat | place: Sweden: Abisko, Stordalen...
TTGAGTTTGGCGGATGAATTCACACTTCGCCCACAACAGAAGCAGGTTTATGCGGCGGTTGAGCAGATCATGACCAGCGACAACAATATCAGTACTTGGGAAAACACTCTGCTATCGGAACTGCGGATGAAATTTAGGCTGTGATGAAGAATGGCTGGCGTGGGCGTATCTACCACTGACCGACTCCAAACACCGAACTGTCTGCAACCGTCAACTGCACTCACGTCCACACCAGCCAAAGCAACATCGTCCTGTTTCCGAGGATGTCAATGGGTTAAGAAAAAAACGCAATTCCCTCAATAAAATCAGCAGTTTTATCTTGTTGAGTCATTTCCATCCATATTTAATAGGGGTTCGGCAAACATCAAACAACAACACACTATAAAAATATGGCCAAAGCTCTGACCAAATCCGAAATCGCATCTGAAATCGCTGACAAACACAGCCTCACCAAAAAGCAAGCCGTCGAAATTCTGGAACAACTGGCTGGACTGGCTTACAAACACGCCAAGGATTCGTTCACCATTCCAGGTCTCGGCAAGCTCGTTCTGGTCAATCGCAAAGCTCGTGTCGGCCGTAATCCTGCAACTGGTGAAACGATCCAAATTAAGGCCAAGAAAGTCGTGAAGTTTAGGGTCGCCAAAGCTGCCAAGGACGCGATCTTGGGCGTGAAGAAATAATTTCTGCAGTTTTCTACAAAGGCACTCTGATCGTTCCGGATTCAGGGTGCCTTTTTTATTTGGCTTCGGCGTCAGCTTCAAGACCTCCGCCGCCATTTCCTCAAGGATTTTGTGGGGTGGGGGCGGTTGCAGTTTCTTCCAGAAAGCCATCAAGAACGGAGAGGTAGCCATCCACTTCGCTATCGGCATCAGGCCCTAAATCTTTCTTGAGCGCACGCACCTCGTCGGCTGTGGATTGGGCTTCAGCTCGCAGACTTTTTATATCCATTTTACCGCTGCTTAAACCATCGAGCATTTCATTGAATTTGGCTGCTGCTGCGGGACTGCCGGAACCGAGCATCTGGGCTTGAACCTGCTGGATGAGATTCGTGTCCTGCTTGATCCCCCGAAGTATCGCTGACAAATCGGAAACAGAATTGGTTGAGCTCGGTCTAGCTGGCTGAACCGGTCTGATCGGCACACTTGCGGCTGCACCCGACACCGATCCAAAATTGATGGCGGCGACCTTGGCGCGCGGCAGCGTGACCCTTCCCAAATTTTCGTTGTTCAACCCGATGCTGTTGGTCGTGAGGGAAACCACGGTTCCGTAGAGCAAATCACCATTTGTCATCACGACTTGGTCGGCCTTGAGCAAACTGGCCATCCCCAGTGCGATGACAGCACTCACCAACGTCAGCGGGAGCATTTTCATGATGTGATATCATAAACCACAGAAGTTTCGTCTGCAAACACCCCACATCACCTGCCTTTCATCAGAAATAAATTCGGATCTGCTCAACAACCGGCGTATTTTCTTCACCATGCTTTCGGGCCAGCAGCTTTGTTTGAGCCGGAAAAGCCTTTGGTCAGGAGGCTATACTCGCGCTCACACCACAGGATCACGGGCTTATTTTTTGGGTATCGAGGTGATCGGAGGGGTGGAAATATTGGGGGTGAACTGAAATGGGGAACTGGCGGAAAGACCGGTGAAAAACAGCTTTGAACAACTTCAAAACGAGGCGAGAGAACTTGGACTTGTTGTTAGTTTTGTTGTTAGTTTTAGCCCGAAAACAGCTAAAACAGTTGAAAACAAAGGATGGTGCGCGGTGGAGGTTTCGAACCTCCGACCCCTACCGTGTCAAGGTAATGCTCTACCACTGAGCTAACCGCGCAATTAACCAATCATTGCAATAATAATATGCAATTTCCCACAACGGAAAAAGACGACTTGTAACCCATACTTGCAACCCGGCTGCTTTGTGCTACGTTTTTGCATGAAAATGACCGCGCAAAACACACAGAAACCGGCTGAACAACCGGTCTTTCACAAAGTCGCAGAGAATCTGTATCGGCTCGAATCATCGGGCGGCTATTATGCCCTTATCAAAAAGAGCGGCAAGCAATTTCGTCGCTCGCTGAAAACAAAAGACCGGAAACTGGCTGACCGGCGGCTCAAAGAACTCAAGGGACAAATTGGTTGCCTGACATTAACGGATGATGCCAAATTGGGCTTTGAGGCAGTGGCGAACCGCTGGCTGGAAAGCATCAAACACACGCTGGCTCCCGGCACGATTGTTCAACGTGAAATCCGCATCAAGAATCTCGCCCCGTTTTTCAAAGGCGTTCCGTTGCGAAACATCACCCCCTTCCAGTGCGAACAGTGGGCGGTCAAACGCGGAGCGAAACTGGCAACGCAAACTTTTGTGCATGAACTGGAAACGATGCGGAATGTGTTCGGCTATGCGTTGAAGCACGGCCTGATTTTGACCAGCCCGGCCACCACCATCAAACGACCCAAGGTGTCACATTCAAAGGTGGTAATCCCAACGCGGGAACAGTTCGTAAAACTCGTTGCGCAAATTCGGCGATCCGATGGCCGCGCCGACAGCCAGCGAAAAAGCAAGGCGGGTGCAGACCTGATTGAATTCTTGGCGTTCTCCGGGGCGCGGATCGGAGAGGCGCGTGTCAGCGCATGGGATGACGTAAAATTCCAAAGCAATATGATCTGGCTGCACGGAACAAAATCCGAGGACAGCAATCGGCAGATTCCCATGCCCGCCGCCTTGCGCGAATTTTTGCTCCGGCTCAAAGGTGAATCTTCTGAAACGCCCCAAGGGAAAATTCTTAAGACGGACAGTGCCAAGAAATGTCTGGCGACCGCGTGTAAAAAACTGGATTTCACCAAATTCACTCATCACGATTTTCGGCACTTCTTCGCGACGACGTGCATCGAATCGGGCGTGGACATCCCGACGGTGAGCCGCTGGCTTGGCCACAGTGATGGCGGGGCGCTCGCCATGCGCGTGTATGGACATCTTCAGGTCGAACACAGTCTGGCCATGAGCAAGCGCGTGAATTTTGACCAGACTATCAACACTGTTTCGCAGCCAAAAAACGCACAGGATGTCGGAAAATCTCCGGTTCCTACCGACGACCGTCGAGCCATTGCCAAAGCTAAAACGAAATATGGTTATCCGTGGTGGGTATCAGAAAACTCGCTGGAAGTTTTTTGGGGACAACTCCATGAAGAAGTCTGGATTATTCCCGTTGAGAAGTTTTTGGAAACGGCCAAGCAAGCAATGGGACGCCAGGTATTGAAACAGGAATTTTCCGACCGTCCGGCGCTGGCAGATGAATTTTTGGCAAGGACACCCGAAGCCACCCTAAACGAAGTCCGCGCCAAAATACCGGCGCAACAACCAGATGCCGCCAGCAGCGCACAGACCGCTGCCCATTGATTACGCGATTGGCTCGGATGTTTCCCGCAAAAAGCGGTCAAGATCGTCTTTGGAATAAATCGGATGCCGCAACGCCCGTGAAGGGTGCAGCAGACCGCGTTTGGTCAGCCGGTCAATAGTAATTTTGGCAACGCCCAAATATGTGGCCGCTTCTGCGCGTTTGTAGCCTTTCTTCTCAACGTGAATTTTTGTTTCCGCGCTGGCTGAATCACCGGCACGCTCTGATTTTGAAAGTTGGCCGTTAGCTTTAAGCATGAGCGTCTTCCTTTTGTTCAAGTATCTCAATGGATTTGACCCAACCATCTTCACCGGCGGCCAGCGATGAATAACGCTCGGCCATTGGTTTGATGGATTCCACGCCGCGCATTTGCAGGGCAACACCCAGGTTACGCAGGTTTTTTCCCTTGATCCGCACCGTGCGGTTCAAGAATGAAATGGTGATGATGTCAACATCTTGGCTGGATTCAAACTTGACCAGTTCAATGTGGTGATACGACAGCCCATAAAAACAGTTCGTGCTGTTTTCCAGCCGCAAATTGTCCAGCGGCACAGGGTCACTGTTGACATGACGACCAAGTTTGTAGCAGGGCGAATTAGTATTCATATTTTTATGCCTCGACTCTTTTGCGGGTTTTGGGCTGGTTGAATTTCAATCCGCCGCCGGATGGTTTCAGGCTTTTGAACCGACGGCCTGATCGTTTCAGTCGGCTTTTCCGTTGGCTTGATGGATTCAGTTTGTTTCACGGCCTGCGATTGTTTGGCCGCTTCCGCCTGCCGGAGAGCCTCGGCTTGGCGTTCCAATTTTTCATACTGCGCTATTTCCACCGCCCGCTTTGCTGAAGCGCGCTGCGATGCTTGAACATTAAGAACGAAAGCCACGTCGCGCCCCCAAACGGTTGCCAGCTTTTGAAATGCGCTTTGTTTCATGTCAATCGCCAGCGTCCGCGCGCCGCCGCGCGAAATGTTCTCGCGCAACTGCCCCTTGTCCGCCGTGAAAATCTTCACGCCTTTGCGCCCGCGCGAAATCGTGACATACCATTGCTGCTCATTAGTCGCGGCCTTGACCGCAGAATCCGAAAACAAAACGTAATCCACTGTTTTTCCTTGAGCGGCGTAAGACGTGACTGCATAACCGCGCACGAACTGGCGGTAATTTTTGGGCAACACACGGCCATCATTCAAAGCGATACGCCCATCGGCATGAATTTGTTTCACCGTCACCAGTTCGCCATTGGCGAGGCGACGCCCATCCTGACTTTGAGCATTGGCCTTGAGCTGCAATCTGTCACCATTCGACAGCAAAAGTTCTTTCGGCTGGCAAACCGTGATTTTATCCGCTTCCTTGAATGGCACAGGCCGGATGCGCTTGTCGGCTTCAATCAGTAGATGCTTATCCGTGATGCCACGCAGTTTTCCCGCACTGCCGGATTTGAAACCGGCCGTAGGACGGTTGAACACCAGCATCGAATCCGGCTGGTAAAACCGCTTGTCGCGCTTTTGCGCGTCCGTCAAATCCTGCCGCTCCAATGCCGTGACCGTCGTTTCAGCTTCACCGATTAACTTTTGTGCTTTCAGGCCGAGTCGGACTTGTTCGTTGACCTTGTGAATCTCCGACCAGCTTTGCGAGACGACCACGGTAGATTGCTGATTTTTGAAAAGTTCAAGAAAGTGTTCCGTCAATTTCTGCTGTTGATCCGCCAGTGTGCAAGCGACGATGGCATCGTGATTGTCCAGCCGGTCAAACGATGCGCCGAGTTTGCCCCGCCGCGCCTCATCCACGGCGAGCTTGTATTGTTCCAGCCAGCGGCGTTCGGCTTGAGTTTTTGCCGCATCGGGGTTTTGCCGGCGGATGTTCGTCAGTTCGGCATAACCAAGACCGGCATACTTCTCAATCGCCCGCAGCGCGTCCGACGCTTCCACCGCTCCATGCTGATGCGTGTCGCCGGACAGGATGACGCGTCCTTGATTGATTTGAATGAAATCAAGCAGTTGCAACATTTGCTCGCCGCCGATTTGTCCGGCCTCGTCCACGATGACGACCGCGCCACGGCGCATGGATTTTTGCGTGAGTAAAGCACTGACCGTTTGCGCGCCGGTGAAGCCATCGCGTTCCAGATCGGCGACCTGCTGGCGCTGCGGGGCGAGGACATGGACGACCTGACGAGCTTGGGCGAGTCCGGCGTTGACTTCGCGTAGGGCATAGCTCTTGCCTGTTCCCGCCCCGCCACGAAACAGGGTGACGAAATTCCGCGAGGACAAAATTTGTTCCACCGCTTTGCCCTGCTCATAATCCAATGAATGATTTGTCTTTCGATAATTGACGGCCAGCGGTTGGTATTGATTCATCTGATGTTGCGCCAGCCGGACGATGTTCAATTCCCGTCGCAGGACATCGCGCGTGGTGATTTTTCCCTGAAATTGTTCATCGCGTATGTAGTCGCGTTTTCGAGTCGCGGCCTGAATTTCCGCCAGTGACACATCCTGACCGCGCAGATGTTCCAGCGCGTGACGCCAAAGCTCATGCTCATGGACGACGGACCGGCGTTCAAACAGATGTTGCTCTGCCCAATTCACGGCCTGCACCGCCGTTATCTTTTCTGGAATCTCCGGTGAGCGATGCTTGTCCAAACGGCTGATTTGCCACCATTCTTTCCATGACAGTTGTTTGCTCCACATGGATTGCAGTTTGACGATGCCGACATCTTTGATCTTCCGCGCGCGTTCCTTGTGCGCGATGTTCGCCCGGATGACCTTGATGTTCTGACCGGCCTTTTCCGGTTCACGTTCCAAAAGTTCCCTGGTCTTTTCGTCAATCTCACGGTGACGTTTGGAAAAGCGGTCAATCAATTCCTTGCCGACACCGGCAATCTCGAAATCGCCGCGCGGATTGTTTTCCACGCCATAGCCAAATTTTTGGAGCGACCTGACCATTTCGTGATAATAGACGTTCCGAACAAATTTCTGCGCCGTGACCATTTCACAGGCTTCTAGTGCTTTCCACCGTCCTTCGGTTGAATCCCATGTGGCATTGAACAGGATGCAATGACTGTGCAAGTGCGGGTCTAAAGCGCGTGAGGTGTCATGCCGAAAGATCGCGCCGACCACATTGCCAGTCGCCCGTTGCGAATACTGATTCTGTTTGCGAACGCGAGTTGCAGCGTAAGTTTGCAAATGGCGCATCGCCACCGTCACCGCTTCATCATGCGCCTCGATGATCTGTTTATCATTGCCGACGAGTGCCGCGATGGAAACTGATTTGGGCGGTGACAACGTGAAATCGTAGAACACCCGACGATTGGCAGATTCATGGACGCTTCCATTTTTATCCACGGTATTGCGTTTGGTATTCATCCGTGGTGTCAACTGCTCCTCGGTTTGCGGATGAAGGTTGTGACAGAGATTCAGGAAATCCTTTTCAGTGGTGACACCCGATAATTTTAATTCCTTTGCCCCTTCACCGAACCATTGACCCGAAACGCTCTGGCCTTCCATGTAGTAATCACCAACGCCCAAGTGTTCGCGAAAATACGACTCCGCATTTCGCAAACTGGTTTGAGCCTTCATCGTCAACATGGCGACAAGCTAAACCATCATGTCACGAATTTTGCGCTATGGGTGACGCAAAATGCACACGAGTCCGTGGTAATGATAATCAGAACAGAACATGGGACGCTGTTCTCCTTGCGCGTGCAAGGGTCAGCCGTAACAAAGAAAGTGCCGGACAAAGATCAAACCAAAGTTGAACCAAAAATTATGAATACGACAATCGTATCCGCCGAGGCGAAGGCTCGCCTGACTGAAGCCGTCAAAAGTTACACGCCGCCCGCACCGGAAAAATACCGCCCGTTGAACGAAGTCAAAGAATCCATCATGGCCTTGCGGGAACGCAAAGCCTCGTATGAAACCATCCGCGCCATGTTGCACGAGAACGCCGGCATCGAGGTATCGCACCAGACCGTCGCCCGCTATTGCCGCGAGGTGCTGTATTCAGCCAAGCCGAAGAAACCACGCCGCGCCAAGATGCCGCCGACCGAACCAGCGGCGTCCGCTCAAGAAGAATTGCCAGCGCGTTCACCAGTCGGCCAGCCACGGTCACGCGAACCGCGCGTCACGCCATCAAAAAATCTTTAGCGCAGCAGCGCAGTCGTCACCAGTCGCGGTGACAGGATGCGACCATAAGGAAACCCGCCCATGCTAAAAAACAAAAGCCGTTGGGTTCAGTGTCCGCGACCAACGCGCGTTCCACAGTCGTGTAACGCGCGCTCGTCGCGGACGGACAATGGAAAACGCAGTCGCGTTGGCTTCCGTCTTGAGCTTGGCGTCGCCGCTCCGGCGCGCGGTTTCACTCATGCCGTTCCACCGCGCCGCCTGCCGCTTTCCGCCGCCAACTCAAGACCGAAGCAGGCAGTAAAAATAAATTGGTGCCGGGCATCGGACAGAAAGACGCCGGTCGCAGCCAAAACAAAATTCGCAGGAATACTCACCACTCGGATGGAGAGTTCTGGCGATATGAGGCAAACATTGTATATGATTTTGGAAGGACGCACATGAATGAGAAACTGAACATATTCGTCAGCTCGGTGCAGAAGGAACTTGAAGACGAGCGGGTCATCGTCCAAAACCTGTTGAACACAGACTCGTTTCTGTCGGCGCATTGTTCGCCGATTCTTTATGAGTTTGAGCCAGCCTCGCCGGACAAGGCATTGGAAGGCTGCTTGAAATCGCTTGATGGCTGCCACGTTTACCTGCTCATCGTGGCCGCTCAATACGGCACGTTGGTTGGCAAGTTGTCCATAACCCACGCCGAATACCGGCGATCCAAAGAAAGGAAATTGCCGGTTCTTGCGTTCATCAAGGGCGACCGCAAAGTGAAGCGCGAGGATGGCACCGAAATGTTGCTGAAGGAACTCGACGACGACGGCCCGAAATACAAACGCTTCGGCAATGTAATCGCGCCTTCCAGTGACGAAAACGAGGTCGCGCAACAAACCATCGAGGCTACATCCATATTCGAGTCGCAGCCGCTGACGAGACTACGTTGGTCTGAACTCGACCACGAGGTGATCCGTCAATTGATTGCCGCAGCGGAAGGCCGGGACGCCGGGAAAATCTCCGCCGCCGACTTGCTCGCGGGCGCATCGGTGCGCGGCTTGGTCTGGCACGACCCGCAAGCCGGGGAACATTACGCCACCGCCGCCGGCATCGTGCTGCTGGCGAAAGACCCTTCGGCGGTTTTTCCGCAGTGCCGCATCCTGGCCGATGCGTATCGCGGTGCGGAGCCGGATGGCAATCCCCACGACCATGAAGACATTCGCAGGCCGATGCCGACCGCGATTGACCGCGCCATCGCCTTCATTGACCGGAACACCCGCCATCCGATGCGCGTGGTTGGCCTCAATCGTCTCCGGCTGGATGAATATCCCGTCGAGGCGTTGCGGGAAGCTCTGGTCAACGCCGTCGCTCACCGCCAATACGAGGACGCCGGGCGCAAAATCATGCTGGAAGTTTTCGCCGACCGCGTGGTCATCTCCAGCCCCGGTCTGCCGCCGTCACCCATCACTTTGGCCAATCTCCGCAAGGGCAAGTATCGTCCCTGTTCCCGTAATCCGGTGCTGGCACAATGCCTCTCCTATTTCCATCGCATCGAGGAACGCGGCAGCGGCTTCCGGCGGATGCGTGACCAAATGCTCAATCACGGTTTGGATCAACCACTCATCGGCACGGACACCGGCTATTTCCAAATCTCATTCCCCGGACCGGGCGAGAATGTGGATCGCATCCGCGTCCCGGAAACCCGGCTGACGGTGACACCAGCCATCGAAGCTCAGTTGAACGAACGGCAGCGAAAAGCATTGGCAGAAGTGCTCAAGTCCGGTTCTGTTGCCAGCGGCTGGCTGGTTAAGAATATGCAGGTGACGTATGACACCGCCAATCGTGACCTTCTCGCGCTGGCTGAATTGAAAATTCTCGTTCGCAATGGCAAGGGACGTGCCTCCAAGTATGTTCTTTTAGAAGCGAAGGCCCGTGCATGAATCTTCCGATAATCTTCCGATGCACTGCCGGAATCTTCCGATTTGGTGGTCACTGCAACTGGCGTGAATCTTCCGATAATCTTCCGGCCCGGTGCTGCAATCTACCGATGAACAATCGTCCGCCGAATCCGAGAAATCGTCCGATTAACTAAACCGATGGTGTCCGCCCCGACCAACGCGCTCTCCGCGCGCGTTCGTCGGGAGCGGCATTTTTCATTCGCCGCATAAGCGTCGTGCTTCCGTTTGCGGCACGGCGGCGGTCGTTTCGCTCCGGCTTCGTTCCAGCCGTCTCTCCGCCTGCGCTTCACTTTTCCGCCCGCCGAACCGCAAACCAAAGCAAATGGCCAATTTCATTGAAATCACCCGGCATAAATTCACAAGCTTGTCCTGACGCATCATTTACGAGTAAAATCTATGTCGTCCGAAATGGACGAAGAAAACTATCGAATAATTTTTACAAAAAACATTTAGCGTAGCTATCGGCTACGGGCTGCCTCTAAAACGACCAATTTTTGCAAGCCCGCACAGAAACCGACCGAGCACGCGCCCATCGGGCGCGGCTTGGCGCATCTTCTGTGCAGGCACTTGGTCGTGCCTTGAGGCAGGGTGCGTCAGGTTCGCGCCCCTTCTATTTTTAGATTTCCCGTTGTCGCAGTTGCGCGAGCAACCACACCGACACGATGGCCACACTCGATTTCAAAGGGAAAACGCTCGTCCAGAATTATCATCTGACGGTCAAGTATCACGAACTTGTGCCGAAGAAGGACATGAGCCTCACGGACAAGGTGCGGCTGGACGACAATCTCATCATTCATGGCGACAACCTCAAGGCGTTGAAGGCGCTGCTGCCCACCTACGCGGGCAAGGTGAAGTGCATCTACATTGACCCGCCTTACAACACCGGCAACGAAGGTTGGAAATATAATGACAATGTGAACTCGCCGATGATGCAGGAATGGCTTGGCAAAGCCGTGGATCGTGAAGACCTCACGCGTCACGACAAATGGCTGTGCATGATGCTGCCACGCTTAAAGCTGCTGCGCGAATTGCTCGCGCAAGATGGCGTCGTATTCGTCAGTATTGATGACAACGAGGTTCATCATTTGCGCGTTTTGTTGGACGAGGTTTTCGGGGCAGAAAACTTTGTTGGTCATGCTGTTTGGCAGAAAAAATACTCGCCTCAAAATGATGCTAAAACGCTTTCTGAAATTCACGAATACGTCGTTGGTTATGCCAAATGTGCAGAAAAGTGGCGTCCGAATTTGCTCGCGCGATCTGAAGAAGCAATCGCCCGATATAAAAATCCAGACAACGATCCACGAGGAGTTTGGAAGGCAGGCGACCTAACATCGAAAACAAAAGCCGCAGGCCACTCATACACAATCGTCTCACCGAGCGGAAAAAAATTTACTCCGACGTCCGGCAGGCAGTGGGCAGCATCGCATGACACTTATGAGCGGTTAGTCACAGAAAACAGGCTTTGGTTTGGGCCGCGTGGCGATAGTGTTCCATCGTTAAAACAATTCTTGAGCGAAGTCCAAGCCGGAACAGTGCCGACAACACTTTGGTTGCGTGACATGGTTGGAGACAATCAGGAAGCAGTGCGTGAACAGAGCCAAATTGGAATTACTTTTGATTCACCAAAACCTAAACGGCTGATCGAACACATTCTTAAAATAGCCACTTTACCAAAAGCAAACGACATCATTCTTGATTTCACCGGCGGCTCTGGCACGACGGCGCACGCCGTTCTCGCGTTGAACAAGGAAGACGGCGGCAACCGCAAATTCATTCTCGTTGAGTGCGAAGATTACGCGGACACCATAACAGCCGAGCGCGTGCGGCGCGTCATCAAAGGCGTTCGCACGGCGAGCGATGAGAATTTGAAACGCGGGCTAGGCGGCACGTTCAGCTATTTCGAGTTGGGCAAGGCGATTGAATTGGACAGCATTTTGGACGGCAAGAATCTGCCGAGTTATCTCGAACTGGCGCGCTACGTTTTCTACAC
>Ga0302186_10003521_pt1 | contig 11431 bp, 15 predicted proteins | sample II_Bog_E1_2_FD_198782 | JGI IMG/M metagenome (GOLD analysis project Ga0302186, IMG submission 198782) | Peat permafrost microbial communities from Stordalen Mire near Abisko, Sweden - II_Bog_E1_1 | ecosystem: Environmental > Terrestrial > Soil > Wetlands > Peat | place: Sweden: Abisko...
ATTAATTAATAATTCAAAATTATTTATTTTTCTTACAAATTTTTTTTTAAAAAAAATAAACTTCCAATTTTGAAATTTGGAAATTTTTGAAATGAGGGGGTCCAATCTCCTTGAAAACAAATTTTTTTATTATAAAAAACAAAATTAATTTGTTTTTATTCTCATTCGTTTTCAATGATAAATACTCAAGATTCCAATTTAAAGGAAATAACAACCGTCATGACCACCGAAGAGAAACCCCATTCTCCTGAAGAGACTTTTTTATCAAATTCCTTCATTCACCATCAGAAGAAAAGCAACTTTTGTAAGCAGTGTTTTTTAAAAATATTTTGTTGCTGTTTTCCCAATGAAAAAGCTTTGGAGAAAGATTTTGCTGAAAAAGAAATTATTAATGAAAATCCAATTAAGGCTTCAAAACCTCTTCATCATCATCTTGTGAAATCATCAGTTGACCTAAAAGAAGATGCTAAATTTGATAAAACTTATAGTGATGAAAGCAATGCAGAAGGGTCTAGTTTAAACAAAATTACAGAAGAAAAGACGAATTCTGATCAAAACTTTAAAGTTTCACCTTTGCCTCTCTTCCTAAAAAAGAATTCCAAGAAAATGGAAAAACGAAAATCAAGTTTTGAAGAACATATAAAGGACTATCCCCTCAATAATTTGTTTTTTTTATATCATGCAAATAGGACAAACTTTTTGCTAGCGAAAATTACTCAAAAATATATCACGATTACTGAAAAGGAAAAGTCAGGGTCTTCAAATCCACTCCCATCCACTTCAATAAAATCAGAAACATCCAACGTCAAGAATAAAGATAAGGCTTGTCATATATCACGTTATTACGATAACCCAATAAACATTTTTTCTCTCTATGATAAGGGAATTAAACTGGATACCGACAATTGGGAAAAAGTGTGCCCCGAAAAACTTGCAAAATACATCGCGAAAAGGGCAAAAAAATCACACTTTTATTTAATTTTAGACGCTTTTTGTGGAATTGGAGGAAATGCCATTCAAGTTTGAAAATTACAAAATTTCAATATTAAATAAAAATTAATTTAGCTTGCTAAAGAATGCCCCTATGTCATAGGTGTAGATAACTGCGAAAAACAAATCAACTATTTAAAACACAATGCAGGAATTTATGGTCTTAATGAGAAAATTGACGGAATTATAGCTGACTTTTTAAACTTTCAAATTAAAAGAGCCGACTTTGTGTTTTTAAATCCTCCTTCAGATTTCAAAAAAAATGAAAATGAAAAATTTTCCCTCCTAAAACACATTAAGCCTGACATTATAGATATTTTAAAGAAAACTTGGCAAATTTCGCACAATTTTATGATTTTACTTCCCAAATTTATTGATTTTTCAGAGTTGCCTTTGATCTTTGCGAATGTGATTCCGAACGATTAGTAATTTCTTTATTTATAAAATAATAATTGTTATTTATAGTGAACATGACAAACCTTCATTAGAAATTGAATTGATCTACATCAACAATTCGGTTGAATATGTTCTCATTCATTTTGGAAAATCTGCAAACGTGATTTTTTTTTTGTTTTATTTCAAAACTAAAAGTATTTATTAAGGTTTCTCTAAATGAAGAATTAGAGTTTTTAAATTCTTATGTTAATAAAGACAACCATTCGAAAATTTGGAATAATATCAAATTTCTTCGCTATATGACAAAAAAACTTGGGATACAAAAAATCATTTCCTTGATTCTCGAAGCTGAGTTACAACAAAGCCTGCAAAACGAAACACTTTTCCAGAGTTTTTTGGATCTCCTTCGTTCTTATGATTATTTGACTGTTGAGGAGCAACAAGAATATCTAATGGATTACATTAAGCACAATTCGCTTCTCACCCCTACTGAACTAAAAGCGAAATTTTTACCTTCAACAAATAATGATCAAAGTCCAATTTCTTTTGAAAATCCACTGTTCAAAAAAATAGATACAGAAAATTTCAGTTTCACGGAGCAAAAAAAAGTGTCTGCGCTCTCACAAACCAATTTAAATAGTTATACGAACTCTCCAAATTTTACAAATTTTGAATTACTACAAAAAAACCTAAACGAGAAAAAGTCAAATCCGGTTGATTTGTCCATGAAAAGAAAAGAAATGAGTTATGAAAAAATGGCGCTGAATCCCATTGATACTCAAATTAATAAAAACCCAAAATCCTCGAATGTTAGTCATAAATCAGAAGAAATTTTCCCATCTTTTTATTCAGGAAAGTTATTTGAACCATCAGCCAAAGATCATTATATTGATGTGCAACTGGAAAACGAAAAGATTGGCAATGATTTCAAATATAATTCATTGAATGTACCAATAAAAAAGAGTTGGAGCGAAAAATTTCCAAAGAAATCTTCTTTTTTAGAAGAAAATTTTGATAATCTAGACGAAAGGCGAGAATCTCAAAGCTATCAATAATATTTTAAATTTAATTAAAAATGATCCTAATTTAAATGGTATTGAAGTGCAATTATATTTTATTTTTTTTCCTCTATTTTTTCTTGAGATTTAATAGGAGATTTCGTGAACTTCATTTGACATTCAGTGCTATCAGATTTAGAGATATCTGGTGATTTAAGAACCATCAAAACTTCACCAGTTGGATTCCATCTAACGCTCTCAAAATATCCTTTTTCAATTTTTTCATTATTTTCGATTTCTCGAGACTTCAAAAATTTCCGCTTCCGGAAATTTATAAATTTCAATGCCCCTTCTGTTCCTGAACTAACCAATATTTCTTCTTTCCCAGCTTTTTTCGGGAAAAAATCTAAATCTATCACATGGGCATTCTTTCTTTCAGGGAGTTTCCCAGCCTCCTTAGAATTGGTCACTTTTTCTTGTTGATGCAAATGGACTGCAAAAGAAAGTTGAGTTTTTTGAGAAATTGTGGAAATTTTCTCATCAATTTCATAAATATAAACACTTCCATTTTTTCTTCCTAGAGACAAAAGTCCTTTCGAAGGAGAAATCCTAATTGATGTGATTTTTTTGTCTAGATCAAAATCTTCAGCTTTTGTTTTTTCTTCCAATTCTTTTTTCAAAGACATTGCGAAATCTTTTTCATTAGGCCAAATTTGGCTGACATCAACAATAGAATGAGAGTATTTATTTTTGCTTTCCCATCCAAAACTCAAAAAATTATCAGAAATATCCGAAAAATTCACAGCGAATGGAAAAGATTTTTCAGTGATCAAAGGCTTAGATTGCCGGAAATCAAACAAATCTAGAAAATGAAGCTTGGATTTCTTAGCTAGCGCAACGAAAGTTTGATCTTTATTTTTATAAATTTTAGTGAAGGAAGTAATTTTGGATTCATCTCCCTCGATTTTATAAACATTTTCAAAAACGCCTTTTTTAAAATCAAAAGCATCAATTCTTTTACTCAGCATTCCACCACAATAAAGTTTTTCATCCTCGGCATAAAAAGAGGAATAAATGCAATCAGATGACATTTTGTGTCTAAACTTTTTGGATAAAACATCATAAACTTCGAATTCATCATTATATGAAGAAAACACAGACACATAGTCTTGAATCCAAAGAAATGTCTTGAGAAAACAAGGAAATTCTAGAGTTGATTCAAAGTCAGAATTTTCCATAGAAATAAATAAAATAAATTATTAAGCAAATTAGCGCTTTTTCTTCTAAGGAAGCTCCTGTAGCTCAGTTGGTTAGAGCTTTGGTCTTATGAGCCAAGGGTCGCGGGTTCGATTCCCGCTGGGAGCACTATTTTTTTGCAATTTTTGATTTTGCTTTAATTAGCTAAAGCAAATCAAATCATTATTTAAAAAAATCCGCTATTTTTTCAAATAATATGGACAATAAGTCCGTAAAAGTCTTTAGCAATCTTCAATTTACTCAATTTGCAAAGGATTTGGGTTTCACTATTTCAAGCGATAAAGAGCTAAATGATCCGAATCCAGAATTTATTCAAAATCTTTTAATAGAGGTTTTGAAATTTTCATAGAAATTTTCTAATTTTAAAAAGTGTTTGATAATAAGCTCAAATTTCAAACCTGAACATTTGAAAAATATTCCTTTTGTTGCAGCCACGGATTTATATTCGTTCGAAAAACATGAAGCTGGAATTAGTTTTATTATGATTTTCCAAAAATTGAAAGAATTGCTGAATACAGTGGGCGTCGAAGATTTTTCACTCAATGATATGCTATTTCCTGAAGCAAAGAGAGTCAAAAGAATTTTTGCAGAATTAGCAGCATTTATTAATTATAGAAGTAAGGAAACAAAACATTTCGAAAGTCTTTTAGAAAATAACGTAATTTTTTGGACATTTTACATCATATAAAAAATAAATAGAATGAATTAGAAGGCAGGTTGAAAAAATTTCAAGATGAATTTGAAATGAAAAAGAAGGAATATGATAATATAGTGTAATTTCTTTTTAAACGTTCAGGAAAAATAAGATTTTTAGTGACAAAAAGAAAAATGAAAGAGAAATTTTTGAGAAAAAACAAATCGACATTGAAAATATTGGGAAAAATATCAAAAAATATATTGAAGAAAACAATGAAAGAAGGGATTTGATTCGAGAGATTGAAAGCAAAAACCAAGAATTGGATTATAATATAGTAAATTAAACAACCATTAAAAAAACCAATATTTCATTTTTTTATTTTTCAAAGAAAAAAAATGAAGAAGAAATTTGTTTCCTTAAAAATCAGATCTCAAAGTTAAAATCTGAGCTTGTTCTAGCTCCGGAAAAATTAATTCAAGTTCAATTAATTGATTTTTATTTAAATTATATTTTGTTATGGTAATAGAAAAAAAATGAAGTTTTGGAAGAAATTGCGAAAGAAAAAGAAATCCTAAATAAAAAAGAAAATGATATCTTGATAACTAATTTTATCCTGAAAATCCTTCAAGCTTTGCAAAATAAACTCATCAAACAAACCTCAAAATTCAAAGAATTATATACCGTTTTGGAAACAGAATCCAATTATAAGAGAGAATTCACAGAAAAAAAGATGCTTTTGAACTCTGTGAAATTAAAAAATGAAGCAGCGACAGCCGAGGCTAATGTTATTTCATTTATCTCCTAAATTTTTCATTTTTAGAACATTTTTCATAGGAATTAATTTGGAATTTGAAATATATGGAAGAAAAAAGTCGGAGTTTAGATTTTGACTTGAAACGAAATCTTGAAAAAATGACTGAAACATTGGAGAAATTGAGAGACGAAAGGAAAAAAGAGGAGTTAAAAGATAAAGAGCTGACACAACATTACAACACTCTTCAACAAAAATTACAAGAAATTTCAAAAAAAGTTCTTATTTTAGTTTTTATACTTTGAATAAAAATGATAATTAGATAAATTTGAACAAAACCCAATCTGATTTTTTCTATAAGAAAGAAGAAAAATTTTATAACAATTTAAGAAGTCTTTTGGGGAATCTTGGATCGAAATCATTATCACTTTTCGACAAATTTTAAAAAACAATAAATTTTGAAAAAAAATTGTTAACCGTCCTCTTAAATTAATTATACCAAAATTTTTTTATATGCTTTAATGAAAAAACAGCTGAATACTCCAAATCTTTCCTCTAAAAAAGGTCCTGAGGAAAGCATTCGCACAATTCAAAAGCAGCCAAACCCCCCAACAAACATTTCCGAATCAACTCCGAAAGAAGATTTTAAAGAAAAAAGCCTTGAGATTTTTCCTCTTCTCACAAATCGAAATGCTCAGCATTCTTCCAAAGATAATGAAAACCTGAGCGAATTTAGAACCGAAATCGAAAAAAAATATAAGAAATCAGTAATGAATAAAATTTATAGCTTTCCTAAAACTCGAGATTGTTTTTCTGAAAATTCATCAATGGATTCGTTGAAAAGTGTGGAAGTTTATGATCTTTCTTGCCAGAACTTTGAAAGGAAAAATTGTTTTGAAATGAAGAGTTCCAGCCCATTTCGTGATAATTCAAATCCTCAAGAAAAAAATCCCTTTTTATTTGATAAAGAATTGGAAAAACTCAATAAAGAAATCGAATATTATAAAAATCATCGATTAAGAACTCTTTCCAGAGAAAAAGATAACGAAAGGGAAAATCATTTTAGACCAAATGGGATTTCGCAAAGGAAAACTGAAGGTTTGATGAGCAAGGAACGTCCAAATTATATAAAATTGTTAAATCTTTTGGAAGAAAACAATGATTTAGATTTAAAGAAATCTGAAAACAAGCATAGAACTCCTTCAAATTCACAGTCTTGCCTTCGTAAACGCGACATATCCTCGAAAAAAACCCCAAATAGAATAAAAACAGAAAAAACTCCGTGTCCTTTCGATAAAAAAATCGCAAAAACTTTCGAAAATTGTTGCGAAATCAAGGAGAATTTAGAACTTAACATAGAAAGTTCAAACTATAGATCAATTTCCAGAGGAAGACAGTTGGAAGAATCTCGATCTAAAAGTAAAACAAAGCAAAATTTACTGGATAAAAGGATTTTGAGTCCAATTAGTTATACTTATATGAACAAGTTTTTAATATTTGTTTTTTAAATTGGCTTTAATTTTTGATGATTTAGCTATCTCTATGATAAAGAGTTCAAACAAGAAAGCATCAAAAAAATCTATAGCAACCCTTTATTAAAACAAAAGGAAGGTTCGAAATCAAAAGAAAGGAAAAATAACTTTCAAGAAGAAGAAAACGATAAAAAAAAAAAATCCAAACCAATCAAAAAACTTTATTTGATTCAAGAAAAGGAAAATATCAATAAAAAGAAAACTCATACGAAAAGAGAACTAGATAAGCCTGCCATTCAAAAATTGAAAAATTCTAGAAAATGATTTTTTCGTTTTCCTTTGTGTTCATGTTTATATATTAATAAAAAGTGATATATATTATCTAACAAAAAACTTTTTTATAGTTTTTTAAGTTTTTGTGTAAAATTAATAAATATGAGGAATTTTTGCGAATATTATTCCCACCTTCCAACGGAAAAAAAATGTGCGATTTTGTTGTTTTGCCCTTGCGTTACCCTCTATTACATTATTTATAACCTCCTCAAAGAATTCGGAAATTTATTGGTTTTCATAGTAGAGAAATGTCTGTTTCCCATTCTGAATCGAATTAGCAGATGTCTTTCTTGCATATTGGAAGAATGTTGTTATTGTGTAGATGTTTTCTTGAAAGCTATCCTCCAAGTTTTGACCAAATTTTGCGAATTGATATTTAATATCCTAGAAAGAGTCCTATCAATTTTCAAACCCCTTTTTAACTGCCTTTCAAATATTTTGAATTTCATTGTTCAGAATTTTTGTCTATGCCTTCAAAAAATCTATTCTTGTATTGAAGCTGGATGTATTTTTATCTGCAGTGGTTTGGAAAATTGTCTGAACAAAATTTATGACTGTTTTTGTAGAAAAATTTGTGATTGCCTAAAAACCTGTTTATTCCAAATATATGATGGGACCTTTCGTTATATTATTATGCCAATTGCTAGAGTTATAAAGAATATTTTTTCTTTTTTGTATTCGATTTTTCATTGGATTTACAACAGTTTTATAAAACCAATCCTGGATCATTTGCTTCTACCGATTTATCGATGCTTCATGAATTATGTTTTCCTTGTAATTTATCGTTATTTTAAAAGTATATTTGATTTTCTCTACAACCAAATAAAAGCCATATTTAGCAAAATTGCTGAAATATTCGTTGAAATCAAAAATGTGTTCATTAATTTATTTTATTTGATTATCTTTCGAGGAAGAAATGCAAAAATGATTAATCCACAAATTGTCCAAGATAAATCTAATAATAATCTGAATAGAGATCATGATGATGATAAAGAAGATAGAGAAGAGGAAGGAGATGATGATTTGGAAAATAGAAGGTTTCCACCAATAAATGATAATACAGCTCAATATGATAAACCAATTTCAGATAGAATTTTTTGCTTCAAGAAAGATCTTCCATTTGTTAAATGAAAGAAATTCATTTCCTTTATGCATATCTACAAGTTATTATTTATAATAATTATTTCTTGGGGAATTTTTGTTCTATTAAGAGAAAATATGTCTTAATCTTTTTCTATTCTAGATATTTTATTCCTCATCAAGATTATTAAATTTCTGTAAATTTTTGAATTGATCATTTAAAAAATGAATTCTAAATTAAATTTTTCCTTTAACAGACTTTCGTAAAATAAGAGAAAATCCTTTTAATTAATTTCTTTAAAAAAATTTGAAATAACTCCTCAACTTGAAAACCTAAATTAAATCCTATTATTTTAAATTCAAACTTCCTAACATAAAAAAAAAATGGGAGCTCAAGAAACCAAATCTCAAGGCGGACAAGATTACAAATCTTACATGGACAAGTTTGTCGATAAAGGCAAAGTAAACGACAAACTCTATGGTGAAGGCAAGCTTGTTCAGTCCAAAGCCACAAAAGCCATCATGTTTGTGAAAGAGTATACGACCAATGATGAAAACAGTTTCAAGCAACAAATGAGGAAGTTCGACGAAAAGTGCAAAATAAAACATACCAATCTCGTGGAACTTCAAGGTAAAACCAAAAATTCTCAATCTGCTTAAAATCTAACTTTTTTAGGGTTTACATTTCAAAGCGAACCACAATTTTGCTCAACGACCTATAAAACTTATTTGATGTTCGAGTATTGCACGAAGAATTTGGAAGGAGACATAGTTCAGAGAAAAATGGACAATTCTAAATACTATACCATCGAAGAAATGTGGAGTATGCTTCAATCATATGTAGCAGGGTTTTCGTTTTTGCAAAGCCGGAGATTAGTGCATGGAGATGTGAAATTAGCCAATTTGTTTATTTCTGCGAATGGAGAATTCAAAATTGCAGAACAAGGCATGTTGAACCCTAATTCATCATTTGCACAAATTATTTCAACGAATTCCAAAGAACATAAAGGAATTTATTTATCTCCGATACTTTTGAAGGTAATTTTGATTTTAAAGAATTAATTTTTCAAAAAAAATAAAAATTAAAAGGCAGTGGAAAATATGAATTTGAGACCGAAACATAACATCTACAAAAGCGACCTTTTCAGTTTGGGAGTGTGTCTCATTAATGCGGCTCTTTTGGAATCATGCGATGACATTTACAATTTCACCAAATATTCAATAAATGAATTGGCTTTGGAAGAAAAAATTGAAAAGCTGAAGATTCAATATCCTTATGAATTTGTTTCCATCATTCAACAAATGGTTTTCCTCGATGAGAAAAATCGTCTGGATTTCATTTTGTTGGAGAAAAATGTGGAGGAGCAGAAAAAACTTTTTATTGAAAAAAACTTTGTTCCCAAGCCTCCAGTCGAAGGATTTTCAAATAACAACCAATTAGTATTTTTTTTTTTTATAAATATTAATTTTCATTGTTTTTCCATAGATTTATTCAACAAATGTGCCCATCACAACGACCTATTATCAAGAAGAAAAAACAGGATATAGGGAGCCTATCACAGAAAAAGTTATAACTTTCAAACAAGAATCAAACCATTCTTCGCCACAATTCGAATCAACTCAATATCGCCAAATCCCAGAAAACTATAATTATAACGAGCCTTTTGACATTCATAAGCAATCTCCACAACCCCAGACTTTCAATGTCACTTATCAACCCATTGAACATCATGAGGAAACTGTCAAAAAAAGCTTAAATCCAAACTCCAATTTTGAAAATCGAGACACAGTTGTTACTAAAACAACAGAGGTCAGCGTGGTTTCCAGACCTATTGAAAGCTCTGTTCAGGTTCAAGATAACAATTATCGATCAGTTGCAGGTAATTATCAAAGATAAGCTGTGTTTTATCAATCTTTAATTTAGATTATCCAGTCAATTATGATGACATCAACACCCTTTTGAAGAAATATGGAATAGAGCCCCTTCAACCTCTCCAATCCGCACAATCTCAAGTCAAACAATTTCCAAATGAACAGAAAATTGTCACCACTTATACAACAAATAGTTCATTCAAAAACGAACCATCCCAAATTCAGAACACAACTTATCAAAACAACAATTATAACCAACAGCCGAAAGTAGAAAATCACTTTGTTGAACAGAAACCAAATGATGGAAATAAATTCCAAAATTATTCAGAAATCCTTAGAAATTATGAAGAGAAAAAACCTTCCATGGAGAATCAAGATGGCCCTAAAAGATATGGTTTCGAACCTGAAAATTACCAGAATCGTTATGAAGAGAAACCTCCTGGATATTTTGTTGAAAATAGATATGAACCTGAAAACTTCCAGAGACAATATGAAGAAAAACCTCCAAGTTTTTATGCAGAAACCAAACAAAACCCATACGAAGCTGTGGAAAAACCTCGACAGGAATTTAGTAGGGAAAGAAAGGAAATAGCTAAGAGACAAGGATTTGAAGGAAATGTTGGTGAAGAAATGCCACCCCAAAATTTGGAGCCGATTCAATACAATTATGAATATAAACCCAAGGAAATGGTCGAATATAATAATAGCATAGATTTCTATTCAAATTACAACAAACCCTCAGATATAGAATTGAATGCTCAAATGAATTCCCAACCGAAGATGGGAGGTCCAAGCCAAAATTTCACAGCCATTCAGACTAGAATCGAAACAAATGCGCCAAATTTCCAACAACAACAAAAACCTTCCTTATATGATAACGTTTCCTTCGCGAATGAATTCTTTGAGACAAAGACTCATGAAACCAAACATGATGAACTCAAGAAAAAATCTTCCATAAACGAAATGAAAAAATCCATCAATAATCCAGGTAAATATATTTAATCATTTAAATTTAACATTTTTTAACTAAATTTTTCCCTTCATTCCTTTGAAATCCTCAGATGTCAAAGAAGTCGTCATTGAAAACTATCAAAATGGTGCGAAATATGAGGGAGAGAAGCTTCGAGGGATGAGGCATGGAAGAGGCCGTTTTTTTTATTCAGATGGGGGGGTCTACGATGGAGAATGGAAGGAAAATCGCATGTATGGTAAAGGAATTCTCTATTATGGAAGTGGCAAAATAGCGTATGAGGGTGAATGGGTGGATGATAAATTTGAGGGTCAAGGGATTCTTTATAATGAAAGCCCACTTGCATTGAATGAAATGTTCGATTTTCGTGATTTTGATAGTATTGATGAATTTTGGGTGAAGTATGAAGGAGGATTCCATAATGATAATAAAGAAGGCTATGGAGTTTTGTATTTGACAAATGGAGAAAAGTTTGTGGGATATTTCAAAGAAGATAATATGGAAGGAAGAGGAATGTATTATAAGGCCAATGGGGAATTGGTAAGCGGAATGTGGAGAAGCAACAAATTTGTGGAATAATTTTTAGAATGAAAAAAATTGAAAAATAAAATTAATAAACCAAAATTTAAAAAAATTCCTTAATTTTTCGAGATTATCATAGAAAAAAATGTTAAT
>Ga0302186_10003524_pt1 | contig 11429 bp, 9 predicted proteins | sample II_Bog_E1_2_FD_198782 | JGI IMG/M metagenome (GOLD analysis project Ga0302186, IMG submission 198782) | Peat permafrost microbial communities from Stordalen Mire near Abisko, Sweden - II_Bog_E1_1 | ecosystem: Environmental > Terrestrial > Soil > Wetlands > Peat | place: Sweden: Abisko, Stordalen...
ACCAAAAAAAAAAAGAAAGTTTTAATAAAAATTTTTCTTTCCTTTAATCACAAAACGAATATAATGCATCCTCAAAAAAAATCTTATTTAAATAATAGTTTTACCCATTATTTAAAATAGGATTTTATCTCATTAAAATAATAGTTTTACCCATTATTTTGATAATATTTCCGTTTTTGTCAGAACAACAGCTTTACCCATTGTCTCCGACGCCAATTTTTTTCTATTCGTAGACTTTCATCTACAATTATACCATGATAATCAATTTTTTGCAAAAAAAAAAATAAATTAAGAAGACATCAAGTTTTGACTCTTTTAAAGAATATATTCGTTAGGAAGGATGCATCCTTCCGCTTTCCTTTAATCACAAAGTTTTAATAAAAATATCTTAGGAAAAATACATTTTTCCGTAAGTCATCCTTCCGAGAACGATACATTTTTCCGTAAGTATGTATTTTTCCGAGAACGATACATTTTTCCGTAAGTCATCCTTCCGAGAACGATACATTTTTCCGTAAGTATGTATTTTTCCGAACCCTCAAAAAAAAATAAATTAAGAAGAATCAAATATTTTAAAATCCAGAAGTATAATTTCCTCTATTTGAAGAGGAATCGGTAGATGCATATCTTAAATCAGCACCGGATGTATATGGAATCATTGATTTCTTAAGCGGCTGTGGAAGAAGTGAAATAAAGTTGTTGACATTGAAATAAAAATAAATCATTACAATTAATACGATGAGTAAAATGATCATGATATAATGGTGTTGAACCATTTCGGAATTAATATCACCGCCCTCAATTAAATCGACAGTTTCGTTTGATCCGTAAGTTTCATTTTCTTCGATCTTATTTTCATTTTCATTAGCGATTTCTTCGTCCATATTTTTCATCAAAAGAAAAAAAATTAAAAAAAATTATTTTTTCGGGTAATGAGAGTCTTTTTGAACTGAGTTGATTCAGAAACGAAAGATATTTATTATTTTGTTTCTGAATTAACTCAGTTCAAAAAGACTCTCATCACCTAATTATTTTTTAAATCAGTTAACTACGGCCTTTCTACTAAGTGATATTATTTATTATTTTTTTTTTTATTATTTTTTCCGTTTTGGCTTTTATCTTCCTCCATGAAGAACTGATTTTAATTTATCCTCAACAGATCTAAATCCTTCAAGGGAAAGAGATCCGTTATATTTTCCGCTTTTGAAGGATTCAGTGTCGGGATCGGAACTGGTTTGAACCGGAGCACCAGTTCCAGCATTTGATGCTGCTTGGTCATATTGATATGCATTAACTGCTCCTGGAAGTGCGGGGAAAACTGGAGGTTCGAAACTTCCAAACATTCCTTCGCGTCCCATTAAAGATGCTGAAACTGGATTACTGCTTCCTTGATTTGTGGAAGTTGGTTGAGCAGCCCATCTCGCCATTTGACCTATACCTAGAACGGTTGGAGCACGTTGTGAAGGAATTGGTTGATATGTATTAATTGTTGATGTGAATGACTCATAAAGTTGTTTTAAAGAATCCATTTTACTTTATTTTTATAAAAAAAAAATAAAAAATAAATCTAAGGGTGGAGAGATTGTCAAATCGATGTTTAGTAGTTTTTTCATCATTCTGGCTGATTCGGAAAAATCAAACATCTCGAATTAATTCAAAATTTGCCCAGTAATTTTAAAAACGGATCCATCTTTAAAAGTTAACTTACCATCAATCAAAATATCTTCTTTAAATAGTCCTTCTTCAATAATGCCATTGTGATGAGTGATTTTGCCCTTTACTAAGTATTCATCAAATTCACCTTCTTTAACGCACTCCGGAAATGTGATCTTGCCTTTAACAAGTCGGCCGTTTTTATATTCACCTTCGGAAAATACACTCGGGGAATAAATCACATTACCTGTTTTGATTTGCCCATCAACAAAATAACCAGTTTGAACATGACCATCTTCAGAAATCGCAGTACCGAATGAAAATTTCCCATCAACAAAATCGCCTTTAACAGTTCCTCCGGACGGATAAGTAATTTTACCGCTGATTAATACTTCATCGAAATAACCTTCCATTACTTCTCCGGAAAGTAAGAATGTTTTGCCGAATTTTAATTTACCTTTTTCAAAAATTCCGTCTTCAATTTCTCCGTTCGCGTAGGTTATTTTACCGCGTTTAATTCTACTATTTTCCATTTCACCCTCGGCGACTGTTCCGTCTGCCAAAATAGCCTTTCCGCGAAGAAATTCGCCTTCAAAAAATTCACCGGATTCCATTTGCCCATCTTCATAAACAACAATACCCTTAACTAAATTACCATTGACAAATTCGCCGATTTGTATTTGACCATTTGAGGTGCGTATTTTACTCATCACAGAATTTTTGAATTTGGCAATAAAAATCAATTTTAGTTATTTTGAAAAAAATTTGTTTCTGAATCAACTAGGTGGAAAGGGAAAGTTTTTATTAATTTTTGTTCGAGAGGCAAGATAAAGTAAAAAATAAATTTGCGCAAATACATCATAGCAAAATGCAATATCGCTGGGTTTCGCAATTTCGGCATTTTTAATGATCGTTCGCACATCATTAAAGATAAAATTTTGCTTTGTTGTTCCAATCTCTTGAATGTCAAAATTGTGAAAATTTTCCATATCTTTAAGCATTTTCCAATGCCAATCAAAAATCGGTGTAAAAGCAAATGTGGAACTTTGAAGCGCGCAACTACGATCCATGCCTTTGTTCGCGATTGTGAAAAATTTACCGTTTTTCTTTGTAAAGCAAGATTTAGGTTCGCGCAAAGCCATGATTACTCCGAAAGTTGGGAAATATATTACGAATATATCTCCAAGAAGACAAGGAACCCAGGGATATTTTTCTGCTTCTTCATATGAGGAAATTTTTGGCGGATCTATTTTAATTCCATATAAATCCATATTTTTAAAAAAAAAATTTGATAAAAATCACTAAAAATTTATGAATACATTGTTTTTTTTGAGGGTCTCGAACGAATGCATTCGTTCTAAGGATGTATCCTTCCTGAATGCATACTTACGGAAAAATGTATTTTTCCTAAGATATTTTTATTAAAACTTTCATGTGATTAAAGGAATAGAATCAAATTGATTCTTGAAGAGGAACCATTTATGAATACATTGTAAATTTGTAAAAAATTGATTGTAAAAACCAGGACGGAATATCAATAAGAGAATAAACAAAGAGATAAACAGGAAAGATGCATCCGTTTTCGATATCCCACCTTTAAACATACCCTCAAAAAAAAAAAGAATTACATTCCAATTTTTCCTCCGGCGTTAAATCTTTTGTTAATTCATTAAATTAATTTCTTTTTTTCTGGGTTATTGGGCACTGAAATTAATTTCTTTTTATTGATAACCGCCTTCAAAAAATGATTGAATTATTTGAGAGCCCGCTTTCCTGGGGAGAAAAAAGGAGAAAATTTAATGAATTAACAAAAGATTTAACGCCGGAGGAAAAATTGGAATGTTATTCGGTATTTTTGAGTAAACTCGCACCACAAGGCACGGAACAGTGGAAAGCGGAGAGAAAAATCGGCGGATCAATTGCGCATAAAATTTTGACAAAACCGGCCGAAGCACATAAGCTTATTACCGGTAAAAAAAAATTTGCTGGAAATTTAGATACACAATGGGGAAACATGATGGAGGTAGTTGCGATGAAATATTTTGAGCCGTTAAAAATTTATCATTTTGGATCAATTCCCGGATTTGGATTTGTTGGAGAAGAAGTAATAACAAGTTATTCGCCGGATGGAATATTTGTTGGCAATGAAAAATTCGGCGTTCCTGGTAAAATTTGTCTTCTTGAGATAAAATGTCCGTCAAAGCGCGCGAGCGGTGAAGGAGTTCCGGAATGTTATGTTCCGCAAATTCAAATGGGTCTCGCATCGACAATTTGTGAATTGTGCGTGTATTCGGAATTTTATATCAAGGCTTGTTCTGTTGCAGATTTCAATTTTGGACGCGATTATTCCGCTTCATTTTCTAAATATCGTGTAAAAAATAATCCAATTGCAATAGGATTTGTTTCATTCTCCGGAGAATTCGCATCTGCTGATCCAATCGCAATGAAAAATTGGATGCCTTCTCATACGCAAAAATTGCTTGAATCGCGAATGCCAAAATTTGACGGAATTGATTTCGGTTCAACAGTGAATATTTTCTATAAAAGCGGAATCCTGAATAAATATGAATACGATCGCAAATATAGTGAATTACTTTTCAACGGCGATCCGATTGAATTTTTCGAACGCGAATGGACTCGTCTTGGCGGTGCCGGAGTTCTTTGCTACAAAATATTTGAGGTTAAAATTATTAATGTTGATAAAGTGGATTTTCGCAAAGAAATTACCCAAATCGTTAAATTTGCGAGTGATATTTTTTCGGCAACGGCAAAAAACTAAAATGAAAGTTTTAGGAAGGATGCATCCTTCCGAAGAATGAGAAGTAGAACGAATGCATTCGTTCGGAATAAATTCTTTCGAGGCAAATATATTTGTCTCTATACCAAAAAAAAAAGTTTTTTCAAGAATCAATTCGTTCCGGAAAAATGCATTTTTCCTAAGGATGCATCCTTAGAACGAATATATTCGTTCCGGAAAAATGCATTTTTCCTAAGGATGCATCCTTAGAACGAATATATTCGTTCGGCTTTCCTTTAATCACATGAAAGTTTTAATAAAAATATCTTAGAACGAATATATTCGTTCGGAATGAATATATTCGTTCGGAAGGATACATCTTTCCCATATTTTACCAAAAGAAAATTGAATTTTTATCCACTAATATAAAAGCTTTAATGGAATTAGATAGTCTTTATGATGCTTATTCTACTTTTGCTTCAAATTTCGCCGCGTATAATGGTTTAACTCTTGTTTCCGGATCACATTTAGAAAAATCATCGGAATTAATTTCACAAAAAGAATTTAACGCGACGATTATTAAAAGCAAATTTATTGTGAGTGAATATTCTGGTGAAAAATTAAATCACGAGGCGGTTGATTTGCCAACGGAATCATCTTTTGATTCAGAAGAGATCGAAGGAGGCGCAAAAGAAAATACTGCAAAAATTCTTCTTGCTTTTTGCTCGCGCGCTGTTTTTGAATCTTCGATTAATTACACAAAACTCTTTAATACAATTAAGCCGCGTAAAAATGAAAATGATAAAGAGGCAATTATTATTTATGAAATGGGCACGAAAAAAACAAACATTGAATCGTTCATTAAATATACAACAAAATCTCTATATATTTCCGCGATCAGTATCGCTTCATTTAAAATCGGCCGTAATCATTGCGCATGTGAAAGACGCATTTCAATTGTTGTGCCTTCCGCATTTGAAGAAGAAGCAAAAAAATGGTACTTTTCAAAGAAAAACATTCCAGAAATTTCCCGCAGTGATCCAGCAATTGTTTATATTCGCGCGCGTGTCGGTGATATTATTTCCGTTCTTCAAAACAGCATTAGTGCCGGTCTTTCTCACGAATACAGAAAAGTTATATAAAAATTAATCACTAATTTTGGGCAACGGCAAAAAAATTTTTTTTTTGAGGGTCCGCCGGAAGGATGTATCCTTCCTGAATGCATTTTTCCGAACGAATATATTCATTCCGAACGAATATATTCATTCCGAACGAATATATTCATTCCGAACGAATATATTCATTCCGAACGAATATATTCATTCCGAACGAATATATTCGTTCTAAGATATTTTTATTAAAACTTTCATGTGATTAAAGGAATGCGGAAGGATGCATCCTTCCTAACGAATATATTCGTTCTAAGGATGCATCCTTCCTGAATCGAATTAATTCTTTAAAAGAGTCAAAAACGGCAAAAAAATTAATTGCTAATTCTTTTTTTTGAGGTTTAGCTCAGGGGTATAGCAACTGACTGCATTCATTCGCACTTCTCATTAATGTCTTTTTTTTTTTAATATTTCAAATTTTTTTTCCGGCTCTATACTAAATTGCCATAAAAACTTTTCATGTTTAAAAAATCCTGATGTGGCTTTTTGCAATTTGTGTATTTATTTTAATTTTAATTGTTGTTATCGGAGGCGCATCTGAATCAAATGAAGTTGCTACAATTTCAATTTCGCGATCTGGTAGATCGTTTCGCCTTCGATTCGATAAATCAGAATTAAAAAAATATCAGGAACCAAAATTACCGCTTGTATTAAAAAGTCGGAAAGTAATTAGGCATCGATCTATTCAACCACTTCAAAAATTAATAAAAAAATTTCCGGAAATTACATGGGGAATTCAATTTGTTCTTTATGGCTCGGTTTTAAGAAAAATATTTTGCGGCGAGAAAAATTTTGATATTTGTCATCGGGATGGATTGATTTTTATCGTTGAAAAATCCGGCGGCGGAAATTACGGAAAGAGCTTTGAAGAAGCCTGTACAAAAAAATCCGATTCACAATTTTGCGCGGTTTATCGTCAAAAATACGGTGCTGTTTCTGTGCTTGTTTCGGCGGAAATCGATGCCGAGCAAAACGGTGAATATATTGAATTAAAAACAACGGAAAATTTGACCAACGAAAAATTATTATGTTATTGGATTCAGTGCTATATCGGTGGCATCAGTAAAGTCATTATTGGCGAAGTTAAAAATGGTGTTGTTCATAAATTACGTAAAATTAAAACAGCGGATATTCCACAACTCGCAAAATTCAATCCGGAAAAATATATTTCTAATGCTTCTAACTTTTTCAGAAAAAAATTGGCATCACGGAAATTATAATCGCATTAATGGGAAAACGGAAAAAAATTTATACTTTACTTAATAAAAATATAAACATTTTTTTTGAAAAATCCGCCGGAAAAATGTATTCGTTCCGAGGCAAAAAATTATAAACATCCTCCCAAAAATAAAATTATAAGCGTATTTTTTTCCTAAAAATGGAAAGTTTCGGGATTGCTCTTTTTCGAAATGAACCGGAATTAGAATTTTTGCTTGTTCAAAAAAAATGTACTTATTATTTTTTAAATTTAATTAACGGCGTTTTTCCAAAGAAGATTAAGTCTCTTTACAAATTTTTCGGCCGCATAACAAATGTCGAGAAAAATCTTGTTCTTGTTCGTGATTTTCGCCTTCTCTATGTTTACGCGTATTCAACTGATCCAAATTTACTTACCGGAAAGCGATATGAATTTTACGCGTATTGTGAGAGAAAATTTTACGGCTTCTTTACGAAAAAATTAACCGAGCGAATAATTGAAAATTCAACAAACGCGGATCTTCCGTGGGAATTCCCAAAGGGCCGGATATCTCCATCGGAATCGGCCGAAGAGTGCGCAACACGCGAATTCATTGAAGAAACCGGAATCACAGAATTTACTGTTTTGGATCTACCGCCGGTTTCACATAAAATCTGCGATGCGAATAAAACCTACATCTTTACAATTTATTTAGCGAGATCAAAAAATTATCAAATAAACAAATTCTCGCGCTGCTGTGAAATCGCGACACAACGCTGGTTCACTGTTAGCGAGGCCAGGAGAATTCTTTCCGGCCAAATTTTAGATTTATTTTTGAACACAGTAAAAAAAATTCATTGACTTAGACTTTTTGATTCTAAGGATGCATCCTTAGGAAAAATGCATTTTTCCGGAACGAATATATTTGTTAGGAAGGATACATCCTTAGAACAAATATATTTGTTAGGAAGGATACATCCTTCCGGACCCTCAAAAAAAAAAATTTACTAAACTTGATTTTGTTTTTTTGCTAACTTTTTTTCCAAAAAAATGGACCCAAAAGATTTTTTCAGAAAAATTGCGGATCAATCTAAATTAAAAAATTTATATCAAGAGGAAGTTTCTGAACTTGCGAAAGTTGTTTTGGAAAAATGGGTAATTAATTGCTCGAATTATGCGGCCGAAGGAAAATATTCTGCGCCGCTTTATGCTTTCACAATGGATAGCGAATATATGGAAATAAAAATTTCACATCTCGTAAAAAATGGCCTTCTCGACTATCTCGCGGCACACACAAAACTTGATATTACATTTAAAGAATATATTGTAAATAACGATGGAAAAATTTATACGGAAATTAATAATGATGTTTTAGATTTCGGATCATTTTTACACCAAGATAAAAAAACAATCGCGCATATCGGTGTAATTTATGCGAATTTTTGACAGTGCCGAGATAATTTTTCATTATTTTTTTTTCGATGGTACCCGGAAAAATATTGTTCGGTTTTCTTTCGACTGTGAGAACATCTTTTAATACCCGGAAAAATATTGTTCGGTTTTCTTTCGACTGTGAGAACATCTTTTAATACCCGGAAAAATATATCCTTCCTGAATGCATTTTTCCTGAATGTATTCGTTCCGGAAAAATGCATTTTTCCTAAAGATGCATTTTTCCTGAATATATTCGTTCCGGAAAAATATATCCTTCCTGAATGCATTTTTCCTGAATGTATTCGTTCCGGAAAAATGCATTTTTCCTGAATGTATTCGTTCCGGAAAAATGTATCGTTCTAAGGATGCATTTTTCCTGAATGTATCGTTCTTTTGAATCAATTCTGGAATAAATTATTTTCACCTCAAAAAAAAGGTAAATGTTCTCTAAAATTAAATACAATACCGGTGCGGAGTTTCCGTATAAAACTTTGCGTTTGGAATCGCAGCAGTTATTTATTTCGCGGTTAATGTCTCCGCAAGAACGCCAGAAGATAATTTTTGTTAAGCATAATCCGGGTTCTGGAAAGACTTTTGCGGCACTTGATGCAGCGGTCCAATATTTAAGTCTTTTTCGACTTTTTCCGGAAAGCAATTATAATATAATTATTGTTGGGTTTCAGCAAAGAACTTTTTGGCGTGAGATTTTATCACATCCGGATTTGGGATATATTTCAGAGCGCGATTTTAATTATCTTAAATCCCTTGAGAAAAATAAACACATTGATGAGGACCGATATAAGCGATTTTATTCTTATTTAAAAAATTCGATTACTAATTTAAAATTTTTCGGTTATCAAGAACTTTATAATTTTATCTTTCCGGACGGTAAAGCGGCGAATGAAGATGCCCTAAAATTATTCGAAAGATGTTTTGTTATTTGTGATGAAATCCATAATGTTTATAATTCGCTTGAAACAAATAATTATGGCGAAGTTCTTAAATATATTTTCGATTGGCATGCAGAATTAAAACCGCCGGCTTTCATGAAAGTGATTTTGATGTCGGCAACTCCGATTAACAACAAACCAAGTGAAATTGTTGATTTGCTAAAACTTTTAATTCCGAAATCAAAATTTACAACAGCCGATTTCTTTTCCGAAAATGGAAAACTTCTTCCCGGCGCGCTCAGCAAAATCGGGAAAATTTGCGAGGGCTATTTTTCTTTTTACATTAATGAAGATTTAAACTTTATTCCTGATTGGAAATTTGAAGGCGAGAAAAACTCAAAGATTGATTTTCTGCGTTTTATTGTCTGTCCGATTTCCGATATTCATCAAAAAATGGTGGAAAAGCTTGATTCTTTGCCTTTGGAATCGTTCGGAATTCTTGACGGAGTTTTTCCGATTTCTGAAACTGATTACGGATACCGTACTTATGAATTTGAATCGGTAATGTCGGCGGAGGAATGGCGTAAAAAGATAGGTATTTCTTTTATGAATGGAACTCTCTCTGGTGGAATTTTCGGCGAAAAAACACTTGGTCGATATTCCGGAAAATATGCTCGCATGATTCGTGATTTAATTAAAAACACTGAATCGGACGGCGGCAAAGTAATTATTGTTCATGAATATGTTAATGGAACCGGAATCAAAATGATTGAGCAAATTCTTCTTGCGAATGGTTTTATTCCGGAAAACGGAATTATTTCTGATACAACTCTTTGTTCTCGTTGCGGCAAAACATCTGCACATAAAAACGAGAATCACGTCTTTCAACCGGCGCGATATGTAATGGCGACGGGAGAGATCGATAAAAAAATATTAAATATTAGCATTAATACTTATGAAAATTCGGAGGGTCGATTGATCAAGGTTTTGCTTGGTTCGGAGATGATTCGCGAGGGCATGGATTTTACAGCGGTTCAACATCTTTGGATCATGCATCCGCCTGCGTCTGTTTCCGCGTTTTTACAAACACTTGGAAGACCGGTTCGTAAAAATTCGCATCTCGCGCTTCCTCCGGAAAAACGTCATGTTAAATTTCGCATTTATGTTTCCGATATTCATTTTGAATTTGAGCGATATGCGCGAAAGATGCAAAATTATAAAATTATTCGGGAAATTGAGCGTGTCATTCATCAATCCGCTATTGATATTTCGATTTATTATGATTTGATTAAAAAATCATTCGTTGGGCCGGGCGAAATCGGAATTTTGCCGTTTCCACGTCCGAAAAAAATGGCGGAATTCGGTTATTCCGAGGTTTTTTACCGCGACTGGGAAATCGACGAAATTAAAAAAATTATTAAAGCATATTTCATTGAAACACCGGTTTGGACATACGAGGATCTTTGGGCGGCGGTTCGCAATCCGAAATTCGTTCATTACGTCGATAGTTCGCTTTTTCGCGAGGAAAATTTTGTGCTTGCGCTTGGCGACATTATTTACCGCAATGAGAGAATTTCAATAAATTCAGAGCCGCGCGGTGTAGCGATATGCGGAAAATATTTTATTTTATTTCCATTAACGATTTCTACCGATGCCACAATAATTGGATATGAATTATCGAAATATAATGGTATTCCGTATAAAACCGCGACTTCTTGGATCAATGATGCAACATCAGCAAGTTTCTTTAAATTAAATATTACCGAATCGCTGAGAAACATGAATACTAATTACGATGAAATGAAAAATAAATTTTACAAAAAATATAAAGACGCCGATACACTGGCGATTCCGAAATCAACGGAAACATACGGCATGGCTTTTCACGAGCGACTAATTGAGGAATCAATCGCTTATATCTTTAATATTCTCACAGGTATCGGCGACCGTACGGAATATCATGAACTTTATTTTAAAATGATTAATTTTTACAACCACATTGATCTTGTGATTTACGCGATCAATATTCCGCAGGAATATGAAAAGTTTTATAAAAATTACATCTCCGGCGAAATTAACACGAACGCATTTTTACAGCCGAAATCTAAAACTTCAACACTGTCTTCATTTGAAATGTCTGAAATTGAAAAATTTATTAACAAGAAAAAACGCCGAGTTCCATCGAACATTTTGCCGGTCGGTCATATCCTGAATCGCACGCGCTTCTATACATTAGAGGGATGGTTTGACGGAAAATTTCAAATCGACGTTGTAGAAAGTATTGAGAATGATGTGATTATCGGCTATTATGAAAAATCGGAAAATTCCATTGAGTTTAAGTTTAAACTGCGATCACCGTCTCATAAAAT
>Ga0302186_10003527_pt1 | contig 11427 bp, 9 predicted proteins | sample II_Bog_E1_2_FD_198782 | JGI IMG/M metagenome (GOLD analysis project Ga0302186, IMG submission 198782) | Peat permafrost microbial communities from Stordalen Mire near Abisko, Sweden - II_Bog_E1_1 | ecosystem: Environmental > Terrestrial > Soil > Wetlands > Peat | place: Sweden: Abisko, Stordalen...
ATTCGCTTTATTTTCAACTGGGCTTAAATTCTGCCGGGTTGTATTTGATATGTTTTTCTGCACTATGTCACTTTTGAAAAAGCTAAATGCCGTCTGCACTTCCTCAAAATGTTTGTCATGCAATCCAATCGCTTTTTCTATTTCAGGTGCGCTTAAAAGTTTTGCGGCTTGCAGAAAACTTATTTCCCTTGGATTCTCAGCCTCAGAGACAAAACAAAAGGCGCCCGGATGGTTATCTGCTTTAAGATAGCAGAGAGACGAAATTTTTATGTTGAATTGTACCCCATTATCCTCATGCATTGGAATATTACTTTCCTGAATGTTCACCGTCGCTCTACCTACTCTTGACTTATTGGGAATCCTTGCTATTTCTTTAAACCTTTTAGCATTTTTCTTTTTAAATTCCCTTAGTTCATTCAAGTACTTTAATACTTCGCTTTCTTCTTGCTGTATTTTATTGCCATATAGTGCGCCATCTCCTACCTCCTCCATTAAATGGAAAATCTTATTGTCTTCACCAAAGGCAGTATGAAAGGCTTGTAACTTCCGTAAAGCAGTTCGCTCAAGATTTATTTCAAAATCTCCTTCGGCGCTTGGGTAATAATTATAAACATAAATCTTATCCGCTCTGGTGCCTATACGGTTTACACGTCCTATCCTTTGCATCAGCCGGGTACTGTTCCACGGCACATCATAGTTTATGATTACATTACTCAGGTGTAAGTTCACCCCTTCTGCTAATACCTCAGTTGTGATGATAACATTAAAATCATTTTTCCATTTTTCTTCCTCAATATTTGCGTCAAAATTATCTCTGATAATGCTTTCGGACTCCTTTCTGTTTTCAGAGCTTATACAAAGTATTCTGTCATAGCCGGCTTCCGTCATCTGGTATTCTAATTCCTTTGCAGTGTCTTTCGATTCAGTAAATATTACCAGCTTACCACTGATATTTTTCTTTTTTGAGAAGAAATTATTCTTTAAGCCCTCAATAAATGATTCAAGTTTAGGGTCATTGGTTACTTTGTCCCATTGTTTTACAAGTCTGTCAATCTTTTTTTTGTCACTATTAAGCCGTTTCATAAAATCTTCATTAAAAGCATCACTTTTAAATTCCCGGTTATTACCTCCTTTGGCTTCTATTTTTTCAAGTATCTGATCATCTGTAAGTCCTTCCTCAAGCATTTTGTTAACATCAAGATCGGGAGCTACAAAAATTCGGTTTTTTTCAAACATTTCAATCATATTGGCACACGCACTTTGAAAGCGCCTTATGGATTCCCTGAATGCTTTAAAACTGCTTTCAAGACGCTTCACCAACATTGTACGCATAATTGAAGCAAGTCTGGCGGAAATAGACCCTACGTTACCATATATATTTCTATCCTCTGCTCTTACTAAAAACTCGATGGCACGATAGCGGTAGTAACCAATAGCGCCGGGAATAGCAATACCATTTTCATCGAGCCCTGCTATCAAATCAACAGTTTCTGAAAATAATATTGCTAACTCTTCATCTAAGACATAATACAATGCTTCCGGATCCCCAACGTTCGGGAATTTAATTCCTTGCTTTTTCAAATCTTCAAGGTAATCCTCATTATTCGTAATATCCTTGCGTGTTCGTCTTATTACTAATGGTTCTACAACATCATTTCTAAGCTGATTAAATAGATCTTTTAGTTTTTTTATGTTCAGTGTTGGCTCTATTGATAGCTTCTTGTACTTATCATTAATTGGCTTAAAATAATCTTGTAAATTTCTAACAGTCTCTAAAGTTGAATTTCTTTTATCCTGGAATAAATAAAGCTGATTTTCTATGTCTTCTGGTCGGTTATTTAGTGGAGTAGCTGAAATCAGAATAACCTTTTTACGGGTATCTCCATTTTCACCTTTTCTTGAACGTGGCTTCTTGCATATTTCCTGCAACTGGATATACATATCAGTGTAGTCATTCCTGAATTTATGTGATTCATCAACAACTACCAGATCATATTTATCCGCATCCGGAATGTTATAGTGCTCCTCATCCAGTACTTTATGCAGGCTACCCAAAGAGAGTGTGGTAATGTGATTGCGAATTTGAAATTCTTCTGAGGTTTTTACCCAGTTATTTTCTATTGCAGGCGGGCAAACAATAAGTACACGGGTATGTGTTCCATTTTCGTAAATAAACTTCTTAATAATCATTGATGCGACGATTGTCTTGCCAAGCCCTACAACGTCTGCCAAAATAAAGCCGTTGTGTTTCATCATCATCGCATAACCTTGATTGGCTGCATCAGTTTGGTATTTGAGCCGAATATATTTATCAGGTAACAAGAGTTCAATATTATAAGGGTCATATTCAACTCTGTTACCAAAATACTCTATGAGCATTTTTATATAAAGCTCAAAAGGCGTGAAATTATCTTTGAGATACGATTTCTTTTTTATTCCGTTTGCATCAACTTCTAATACTTGGTACGGCATCTCTCCATAAATCTTCAAACTCATCGTAAGCGTATTTCACATCGTCATATCCACTCAACTCTACATTAAACTCGTAATTATGAGTAACCGACGTTCCCAATCCTGCATCTGTAAGATTTGAAGACCCTGTTATTACGGCGCATTGCTTATCGTGTTTGTTATTTATGTCATGATAAAAAATGTAAACCTTGGCATGTATTTTTTTTTCTGGATGCGCTTTGACTTCAATTTTCTTTTCAATCAGGTCATCTATAAATTGTAGTATCCCTTTTTCAGTCGCTTCATCGTAATGAGCATCCTCAATATCTTTGAGTATTGATTTTGTAAAATCTTCTTTTGTTTCGTCATGGTTTTTGAAAAACTCCAACCCGGCTATTTGGGCTTCATTTATCAACTTATCTACATTAATGCCTACCAATATCCTTATCTTAGGAACCTTATCTAAAAAAGGTCGTATTCTGAAATAACCGGAGGCCCGGAAATATCCAACCAAAGCATCAAAAAAATGAATACCCGGATTGGATGAAAAAACTCCTTCAAATTTCTCAGCTAAAGTATTTCCCTCCCTATTTGTAAAAAAATGCGATGACATCTATGCTACTGTGTTTATACTATTAAAAAAATGAAACTTTTTTCATTTGCCGTTTTCAGACCCGCTAAGATTTAGTAACCATCAAATATACACAATTCATTTTCCGATTTCCCAATTCACGGTCTGACTACTGAAGGCAACCCCATGTCGCTTAACTAATAGCAGGATTTATTGTGACCGCCATTGTCAGGTGATGCTATTTTAAGCAGGTTTTTTATCGTGGCTTCGCGAGAACTGTTTATTGAGTATCAAATGAGCATGTTGAAAAGACTAAAAAGTGCAATCCTTGCCATTTCTTTTGCGATCAGGGCTTACTTAATGTCAAAAACAAACAAATGCTCGTGCGAGGTTTGATTCTGAAATTTCAACCTCTAATGAATAACACATAACTTTTTGTCGAGTGTTCATTCTTATCTAACATGGCACTTGAAGCCTATACTATCAAAGTATTCATTTACCAGAGATTTTATTTCGGCTACCTGCGATTGTTTTACCCTCAAAGCATCATGGATAGTAAATACATCATACCCTTTTCTAATCAGGGTAATCAATAATCCGTCAATCATAATTTCAGCCTCTTTCTTTTGCAAGAGATTTGAAAAGGATTTGTAGCCTTGTGTTTAACATCGTATAGATTGTGCAGTATATCATGGATCAGGTTGTTCTCTATTTTATTAAAAGAAGAGAAGCCGGATATATCAATATCATTTCTGCCATCATTGCCTCCGGACTGAGTATTAATCACGTAATTGACTAAGCCATTACTTTGATTCATCAATGTTTCTTCATCAGCTAAATCAGATGCCTGACAACCAAGCGTCTTAGCTATCAATTCTTTATTATCGCGGTACCAGTCCAGGACAACTGAGTAGGTGAAATATTTTCTTATCTTTTTTGACTGGGATGATTCAAAGAACTTTGGGTATTTGCATAGGTACTTCATTACATATATATTAAGATAGGGGCAGCGTTTTCTATGTTATGGGGTAATAAATGGCTGGGGTGGTCTAGGTATAGAACCTCTATCCCCAACAAGTAAAGAAATTCAAAATTGAAACCGCTTTGCAGCAGTCATTTGGTTTTACGTTCTTTACTTACCAGAGTGTGTATTATTTGTCAAACTTTTCTTAAAAATTATTTTCTTATCAAATACACTATGCATCAAAAGATATGATCCCCTATCCCAGCGGGCAGTGAGTTTTTTACTTATTTTGTCGGTCGCCGTTGTTAGGTTTGGAACATCGCGGCACTGGTTACTCACCCATATTTTCCTGAAGCAAGTTATTAATCAATCTTCAGACTCTAATCTACGATACCGGTTATTTCATTCATTGCATCTAAGTATGCAACAAGGCTTGAACCCGATTAAGACCTTTCTGACTTTTAATCATTATACTATATATTAATAATTTGTTTGCCCTCGTAAAATATTTTACATCAAGCAAGCGACACCAGGAGCGCAGCGTTCTAAACCTTTATTCAATCTGTTGATATAAGATTAAAAGAGAAAATCTTAATGAGAAAATTTAGTACCCCCACCATAAAAAAGATAGTTAGCCATTTAAAAGACAATTATAATATCACACTTCAACCTACATGGAATGAAGAAACTAACCAACCTCACAGGAACAACTATTCGCATACCGATTGTAATGTTTGTGAAAGTAAATACTGCGGGATATATATAAGCCCGGAAGGATTACAGATGGAATGTATGTCGTCAAGAAGTGAGGCGCTTAATAGGATAGATTTAAAGCCCAGTGAGTTTGGTAATGGTGAGGATTTGATAACCACCATTGACAGTAAATTGAAGCCTTATTTACTGTCATCGAACTTGAGGTTTTGGGAAATAAAGAACTTTCTTGGGTGGTGATTGAATCAGTTGAACCGTACCATTACAAATTATTAGCAATAAATAATTTATATTCATCAATTTGACTTCTGTGAACCAAAATCGGAATACTTTGTTCTTCTAAAATATATCCTAAAATTGCTCTATGTCTGCCATCTTCAAATTCAATTGCTTTTTCTAAACTATTATCTATACGGATTCTTGGAGGGTCAATACTTCGTTTTTCTTGCCATCTTTCCAATGTAGTAATATACCTGAAGTCGTCAATGTCATTATTGAATAATTTATCAGTGGGCAAATTCAGCATATTGGCATTGTCAATAAGTAATTTTGGCGAAATATATTCAATCTCGTACTCGTCAAAAGGAAAGTATGCTTCGCTTTTATTTTCTTCTACCCAAACAGGCTTTATTTTTTTTAGATATTCCATTGGTAAGCATAAGAATTTCTTCAACCTAACCGATTCTTCTTTACTTAAATTTTTATAGGTTGTTTTTTGAAAGGTCATTTTCTCGTTTTAGCCTTGAATTTAATTCAATTACTAAATTACGACAAAAATGGCCCTGCTCCGCAAATGAGGTATCTGTCTCAAAATACTTCAATCAATGAACTCCCACAAGGGGCTTAGCTTTTTATAGATACTAAACCCCGCAATCTTTCATAATGACAAGAATTTGCTCGTATTTTAATGCACAAATAAATTGAAACATTTCCACTCTCCACATCTTTTTAACGAAGAGTTCGGAAGGTTTTTTAAAAAGAACTGAAAATTAATTTCCTGCTAAATATTCTTCTAAGCCATTATGAAAATAATTAATACTTTTTCCAAATAAATTTTTATAATTCGGTTTAGCTTTTTCACCATGCTGAATTACGTCAACAATCAAAGATTGTTTAGATGTCCGACCATTTAAACCCCGCATTAGAATTGACTTTATTCCCAGGTCATCACTTGGAAGAGAGTACCCTATCATTATCAATTTATCAGCAGTCCGTATTGCTTCCATTGCTGATTTCCAAATTTGCAATAAGTTGGAGTCACGAATATCTCTTACAAAAGAAGGCGCAACTAATACGCTCTTTAATCTAAGTGAAGAATTACAGACGCATGTATTATCGTCATTGATATTTTCATCAAAAGCATGATGAGCGGTACTCCCATTGGGATGTATATAGAACTGCCCACATAGGTCGCATTTAAGCCAATTTAGAGACCCATGAAGTTTGTAATATTTAAATGATGGATTATGAGGCTGCGTTACTATTTTGCTCGTGATGTCTCTGTAGGAAATACCGAGATCAACACGATTTTTTTCCAAATCATCTTCAAAAGCCCTATCAATTACTAAATCATAATTTGTTGTAATGATAGTAACATTTGAATTCCTCTTGTCTTTTTTAACATGCTGAAGAAAAAGATTCAGTAAACCAAGTTCTTTATTATCGTATTCCCTCCACTCATAATCAAGTAATAACTCTACAACAGCACGGTTTAATAACTCCTTAAAATCCAATAACTTTCTATCACTTAATTCAGGATGAGATGGAATATTATATAAACAACAATGGTCAACCATAGATAGCATTTCCGTAATATCCGGCATTCCACTATTTTCATTATTTAAGTCAATATCCTGTAATCCTGGATATAATTTAAATATAAATTCCAATAACTCTTCTTCTTGTTGCCTTTCATTTTTAGTTTTCTTTTCAGGGTCAATTTGAAATAAGTCTTTCTTTATAAGATTCTTGAGGATTTCTGGCATTATAGCATCGGTAAGTGGGTACCCAAAATTATAGCTCGCCCCAGCACCTAAAAAATATACGATATTTTCTGACATAAATTATTGTTATGGCGTTCCAGATTAAATGCTATTACAAAATATGTATTGATGATCTACCCGTTGTAGAATGTAAGTGTTTTCATGCAAAAAACTATTAGTTTTTTAATACAACTCAAATCTACTATTTCCTCTGAATTGTTCCTATTGTGAATATTTAATTGTTCTCAATAAATTTACAAACCATTTGACATAGATCCGCATCACAGATTTTCGCACATCCATTTATATGTATTTATCTGGTCTGCATGAATAGGTTGTCGTCCTAACTGGATATTTGAAAACCTTGATTACACTAATTTCTAAAGTGCATTATTATGGGTGATCCCTGTCAAGTGACAGGAAGTTGTCTCAATTAAACTCAACCATTTATTTACCACAAAATTGCGGTTTTTGCTTACAGATAAGCATTTTTCACAACAGTGTACATTTTTTAAGTGTTTTTCACAAACAATAAGTGTTTTTCACGTACTTTTGCAATAAGCATTTTTCACAGACACTTATGAATAATAAGCAAATTTCACAGTTAATAAGCGTTTTTCACGAAAGAACCTCACCGGAACAAGGAAATCTTGTAGGGTATGGTGCCTTAATTGAATCATTGAAACTCGCCTTACCTATGCCCTTAAAACTTGCAATTATTAGTTCAAAGCGAAGAAAGTATGAAAATGACAATTGGCTAGTCTTTACACCAAGACATCAACCTCAAGAAACTATTTATGACCATATAGTGTTTGCTCTAAAATATGAAGGAATAAACCTGTTGTTTTTCAAAAAACTATTTGAGCAATTAACATCGAATACGATTGAAAAATGGATCACTAACGAACCTCAGAGTCAATACAGCAGAAAAATATGGTTCCTCTTTGAATGGTTAATGCAAAAGAAATTATCTGTACCTGACCTAAAAGAGGGGAATTACATTGCTCTTATAGACAAAGGGTTACAATATGCAAATACCATTAGTTATAATTCCAGTCGTCATCGGATAAAAGACAACCTGCCTGGAACTTTTGATTTTTGCCCTCTCATTCACAAAACGGTAAAACTTGAAAAATATATAGCAGAAGACCTTTCAAATAAAACAAATGCTGTCATCAGCGGTCTTCGCAAAGATATTTTACTTCGCACTTCTGCTTTCCTGCTACTGAAAGATTCTAAGGCTTCATTTACTATTGAAGGTGAGAACCCTACGCAAAACAGAGCGGTTCGCTGGGGTAGAGCTATTGGGCAAGCTGGCAGTAAGCCATTGAGCAAAGAAGAGCTTCTTCGTTTACAACAAATAATAATTGAAAATAGCAGATTCGTACAAATGGGTTACCGTACTGAAGGTGGTTTTGTTGGAGAACATGATCGAACCACTGGCGAACCAATACCAGAGCATATTTCTGCCAGATGGCAAGATGTCGAAAAACTTGTAACAGGGCTAATGAATACAGCAAGACAAATGGAAGAAAGTAAATATCATCCGGTATTAATGGCCGCTGAGATCGCTTTTGGTTTTGTTTTTATTCACCCATTTGTAGATGGTAACGGAAGACTGCACCGCTATCTAATACATCATTTGTTAGCTAAAATGAAATTCACACCACAGGGAATTATTTTCCCCGTTTCAGCAGCCATACTGGAACGAATTGACGATTATCGAAAAGTATTAGAAAGCTACTCTTATCCGCTGCTTGAATTTATTGAATGGAGGAAGACTCCAAAAAATAATGTAGAGGTGCTAAATGATACGATAGACTATTACCGGTATTTTGATGCAACCCTACTAGCAGAATTTTTGTTTGAAAGTATTGACTATACGATAAGAAAAATTATACCAGAGGAGGTAGCTTATTTGCAAAGATATGACGCAATGAAAGCATGGATAGATGATCGTTTTCAAATGCCGGATAAAATGGTTGCATTATTAATTCGATTTTTAGAACAAAACAAAGGCTCATTATCCAAAAGAGCAAAAGAGAAAGAGTTTGTGACAATCACAGATGATGAAGTGAAGGAAATCGAAGAACACTATAAAATGTTTTTCGAGGATAAGTAAGTGTCAAGGAATCCCTGATAATAATTGCAGATTAATAAAAAATATTACATTTGTAGCAACAGTACCCGTTTGCATACCATAAGAACTGCAAACGGGTCATTTTTTATTACCATGTCAAATTAGCTTGCTCTTACAATTGCCGAAATCGAGTCTATACCAGGACAACATTTTCTCTAAATGTTTGAAATATAAATAAAGGTAGTGTCTCAGTTTGAAATCTTCTAACGACATTTTGAAGCAAAACGATAATATGCCACTATTGATGCCACTGCCAGAACTGTAGCAAGCATAGGCAACATTTTATACTCTTTCTTTATTGTATGGTTAACTATCCCGGCTATCATTATCACACTATATCCAACCGCTGTTATAGGTGTTAGGATTGGCGCAATTCCCGTTAACCACGGTACTATTATACCCAAACAGCCCAATAACTCTAATACGCCAAGAATACGGATAAATAGTAAATTTCCGTCAGGCTTAATATGTCTGTCAGAAATGTGTTTTTCTCTACTGCCTGTAATTTTCCCGATACCTGGCATGATAAAAAAGGCAGCGAGAACGCCCTGTAAAATCCACGCGACTGTATTCATCATCCTCCGTTTTTTCTTTTGACAACGAAAGTAAATAAATATTCAAACTGAGACACTACCTAAATAAATACTCTGAAATATGCTACAGAAAAACTGCAAGCCAAATTTATATAGTTCTCGCCATTTGTTTCATTCTTTTAGTTATGTGCCGATTCGGAATTGCTGATATGCTTTTTTTGCTTTGTCTTTCTAAATCTTCACGCCTTTTTTTACAACTCAGCCACAGGGCTTTAGCCATTTCTTCTTCTGATATTAGACTCGCAAGCAGAACAGACATATTTTTTTTGAGGTGCAATAGTAAGCAATAAAGTGACCGTCCTAATATATTTGTTGAATAGAATTGATTGAGCTATCAGGTCACCATGAAAATGAATGCAAACTAGGCTCAAGTGCATGTTCAGAAAATATTTGCGTTAACTATCGTTATTCGATAATTAACGCAAACGAAACAGGCGACTTTGGTAGCTAGTTCCCGAAGAAGGAATCTCTTCTGTTATTATTTAAATGCCATCCTGCCTCAATTAAAATTCAACAAATAAATTGCGTCATCTAGAGGATCGTTAAAACACCCCAAAAGCGAGGTTTACAGTGCGTTTTGTCGTATTTTTATAGCTAAGTAATAAATTACGACAAAATGAAGGTAAAATACATTCGCTGGAACACCCTGGGCCAGTCAGCAGCCCGTCAATTAATAGACCAAAGAAAGTATGACCTTATCCTGCAGGGTAAGTCTTCGCGGTTATTCTTATGACCCCGATGGATACTTTAATCATAATGCTGAAATTCTAAGCAGGGTATATACTGACTTACAACCTGAAAAGCCTGTGTTAAAAAATGTCGTTAATTATTGCACATCCGGGAATGATACCCGTGCATTGATTGAGCGTTACATAAATGTAATTTTAAACCGGGAAATTGACATTGCGCCGGACTACGAAGTATATAGGAACATTGGATTTGCATTTGCTCACGAATTTGGAGACGCTGGCAGGGAGTTGTTTCATTCCGTTTGCAGACTAAGTAGTAAATATAAAATTGAGGATACGGAAAAACATCATTCCAACTTTCTGAAATCAAGAGGGCAAGGTAGGGTAATCAAAATCGGTACTTTCTTTCACTATTGTAAACAGGCCGGAATTGTTATTGAAAATCAGGAAGGCAACTAAAACCAAAATAAAACCGTTTCTGTTGAGGCAATACAAGTATAAGCCCGGCGGCAAATAACGCGACAACGGCAAACTGTGCCATTAATACAACAAAAATTACCCCGGCGCAGTAATTCCTGACCGTATGCAGTATGTAGAGGTAAAATATTTTGTAACACCATGATAAGAATTGTACTTTAGCATCTATTAAAACGTACCCATCAGACCGCCATCATCCCTGATTTGAAGTATTCTTTTCTACTTTGTCTTTACTATACGCATCAATTTTTATATTTTTGCAATCTTTATTTTTATTTGTAGGTTCAATGAATGAATTAAAACCTCTTTCTTATAGCGAAGCAGAATTGATAATAGAATATCTTTCAGCACACTCTTCTTATGAAAAAACTATGGAGTTTGTACACCCCACTTTGGACCCACTTTATGTTGAAGACATAACATATGCCCCATATTTTGAACCAGACTTTAAGGACTATGTTAAGAAAGTGTAATCACCTGCGTACCTTTGCGCCGGGAAATGTTAATAACAATTAAAAGAAAATCAAATGACTACAACAAGTAAAATTGCGCTCATTACCGGCGGCAGCCGCGGATTGGGCAGGGACATGGCTTTACGTATCGCTGAAAAAGGATTAAACGTCATTATTACCTACAAGAGTAATGCAACAGAAGCGGATAAAGTTGTAGCCCAGATACGGGAGACCGGCGGAAAGGCGGCGAAATTACAGCTAAATACGGGTGAAATAAGCGGCTTCCATCCATTCATTGAACAACTGAAAAAAACCTTAAATGAAGAATTTAGCACAGACCATATAGATTTCCTGGTTAATAATGCAGGGATAGGCGGATATAAGCTGATAGGCGAAG
>Ga0302186_10003528_pt1 | contig 11426 bp, 8 predicted proteins | sample II_Bog_E1_2_FD_198782 | JGI IMG/M metagenome (GOLD analysis project Ga0302186, IMG submission 198782) | Peat permafrost microbial communities from Stordalen Mire near Abisko, Sweden - II_Bog_E1_1 | ecosystem: Environmental > Terrestrial > Soil > Wetlands > Peat | place: Sweden: Abisko, Stordalen...
ATGAATTAAGAAATGTTAAAACCTAAAAAAAAAAAATAATATTCATAAAATTTTCAAAATTAACTGAAGGTGTTGTTATTTTAATTAAAAACGAAAAATCTCGATTTTGATTTTTTTAATTTTTCTCTAAATTCGTATAAATATAAATGAAATGAAAGGTAATATCAACCCTTTTTCCGGTGACAAGCAATATCAAACTGACCGAACCCTTTGTTTCAAGCTTTCCAAAATCGAAGAGGCTTATTCTCAAGACCTATATAACCGAAACCAATATAGTTTGATCCTCCTATGTATATTTTCTATCCTTTTGTTGATTTTCTCCTATTTCTCCAATTCCTGTAATGTTTCCGCTTCCGAATGCACTCATCAAAGTCTCTTAATTCTCAATATGTTGACTATTTTCCTCACGATTTTCCTAATCCTCCGGAGAAAATCTCTAACTCCTTGGATTTTCCTGATAAATGGGTTATATCCCTATATGAAGATCATGGAAGAATTCGATTCAAGAGTCCCCTTTATCTTGATAACAGGCCATTTAACGATTTTGGCTTATTTCTTAATATATTCCTGGAGGAAAGTCCTGATATTCGAATTTTCTGGTTATTTCATGATCTATATTTATTTGAGATTTCATGATTATTTCCTCATAGAGGTTTTATTCAAAAACCTTGGTTTTATTTCCCTTACGATATTAATAAGCGTTTTCCTATTATTTCTCAATGAGAAGGTTTCTAAGGAAAAATGGGTGCTTTATGATTCCTTTAAGAAATCAGAGAGATTGCTTGAATTTCTCATAGATGAATTGAATTTCCCTATTTTCTTAGTGGATTCGAGAAATCATATTATTCTTCAGAATTTCCAGGCTTTGAATTTATTACAACAAACCAATGCAAATTCAATAAAATTGAAGAAATCCATTGGGAAAATGAAAATCATTGGACAAAATCGGAACTTCTTAGAATTGTTCCCACAGGAAAATTCACAGAACTCGATTGTGGCGAATACAATTTTGAATTCAGTGCTTTCTGGAGGAAAAGCTTATAGTTGTGGTCTTTTAAGATTGAATCTTTACAAAGATGGACAAAACGGAGATATAGAGCTAGAAAATGGTGAACAATCGAACCAAATCATCGCAGAAGAGTTCTTATTTGAAATGGCATGTCAGGGGTTTATCTGGAAAGGTCTAAAATGTGCATTGATTGGCTTAAAAGATGAGAAAAATCTCCAGATAAACCATCTTTTCAACGATTTTATGATCAATAAAAGTCTACAAACCCTAATGAATTTGATTACTTCACATTCTTTGGAAGAACAATCGTATTATGATTCCTTATTACAGAATACGGCCTTAATGGAAAATAATAAGCTTCTCTATAATAGATTATATAATTGTCATGGTTTTTTGTTTTTCGCTCTTCTAATGAAAAATTTCCTATTGAACAATTTCGAAAAACTCACTTTAGAGCCAGAAAACCAGTTTTATCAGACTTTCCAACCTGCGGAGCTTTTTAATACAATTCTTCATATTCTAAAAAGAAAAACTGATAAATATGAGGTTTCTCTTGAGATCCAAAATCCGCAAATCGATAGAAATAGTTTAAAACTTGAGAAAAACTTCTCTAATTTCTCAGGAATTGGCAATGATTCTTCAATGGAAAAACAATCTTCTAATGATAAAAATCCAAATAAAGGCAATAATAGCCCAGATCTCGAGAAAATAGCATCTCTTTATGGTCCATGTCATATGCTTCAACATATCATAATAATCCTCATAAAAGCAGTTATGAAAATAAAGCTTTGTAAACGTTTTACCTTGAGTTATAAATTGGAAAAGCCTGAAAATCCATTAAATTTAAGCGAAATTGAGCCTTTTGATCATAATCCCCCTGGTTTAAATGAGAAAAAAGATGAGGATTTGATGTTTTTCAGAATAGAGATAGGTTTTGAGGAATTTTCTGAGAATAAGCCTGGAATTCCCAATAATTACATGATATTGGCCGATTTTCTCTCTTCCACATTCAAAGAACAGAAGAAAGTGAAGGAATTCCTCACAGAAATCATGAAATATGATAAAAACTTCATCAAATCCGATCAGGATTCCAGTTTTCTCTATTTCCTGAATAAAAATCCACAAAATTTAGGACTTTTCTTCTTGCCTTATATGCTAAAAGCCTTGGATGCCCAATTCAAGATTATCCATGATGAGGATATAAATAAGAATTCAACGAAATTCATCTTCTTGAGCATGGTGAAGATAAAAAATGAAGAATCGATGCTTCCGAATAAGAAATCAGGAGGTTATTTCATGGGAACTGGGGAGGAAAAGGAGAAAAAAGAGGAAATTCCGAAGCCTATGATAAAGAAAAGGACTTTGATGATTATTAAGAAAGTGTTCGCTTTTGAATTTTTCAATAATAAGAAACCTGAAAACGAGCCTGGATTCAAGAAAGTTGAAGAAAAAAAGGAAGAATCCAAGGATGAAATCAATTTCCTTAAACGCTCATATTCTAAGGACTATCAATTAAATGAAGATTTACCTATTCAGAAAATCTCTTCAAATCCAACTCAACAAAACCCTTTAAAAAACCCTATACAATTAGCCCCTTCCATTTCGCTTCCCTCAGAACAATTTTCCAAACATCTAGAATCTAATAAGCTTCTTCCTGTATATTTATTCCATAAATTTATATCTATAAACTATTTTTCTAAGGTCGCAAAGAGAAAACCACCATCGAAAAACCATCCTCCTCCGTTATTAAATATCAAGAAAAGCGAAATTTATATAGAGGAAGAATTGAAGAAATACCTCTATCATATGCAAAACGGGTTCACAGCCACTGTAGAACATATTCTTAACGAAATAATCAATGAAGAAAACAATAAAGGAGCTAGCATAGTTTTCCCCCCTAAAAATTATCTCTTTCAAGAAAAAGAGCTTAGTAGTAGAAATCTCATTAATAATAACAATAATAATCATAATAATAATGAGAACAATCATGCCATAATCCTGAAGCCTCCATATCGGAAAAAACTCACTATAGATGAAAAAGATGATGTTTCTTCTTTTATTTTCACAGAAAGCAATAAGACCGAATCCTTGATGACTGGCAAAAGCAATGACGATGAGATGGTCAATGATAGTTCCGATCCAAATACTGGATGCAATGAATTGAAGGAAAACCCCAAGACCCAATCAAATCAATTGCGTCCACGAACAATTCTCAGGAATGATATGAATAATCCCCATGTTTTTCGTTCTCCAAACCTTTTACGTAGCAAAGTTGAAGAGAAACATGTTTTGGTTCGTGGAGAATCTCTAATAAAATATTTAAAGACCAGCTCTATCGGACAACAACAACATAAGGAATACACCAAAATGAAAGAGAAGAAATTGGATTTAAAAGGATTAAGAGAAAAAACTGAAAAAAACGTGAGTCCCTGTCGAGGATCCGATGTTTTTAAAAGGAAGGCAAAAAGAGATATTAGGAAATTAACCTATACAAGAAGATGGTGTGTTCTTAAGATCAAAGGCCAAACTAGAATAGCTACTGAGATCAATTGTGCGGTTTTTATTGATAAATTCGACCCAGAACCCCCGAGTTTCGAAGGATTTTCTAAAAACGATTTCGAAAAGAAGATTTTCATTCGAAAACTGACTAAGAAGACGAAATCCATCTCTGACAACCCTAGTGAATATAAAGGGAAACAACTTATGCCCAAAAATAAAGCTTTAGTCTTGAATAATATCAAGGAATTGGTGAAAATGGACAGATTGCATAAATTCGAGGAAAATAAACGAGAAGATGATCCTCCCATGAAGAAAAGCAAGCATGGATATCTAGAAATCCTTAAGAATCTTAATTATAAAGAAAAACCCACGATTTTAGCTTATGATTCAGAAAGTCAAATCAATGATCCTGGTAAATGTAAAGGTGTGAAATCGTTGGCTTTGAAGGTGGGTCATGATTATAAGTTCGATTTATGTTGTTCAGGTCCTGAACTTATCAAAACTTTCAAATCATTTATTCTGAAATCCTTTGTGTATCATGTTATCATCATCGAGTTGGAAATGAAACAAATGGCAGGATGGAAATCTGTGAAAAAAATCAGGAATTTTGAAAACAAATATAAACCGAAACATCGATCCTTTATCTGTGGTTTATTAAATGATGATGAAAGGGATTATGAGATTTATGTGAAATGGGGGTTTGATGAGTTTCTGAGGAAACCGTTTGATTCTAACCTTTTTGAGGAGATTATTAAGAGGAAAATGGCACAAATTAAAGCTGAGGAAAAGAAAGAAATTAAGGAAAATGAAAAAAGTGAAGAGAAAAAGCCTATCGTAAGCTCAGAATTCGATTGGCTGAGAGAGATCGTGAAAACAGTAGCAGGGGAAGCAAAAGAAGCTATGTATCAAAAAGAACCGATTTTAATGATGACCATTGATGATAATGATTTCATTTTAATGGGAATGAGTAATTTGAAACTGAAGGTTAGTTTTTTTATTGTAACTTATTTTTAATCATTTTTTTTAATTTTGTATTATTTTTTATCGTTTTTTTATCCGTTTTTCTCATTTTTCTATCGTTTTTTTAATCCTTTGTCATCATTTTTTTATAAATTTTTTAATCATTTTTTTAATTATTTTTTTATCATTTGTTTATCATTTGCTTATCATTTTTTGATTTTTTATCATTTTTTTATCATTTTTTTAACAAATTTTTAGCATTTTTTTATCATTTTTAATTTTTTTTTAATCATTTTTTTATAATTTTTTTATCATTTTCTATCATATCATTTTTTTACTCATTTGTTTAATCATTTCTTTATCATTATGATTTATTTATCATTTTTTAATCATTTTTTTAATCATTTTTTTATCATTTAGGTCAAATACAAAATGGAAATAGCTAAATCTGGTAAATTAGGTTTAGATAAATATCGTAATTTCCTCGCCAAAAAGCTGCTTTTCCATATAATATTCATCGATATCGAAATGCCAGACATGGATGGTTTGGAGGTCACTCGTTTATTGCGTGCCACAGAAAACGAGTTCAATTTGAAGCGTTCGTTCATCTGTGGTCTTATAACAGAGGAAAACAACCAATTTGATATTTATCATGAGCAAGGAATGGACGAATTCCTGAAAAAACCCGTAAATGTTCAAGTTTTAAATGAAATGATCGAACGTCGGCTTCAACAAATAGAGAAAGATTCCGAAATAATCCCGAAAATACCTGAAATCCAGCCAATTTTCAATGGTAATGAGAAAAATGTTGAAAATATCATAGAAAAGCAAGAAAAACCTGAAAATTTATTAGATTTTGAGATTGTTCAACCAATGAAATTAAGAGAAAAAGTAACTTTTCTGACGATTGATGATAACGATTTCATATTAATCGGGATTTCGCATTTGAAGCTGGAATGTGAATATAAGATGGATATTTGTAAATCGGGTTCTACCGGTTTAATAAAATATAAGGATTTCTTAAAAAATCAGGAGAAATATCATGCAATTTTCTTGGATATTGATATGCCTGGAATGACGGGTTTAGATGTGGCTCATGAGATCCGGAAAATCGAAACACATTATAATTTGCCTCATACTTTTATTTGTGGGTTAATTACTGAGGATAATAAGGATTTTGATGCTTATATTGAAGCAGGAATGAATGATTTACTCAAGAAACCAGTGAATCCCAAGTCTATGAATCTGATTTTACAGAAGATTTTGCCCCCAAAACAAGAAGATATCATAAAATCGAGTGTTCCGATGCCTTTACTTAATGAGAAAAACATAGAAGAAAGCAAATCTTCAATAAATAATATTGATCCACAAAAAAATAACGATAATATTTTAGAAATTAAGTTGCAATTCAAGCCAGAAATCACTTTTTTGGCAGTGGATGATAATGATTTCATTTTATTGGGTATTTCGCATTTAAAATTGGATTTCAAATATAAAATGGATATTTGTAAAAATGGGCTTTTGGCTTTGGAAAAATATAAAGCCATGCGTGCAGCTGGGTTTCTATACCATACTATTTTCATGGATATAGATATGCCGCAAATGGATGGTTTGCAATGTGCCATCAAAATCAGAGAACTCGAAAAAAAACAAATACTAACCACCCATATTATCGGTTTAATAAATGATGATTATAAAGATGTCGAGAAATATTTGGAGGCTGGTATGAATGAATTTCTCAATAAGCCAGTAAATCCTAAATCGATGAATCTTATCATGAAGAAAAGATTAGAAGATGTTCAAAAAATACAACAGGAACTAATTGAAAAAAAAGCCCTTCCAATGGAAAAATTCGAGGAAAAGAAATCAGTAAATATTCCGAAAAAGGAAATAAAATGCAAGGAGGAATGCACTTTATTGGCTGTGGATGATAATGATTTCATTTTGATGGGGATCAGTCATTTGAGGGTGGATATCAAATATAAGATGGATGTCTGCAAAAATGGCAAATTGGCATTAGAAAAATATTATAAAATGCTTGATTCATATAGTCTTTATCATATGATCTTCATGGATATTGAAATGCCTGAAATGAATGGATTAGAATGCACAAAGAAGATCCGGGATTTCGAAAAAGTCCAAAACATTCCCAAAACTCAAATTATAGGGTAATTTAAATCATTATTTCTCTCATAAACCTTTATATTATTACTTTCTATTTAATTCCATAAAGACTCATCAATGATGATTATAAGGATGTTGAAAGATATTTAGAAGCTGGCATGGATGAGTTTATTAATAAACCAGTTAATCCTCAAGCGTTTTCTGCTTTATTGAAGAAGAATATGAGTGATTTAGCCCCCAAAGTTGAAACCCCTTTAAAACCTTTTAAAGATGAGGATATTCAGAAATATGATGACAAAATTAAGAATCCTGAAACGAAAACCTTGATTTACACTCCTGAAATTACCTTATTGGCCATCGATGATAACGATTTTATTCTATTAGGCATTAGTCATCTTCGTTTGGAAGTGAAATATAAGATGGAAATCGCCAAATCAGCGAAAAAAGGCTTTGAAAAATATCAGGAAAACTTAGGAAAGGGTTGCTTATATCATGCGATTTTCATAGACATAGAAATGCCCGAAATTTCTGGTCTTCAATTAACCACAATGATTCGAGAATATGAGAAAAAACAAGGTCTTTTATCAAGTTACATTGTAGGCCTAATAACTGATGAAAATAAGGATATTGAACATTATTTGGAAGTGGGAATGAATGAATTTCTGAATAAACCAGTCCATCCAAAGGCTATGAATGAGATTTTAGCACGAAGAATGGCCAAACTTAATGAAAAAGAGGAAAAACCTGTTGGTGATTCGGACATAAATTTGCAAATGATAAAAAAAAATTCAAAAAATCAAAAGATTTTAACTTTCAATCAGGAGATCCTCACAATGTTGGCAGTAGATGATAACGATTTCATTTTAATAGGGATAAGCCATTTGAAATTGAAAGGAGGAACTGTGAAATTCAAGATGGAAACCAGCAGATCGGGCAAAGATGCTTTGGAAAAATATCAAAAAATGTTAGAAAAGGGGTTGAATTATCATTGCATCTTCATTGATATAGAAATGCCTGGGATGAATGGGATGGAATTAGCAAGGAAAATAAGAGATTATGAAAAGACAAATGAATTAAAGCCTGAAAGCTTGATTTGTGGACTTTTGACAGAAGATACCACAGACATTGAGAAGTATAAGGAGTCTGGAATGGATGATTTTGTCAATAAACCTGTGAATCCTGGGGTGATGACTAAATTTCTAGAAGATAGGAAATTTATTTAGGTTTTAAACCTAGAAAAATAATAAAAACGAATAAATTTGAAAAAGATTAAATTGATTAAATTTCTAATTGATTAGTGAAAGAAAGAAAAAAATATGATTTAAATTTTCTTCTTTAGCCTTAAATTATTCATTTAAAATTTAAATACATTTCCTATCCTATATAATTTGGAATATGCCTGTTAATTTGTAGAGACAATTTTCTTTATTTTGATATTTGTGTATTATTATCATGTTTTTAATTAAAAATTTTTGTGAATACTTAAACATTAACTGAAATAAACAAGTTCAATCGAGAGTTGGATGAAGAAAAGTGTGTTTAATGAATGGCTCCTCTTTTCGTCAAATAAAAAAAATAACATCAAACCACTCCTAAAAAGACTGGATTTTGTTTCTATTTTGTTGTCCTTTTTTAGTTTTCTGTTAATTTTGATTCAAGTTCAGAATTTAAGATCATCTAATAACCATTTTCTTCTTCTTAGGAAAGTTATTATTATGACCAAATCGTTGATCATACCATGATCACAGTGGATGGTTCTCAATATTTAGCAATTTTCTATGTAATTTTTAGGCAAAAAGTTCACAAAAAAAATTATTTCATAGAGGAATGAAAATGAAAATTATCAAAATTATATCATGAGATTAATTCTTGTGTTATGCGCTATTTGTCTAAGTAATTTTTTCTTCATAATTTTTTATGGCGTTTGCTCAGATGTTGTTTTGATTTGGAGACAAAAAATATATTTTCTTTACCTTAAACTTACTAATCAATTGGAAACTTCAGGTTTATTTATTTATTAAAAAAATTATGAGTAAATTATTTGGTGATTTAGAAAATTTTGCTTCAAACAGACTGTTGATTCTTACCGCAATTGAAATTTTATATAATAGCGCCATTTCTTACCCCCATATTAATCACAATTTCAGATTTTGGCAACAGGATTTCCTTTTGTATTATAAGTAAAAACAATTAAAATAAAAAAAATAAATGTCATAAAATTTTTGATTTTTGGAATAATAAATAGTTTAAATCAAATTTTCACACTTTTTCAATTCGGGAGGATTTATTTGCTATGGAGATTTTGGACTCTATATTCCATTTGGAATGATAAAAAGGCAACGACAATTTGGTTTTTTTTATTTTAAAAACTAAAACTTATCGAGAAAAAAAAATCTAAGCAATTTATGCACGACTATGGGAGGTGTGTACTATTCCATGAAAGCGGAATTCAAAGATAATTCAGCTTTAGTTGTTACAGTTTATCTTATAATTTCAGTTTCTCTCCTGGGATTTGCTATAAGGATTGGAGAAAGGCCTTCCATAATTAAATATATAAAAATAATTCCATTTAATTAATATTAAAGATCTTTTGAATATGTTTCAGGATTGGATTTTGATATTGTTTGGAACTCCCTATGGATGGTTATCATAATAATTACGACAGGTTGAATAAAAATATGATTTTGATTGTGGAAATAAATGCATTTTTTAGTGGGTTATGGAGATTTTTTTACCAAGGCATATTTGGCCAGATTTTTCGGTTGAAAAAAATTATTTGTAATTTATAGCATATTTTCTACAGTTTTTGTCGCATGTATTTTGGGACCTCTTTTGATTTCCTTCGTGAATGTCGCAATAACCAATTATGTTATTTTTTCTGAAAGTGAAAACCAAGTTTTTTTTTAGGAAAAAAATAAAATTTTATGTTTCATATTTAAGGCTTATGAAAACATTAAATATACAGAAATGATGAGGAACCTTCATCAAAAAGCTAAAGCAGTCATTTTTCAAGCCTACAAATATTGGAAAACTTTGAATCATCATCCAAATAAATTGCACATTCTGCCAGCAAAACGGATTCAAATAGCAGCGAAATTTCATAAATCGATTTTTGCATTTAAAGCTGTTAAGGAGTAAAAATAATGAGTTTAATTTTAAAAATGAACTAATCATTTTTATACAGAGAAGTTGGAATGTCTAATTTGTCACAGGGTGTCCATGAGTTTATTCCTCAATATACTGAGAAAATTGATTTAAAAATATTGGAAATATCTGAATATTTGGGAAATAATGCGGAGATCGAAAAGAAAATTAGAAATATCTTAGTAAATTTTTCTAACATATTTATTTTAAATATTTTGAACATTTTTATAGACTAACCAGAGTGAAATCTCAAAAAAAATAAATCTGATTTCAACGAAACTTTACAAAAATTTCCAAAAACTTAAAATCCCTCTCCATTTGATGAGTTCAGACCTTGTGGGGGAAACAAACCCAAATAACTTCCTTGCACTCATTAAAAAAACAAACAATACTTGTTTTTTATCTCCCCCTGCAAATGTTGAAATACATGACAAACCCCAAGAAGAACAGAAAGATGATTTTTTTCAAAAAAACAATAGTCATCTGATGAAAGAATCCAAATTTATTAAATCATCGAAGAAAACAAAAAAAACCATTTTCGATTATTATAATATTATCGATCAATTGAGGAAATCCGTAAAAAAGAAAAGAACTAATTTGGAGAAAAATTCTAATAGAAATTTCGACGCTTCACAATCAAATATCCCCGAAGAAAATGAAAACAGCATTGATATCTCTTCAAAAAATCAAACTTTGCATGCAATAAAAGAGGAAAGCCCAACCATAGAACAGATGAAATCAATTCAAAATCAAAAGAAAATCGCAAACCCAAAATACATCCGTTTCATGAAAATTCATGGCAAACCAATAAATTCTGTAAAAAAGATAATTAAATTGCCAGATTATCTTCAAAAATCAAAAAATTCCCTTGAAGATAATACTGATTCGAAAGAAAAAAACCTTGGAGAGGATCAAAGAAAATCAATAAAATTCAAAATTCAAATGAAATAATTTCTAAAGTCTCATTTATTTATATTTCCTCAAATATTTTAACCTAACTAAATTTATATTAAAATCAGACTCTATCATTTATTTATTTTTTCTGGGTTTTTGGAGGATTTATTATGATATTTTATAATGTTCAACATGCTTTCATATTGAAAATCGACACAATTTTGCACACATTTCTCCTCTTTTCTGGAAAACTTCTCTTGAGAGAAATCTGCGCATTGTCTGAAACATATTTTCGATATTTCCATCAAAGCATTTGAAAACTCAACCAATTTTTGCTTATCTTCTTCAGTATCGGTCAATTTATAGGTCTCAAAAGGGTCTTTTTTCATTTTGATAAAATTGCGAAATGAATTAAAGCCCATCATTTTTATTTATTTTTGGTCTTCCCAGATAATTTAACAAATTTTGTTATTTTGTAATTTTTTTAATAATAAGAACAATTTTTTTTATAATAAAACTGTGGATGAATCAAGAAGTTGTTGATCGTTTGCTTGCCTCAGGGACTGATCAAGAGGAATATTTTAAAACCACTTACACTAAAATGAAGATTCTTGATATTATATGTCTTGTTTTGTCATTTTGGTGCTATATTATTATCAGGGGTGGAAAATCTTTTTTGTATTTTATCATTTTAAATGAATATGATTTTTTAAAAAAATGAAAAATGACTCAATTTTTGTTAAAAATGAAAAATGAATAATTTTTTTAAAAAATGAATAATTTTTTTTTTATAATT
>Ga0302186_10003529_pt1 | contig 11425 bp, 9 predicted proteins | sample II_Bog_E1_2_FD_198782 | JGI IMG/M metagenome (GOLD analysis project Ga0302186, IMG submission 198782) | Peat permafrost microbial communities from Stordalen Mire near Abisko, Sweden - II_Bog_E1_1 | ecosystem: Environmental > Terrestrial > Soil > Wetlands > Peat | place: Sweden: Abisko, Stordalen...
AAGATCAAGAATTTAATGAAAAAAGGAATAACGTTTTCTTTTTTTTTAATTTTATTTTTTTAATATTAGGAAATTACTACTTATTTTCATTTAAAAGCATTTAATATTTCATCATAAATTCTATTAACTCCATTCATATTACCTTCCTCATTTAACATTAAATCCATTGCCTCTTTTAATTCCTTCGCCCTAATAACAAAACGAGGATTCACCAACTGCATTTTTTCTTGTATGGAAATAATTGTCAATTCCTCTTTTTTAATTCTTTTTTCATAATCATCAAAAAATTTAATCCAATTTTCATTGTCTATTTGATTTGAGCAAAAACCTTTTATTTCTATCATAGTCTTTTCAACATTTATGGGAAACTCCATAGAACTCAAAAATCTAAATCCTCTGGTATAATCTCCTTTTGAGGTTTCAAGCAATTTCAAGAAATCCTTGATTAATGTCAAATCTTCACTCTCATTTTTAAAAAACCCCATTTTTTCTCTCATTTTAACATTATATTCTTTTTGGAAAGTCTCCATGTAATTTTTTTTCAAAATGGAGATATTTTCAGGGAAATCGCTAATTATTTTCAAAGCCTCTGCTAATTTGACCAAATCCCAAGCCAAAACTCCTGGTTGTTCTTTAAAGCAATGTCGACCACTATAATCCATAGCATTAGAATTAAAATCTGGATTATATTCTTCTAAAAACCCAGAAGTTTCATAATCCAAAGTGAGTCCCAAAATGCTGATATTATCGGTATTCAAGGCACCGTGGCAAAATCCACAAGCTTGTCAACAAGCAGCCAATTTTGCAGTTCTTTTCACTACTTCTTGATAAAATTTCGCGTTTTTTTTCACATCATTTTTTTCTATCTCTTTGAAATCGAACTCCAACACATAATCTATCAATTGTTTCAATAAACTTGTTATTTTTTCTTCCGATTCCCAACCTTTTCTTTGAAAAAGTCGATCTTCCCAACGCATTTCAAAAGATCCAATTCTTATATAATTTGGGCTTAAACGACAAACGACCCCAGCAGGTTCTAATTTTCTATTCCCCTCGAAAATCAAATCCCGATCCACCAACTCTTTAAAAGAACCAAATACAGCCAAGGCTCTTATCGTCGGCACTCCAATTTTGTTCATATATTCACTAAATAAAAACTCCTTCACGCAAGATCTGAGCATCGATCTGCCATCAGCTTCCCTTGAATAAGCCGTTTTGCCAGATCCTTTTATGTTAAGTTCCCATTTTTGCGACTTTTTGTTTATAAAGTCACCAAGAGAAGCTGATCTCCCGTCGCCCAGTTGCCCTACATAAGTCCCGAATTGATGGCCAGAATAATTATGACTTATGGGGTCGCAATTGGATATTTTGAGATTGGAACCTGAAAGCATTTGAAAAAAATCGGAATCCAAAGAAAGGTCCAGATCCAAAAGAGTTAATGCCTCTGGAGAGAGGAGAAGAAGCTGGGGAGAAGGAAGAGGCTTGTAGAGAGAACTTGAATAAAGAAAATTTGGGACTTTATGAGATACAGTCGGAGAGGGATGCTTTTCTATTTGGAAGAAGGAATGAAGCTTATTGGAAAATGTGAATGATGAATCCATTTTAAGACATTTTTGAATTTTATAATCTAAATATTTTTTTTAATTACAAACAAAACTTTTTTTTCATAAATTTAAATTTTTTTTATTTGTTTTCAAACTTTTATTTTTTATATTTAAAAAATTAAATAAAATTTTGAATAATATCTATTATCAGAGATAAATTATATTTAAAATATTAGAAAAATTGAAATAATTTTAGTTTAGTTCTATTAAAAACGCTTTGGAAGAATTTACTTCACAAACAAAAAATTTTTAAAAATGGTTGTTGAATTCAAAAGCAGATATATGATATTATGAGGATTTGTTTTTCTGTTGTTTATTAAAATTCAATTCTTTTTTAGAAATCTTAAGAAAAAGAACAAAAGATGAAGTCGAGTATTTTTTATATTGATTCAAAATAATTTTTGTCCTCCTTAATTAAATTTTTTTTTTGTGCTTATTTTTGAAAAGCATCATTCAAAAGTTTTTCTTGCTGAGCCTTATGAATTTTGGCCAAACCTTCAAAATTCCCCAAATTAAATTTTTATCATTATTTTTCTTTACCTGTAGCTGGTGAACCTGAGGGTTTTCTCCCACAATATTTAATCTCATGGCAATCAAAACCGTGATTGTGATTCAAATCTCTCAGAATCTTCAAACCGTGTATTTTTTAATTCTTAAATATCATTTTTTACATGATGAATTCTCGGCTTCACAAAGAACCACGGTCCATAGTTTTGATGTTCTTCCTCAACCCATAAAACATCTGCGTGTTTATAAGACTTCAAGGATTCTAAGAGAAAATCATAAGGGAAAGGTGCCAATTGTTCAATTCTGATGATAGCCACATTCTAAATTAAAATCACACAAAAAAACTATAATTCACTTAAAATTCCTTACATTTATTCTTTCATCTCTCCTCTTCTCAAGCAAATCATAATAAACTTGTCCAGAGCAAATCAAAACTCTTCTAATTTCCTTTGGTTCAACCAAACTTTCTGGGTATGTTTCAGCATAGAGTTTTTGGAATCTTCTGCCTTGATTGAATTCTTCAATATTTGAAGAAGCCTACAAATCTTTCTTTATAATCATTAAAAAAAATATGAAACCCCTTTGTATCTAAGCAACTTCTTGGAATTAAACATAATCAAAGGTTTTCGAAAGGGTCTTCTCATTTGTCTTCTCAAGCAATGGAAATAATTAGCTGTATTCGAGCATTGAACAACTTGAATATTCGAATCTCTTATCTGATCCTTGAGTTTTTCTCTTTTTCCACTTCCAACCTTATGCAAATCATCATCACTTAACTGAAGGAATCTCTCAATTCTAGCAGAACTATGTTCAGGACCTTGACCATCCATTCCATGAGGCAACAATAAAGTAACTCCTGATTGGACCCCCCATTTGCTTTCTCCACTGGAAATATAATTATCGATCATAATTTGAGCTCCATTAGCAAAATCCCCAAATTGTGCCTCCCACATCACCAATACATTGGGATGAGCCAAGGAGTATCCATATTCAAAGCCCAAAACTCCAAATTCAGAGAGATGCGAATTACAAATTGATAGGTTATGACTTTCTCCTTCTTTGATGACGCTTTGGAGCGGTGTGTAGCTTTTATTTTCTGTCTGGTCTTTCAAAACAGAATGTCTATGTGAGAAGGTGCCTCTTTCCACATCTTGTCCACTTAATCTCACACCATAGCCTTCATAGAGCAAAGAAGCAAAGGCCAGAGCTTCTGATGTGGCAAAATCTATCTGAAGGCCTTCTTTCACGGCTGCATGTCGTTGCTCATAAAACTTTCTGATTTGAGGATGGGTGTGAAACCCGTCAGGGATAACATTGATTTTATCACTGAGTTCTCTCAAAATGCTAATAGGAACCCCAGTGTCTTTTACATTACCCCATAATGAAGGCAATCTAATTTCTTCCCATGGCTTTGGGATCCAATCATATCTATTGAACACATGGTTTCTTGAGTTTTCATATGCCTTATCGAAGTCTGAGAAGTATTTCTTTATTAAATCCTGCTTATACTTCTCATCGATGACTCCATCAGCGATTAATTTTCTAGAATACTTCTCGAACACTGGTAAAGTCTTTTCAATCGTTTTATACATCAAGGGTTGAGTGAATCCTGGTTGATCAAGTTCATTGTGTCCATATCTTCTATAACCAATGATATCAACAAAGACATCCTTTTTGAACTTCTGTCTGTACTCAAAAGCTAATTTAATGATCCCTTCCACAAGTTCAGGTTCATCAGCATTGACATGAAAGACTGGAGAGTCTAAAGATTTCGCAAGATCAGTGCAAAAAAGACCAGACCTCGCATCTTTTGGAACAGTCGTGAACCCAAGTTGATTATTAATGACTATATGAACAACACCATGCGTTTTATATTTATGTAACTCTGCGAATTGCATCGTTTCATACACAACTCCCTGCCCTGCAAAAGACGCGTCTCCATGAATAATCACTCCAACACCTCTGTCACCTTGAATATCCTTCGTAAAGTCTTGAACTGCACGCACTTTTCCGCAAACAATCGGATTCACTGATTCCAAATGCGATGGGTTCGCTAAAATTGTCTTATTTTTTACAATAATTAAAAGTTAAAACTAATCAATCAATATTATTTGCTAATTACCAATCGCATATTATGTCCATCATTAAAGAATTTATCCCAAGTAGTCCCTAAATGATACTTAACATCTCCTGAATTGCCCCATACTTCCTCATGTAACTCGGTTTGTTCTGGCTTGATTTCTTGAAACTCGCCTAAAATTTCTTCTATCGACTTATTCAAAACAAATGCCAAAGTGTTCAATCTTCCTCTATGGGCCATTCCAAACACCATATGTTCTATTTTAGCCTGACCTGCAAGATCTACCAATTTTGACATTCCTGAAATAAAAGTATCACAACCTTCAATACCAAACCTTTTTACAGTCGTGAACTTGTTTTTCACGAAAATATTAAAACTTTCATTCTTGCACAAACGATCTAAAAGAATCAATTTTTCACCTTTGGTCATCTCAAACAAATTCTTTGTTTCAATACGTTCTCTAATCCAATTTTTCTCCTCTCTTTCGCTCATATGGTTATATTCATACCCCACTTTGGAGCAATAAATCCGCTTTAACTCCTCATATAAATCTTTGAGTTTCCATTTCTGAGGGAGATTCGTCAATCCCGCCATAATTGGTGTTCTTATATCGAATTCCCTCTCCATATCAGCTTCAGTAAAGCCCCAATAAGAAGGCTGCAATTTGGAAACATCGTTTTTTGGGATTTTTTTGCCTGCTTCCTCAGAAGTCAAATCTAAATTCAAAATATATCGATTTTATTATTCGTTTCTAAGGAAAATATAATTACTCAAAGGGTCGAGATCTGCCATTTCATTGCCTCTGAATTGGAAACCTTGAATCATAAGTTCTAATCTGAGGATTTCATTCAAATATTGAGAAAGAACCGTCTTCTTCTGCGTTTTCTTCAGGTCGATTATCGGCAAAGAAGCACTTAATGTCGGAGGCATTTGGAAGGTTTCTTCTGGCTCATACCCCTTTAAAACATTCGTGAAATAAGCATCCCAAGATGAATGCACGCTGGTTTTATCTTGGAGCCAATTTTCGAAGATTTGTTCAATGAAGGCAGAATTTGAACCTGAAAGGAAACTTTCATTGAAAGCTTGAATTTCTGGTTTTTTCTGTAAGGAAGCCGTGAAACGACGTATTGGGCTTTGAAGATTATGAAAGGAAATTAAATGACATTTGCGAAAGAGCTTCAACATCTAGAAACTCAAATATGAATCTTATTTTAATTGTTTTATAGGGAAATGGCCGAAAAAAAGGTAAAGAATAGGAAAAAATCAAATATATAAAGAGGTTTTTTTAAAAATTCGGGACGAAATCCACAACCAAGCCAACTTAGCTTAGTCGGTAGAGCATCTCATTCGTAATGAGAAGGCCGTGAGTTCGATCCTCATAGTTGGCTACTTTTTTTTTAATAATCAAGAGGCAATTTAGTTTATTTTTTGTTTAAGGCCACAGATATAAAATTTAACACCTTTTTTTATTAAAAAAAAACAAAATCCAAAAAAATGCAAAAATTCAAGGAGGGAATGAAAGTATTCAAAATCACACTCAAAGGGCTGGGTTTAGGATATAAGAGGCAATTTGCCAGTCCTTTTGACTTGGACAAAATTGTGAACGGTAAATCAATAATATTTTTTGTTCATAACGCATTTTCATGAAAATTTTTCTTTTTCTTAGCCAAACATCAATTAAAGGTACAAATATTAAAGGAATTGAAACATTCTGAAGATTTTGACCTAAAAAACCAGTTTTTTGATGTAAATGTAATTCAAATATCATTTTTTTCTCAGAATGTTAAATAGAATTTCTTAAATGGGAATGGATTCAAACTTATTGAAGTTCCTGAGTCAAGTGAAGTGATTTTATTAAAAAAAGACGATATGACAAGTTATACAATTGAAATAGTTTTCGAAGCAAGGTTTAAAAATTTTATAATTTGTCTCTTGTCTAAATAAGCAAAAAAGGGAAAAACCAATCGATCCAGGTTTAAAGCCAGAGAAAAACAAGAAAAAAAAAGATGAAGCTGCTGAAGAATTTGCGGAACCTACTGATGAAGAAGAACTCCAAAATGATGCCCCTGACCCAATGGAAAAAAAAGACGAAATCGAAATGCAACAAGAAGATTTATATAAGCAACATGACGGAAAGCAAGAATTCGAAAAATGTGATTTCACAGTTTTTTAATTTTGTTTGATAATGTTAATTTATATTAAACTAGGTATTTATAAGCTCGCATAAGATGAAAGAAGTCTTGGTTTTTGATTGTGATACAAGTGATTCCGTGGTTTGAAAGAAATAAAAATCGTTTTTGATTCAATTGCATTTTAGATAAATATCAAAAGAACAACTGTGATTCAAGATATAGAAAAGTTCAAATCATTGAAAAAAGAAATAAGGGCCACTTTCTTTTATCAAGGACCTGAGTTTCAGCATTTGGATAATGTAATTTACAAAAAAACAAACAGTATTAAAATTTGTTGTTTAGATATTGCAACAATCTTTGAGAGATTACCTTTCAGGATTTGGCGTGAATTCCGAGTTAGGACGTTTTATTGACGGCTATTCCTTAAAAAGAGATTTGGATCTTTATGAAAATTGGTTGAAAAAACTGGATAAATTTTTGGAAAGATAAAAAATATATCCTAATAAATTTTTTAAAAATGTCATAAGACTTATTTTCAAGGAATTTTTTTTTTTTCATTATTTATTTACGATTATTTATAGAGGATCTTCTAATTTTTTTAAAAATTTTTAATTATCATTCAAGAAAAAAATTGAATTTGATAAATCAAAATTAAATCTGAATTTTATCCAAATTTTTTTTTCCTTCAAAATTAAATAAATTTGAGATTTGGCTGAACTATAATTATTTGGAAATTACAAATTTTGTTTTTTTTTATAAAGCAGCAACTTTTTTCAGTTAACACGATGGACTTCAATTGTAAGTATTTTATCAACTACATTAGGACCAATGCTTGCTACACCTATTTTCTCGTGCTTCAGCTTTTCGGAGGTCTCCTTTTATTTATTTATGTAATTCTTACCTTAAGATGAAACAAAAATATTAGTGGCATATTTAAAAATTTTAGATTCTTACCGATCCCAAGAAGAAGTATAACATAAAAAATGAAAGTTAACCTATATTTAGAATATTTTCACAGCATAAAGGCAACATGGGTTGACGTCGTTGAATGGATTCTTTTAATTTGCATCGTAATGGATGTTTTTTTAAAACTTCTGGGTCAAAAGCTCGTTAGAAAAAAATTATTATTTGTAAAAACTGATTTAAAATATTTAAAATATAGAACTTTTTCCATAATGTTTGGAATATTGTGGATATGATTGCAGTTATTTGCATTTCGATCATGATGATTATCTTGATATACATAATAGACCTCGAAGAGTATCATATCATCCCTTCTTCCATAATTTTTTTCAATAATTTTAATTAGCAAAAATACTGAATCAACTGAAGGAACTTATTTATTCGCTTTGGTTTTGCTTATTATCAGATATATTATTCTTTTAGTCCGGATAATTTTCATAATAAATGAGTATATAAAAAAATGTCTTTTTAACATTTTAATGTTTCTGAAGATCTAGAAAGATGCAACACCAATTAGACTCGCAAGATATAAATTTCGATCTGCAGAAGAAAACTTCGATTAAAGTGACAGAATTGACATCAAGTGAACATCATGATGACTTCCAAATCTCCCAAAAACCAGTCATGAATGACCAACCTGACGAAATTAAATTATGAATTTAAATATATAAAATATTAAATAACAATCTTGTTTGTTTTAATACCTTCAAATAATATAATTAACTACATATGCAGTCAGAAAAAGGCGAGTTGTCGGAGAAAAATATAAAAGATGATAAGATCTGTAATATCTTTCTCAAAATTCCTGCCAAAAACCATCATGATGTTACTGTCGAAGAACATGAAAAAATAACCCTTCTTAAACAAAAAAAACAGTGGAATTTCGATGGAGTCTTCTGGGACCATGAAACTGCCTTCGAAACTCCGTTTATTAGAAATATTTTACAAAAAAACCTTTGCAAAGTTCTTGAAGGGTTTGATTGTCTGTATTTAATTGGAGAAACTTCATCAAAATATACCAAATTTATTGAGTTTAGATCAGTTTTGATAGCGAATTTGGAACTTTTGAGAAAGATTTTTAAGGATTTACAGGATGATCACATAACTTATCTAATAAAAAGTTCTTTCTTTATTTCACAGGAGAATATTTTCGTGAAAGATTTTTTCGAAGACATGGAGGAAATGAAAGGGTGTGTTGGCCAAGCAATACAAGCTCCAAATAATAAATATTTCATCGATTGTAATGAGTTAATCAATTTAGTGAAGTACAAACTAGAAAATGTTGATTTAGGCGAAATTTTTACATCTAGCTTTCAGATATGCTTTAAATTGGAGCTTTTTTTGTATAATAATCAAGAAAAAATTTGTTGGAAAGGTAAATGGTTGTTGATTGATCATTGCACAAAGTCTTTCTCATTTGATACAATTTTGGGTTGTCTCAATGGGAATTTTTCGGAATGTCAGATTCCAGATTTGTTATTGCAAGAAATGAAAAATTCATATATTAATATATATTTGAAATACAATGAGGTGACCTCAGATGTTTTGGAGAAAGATTGCGAAAAATTGGATCAAATACAAAACAAAGCGATTAAGATGCCAATTCAAAATTCTTGTAACAACATTAATGATTACATTTCAATGATATTGGATTTGCAAAAAAGAGCGTGTGTCAAAGATTATGAGTTGTACAATAAGAATATGAATTTATTCCTCAAAGAAAAAGAACTTGATGAATGCAAGCTGAAAATCGCACAACTAGAAAGTTCTTTGCATTACCAAGAGGAAAAATTGCAAAATGTCTCCATTGTTGAGCCAAACTTCGACGAAGAAGAAAATCCTGTAGAAGATCTTGAGCATTTTACAGGCCCAGAAAGAACCCAAACAATATTAGATGAAGAAAATTTCCCAAAAATCTTTAGATCGATCAGTTACGTTGTGGGACATTCATTGAATCAAACTCTTCGGAACAAGACATTCAGTTCTGTAAATCTGATTCCTGACACCACTAAATATAACAGGCATAATGATGAGATTCTATTTGAAGTGAAAGAGAATGATGGAGCTTATGAACAATTGTTGGAAATAAATTATTATGAAGAATTGACAATGTTGAGAACCAAATTCCAGAAGGTAAATAAAGAGCTGGTTAAAAAATCGTGTGAGAATGAAAAAATGGCGAAATTAATCGAAAAGCTCAAAGAACAACACATTGTTTTTAATAATTTGAATGCAAATGGTGAAGAGAAAAAAATAGATGACCCACAAGCAGATTTAGTTCTCCAGACGATTAATAAACAAGAAGGGGAAATCAAGGTATTAAAGAAATTATTATGGGAAAAAGAAAAAAGCAAAGAATATTATCATAGCGATATTCTTAAATATTATGCTGGGGATGCAGAAAAAATAAAAGATGGGATTTGGGAAAAAATACAAGAAATAGTGGAGGAAAAGGAACAGGAAAAAAAGGAAATGATTTCTTTGGAATTACAAAAGCTTATTGAAATCATGTTTAAACAATACTTCCAAAAGACTCAGACTAACGAGGAACTTCTGAAGGAGTTAAATGAATTGTATGTTTATTATTATAGAAAAATGAAAAATATCAGAACAAAATAAAATAATTTTATGTAAATATCCCTAAAAAAAAATTCATAATCAAAATAAAATTAAACCTAACAACTAAAAACCTCTCTATCCCCAACCATGTTTTGTTCTTTTTATGACTTTTTTTTCTACATTGATCTTTTCAAATCTCCCTTATTTCTTTTCTTGGAAAATAAGCAAAAAAGTTCAACCTTCTTCGGTTCGATTCTATCCTTGCTGATTTTTCTCTATTTGGGCATTACATTTAGCAATAGCGATGTTTTTGCCAAACTTCATCCTACAATCATTGATCAAACCCAATCCCTTAATCACCATCCTTTGCTAAGTTTAAATTCTTCAAATTTCGCCTTAAGTATGGGAGTGGTGGATGGTGATAGCATAGCAAGTTACGATCCTACAATTGCTTCCATAGTTTTCCTTTACAACACAATCAATGGGGAAAATGTTACCAATGATGCAGATTTTCCAAATGACCCAGGCGCAATACAAAATTTGAGACTAGAAAATACTTTTTGTTTGGATCACCCTGAGATAGATTTGGAAGGTTATTGGAATGAACAGTCAATATCATATGTGGAAATTGCTTTGTTGACTTGTCAAAACAGCACCAGCTCAAATATTACCTGCAAATCACAAGACGATATCAACATATTTTTGAAAGAAAGATACTTCCAAATCTATTACAAAGATTACAATTACGATATGACTAATTTAGAAAATCCAACCACTTCTCTATTCCAAACCGATCGACCCTGAAATAAGAAAAAAATTGGTGATCACCTACAAAAAAATTGAAATCATGATGATCAGAAATTGATCTTGGACCAAACCAAAACCATAGAGGCATTCCAAAAGGATTCAGGAACTTGGGATTTTGACACAAATACAGAAGATGATCAAATAATTTTTGTAGTTTGTTTATATTCCAGTGGTTATCAACAAAAGGTCTCTCGAAGATATCAAAAACTTCAAGAGGCGTTTTCCAGTTTGGGAGGTTCTGCCAGTATGTTGATTATCATAGGGTTTGCTTTCACCAAAACACAAAACAAATTAAACATTTCAAATATTATCATGAATCAATTATATAGTTTCCAAACCATCCCAAAGAAATCCTCAAAACGAAAAAAAAATAAAAACAAATCCAACAAAAGAAATACAAAAAACCAGGCTTTTGAAATGCCAGAAAAACTTTATGAAGATAAGAACAATGAAAATCAATCTATAAAAAATCATATACCATTAAAACAAAAAAAAAAGATCGATGAAGCCATTCCCCAAAAAGAAAATTTCATACAAATTAAGTCAGTCGTTGGAGATGAAACAATGAATATGAATTCAAATAAAATAGAAGAACCCATACAAGGAGAGATAAAATTTTTAAAATTACCAACCATTGTTGAGCGAAAGGAGAAAGTTATCGTAAGCGTCAAAGTTCCAAACAAAAATGACCTAAATGACTCATTTATTCTTGAAAACTTTTCGAAAAAGAACATTAAACGCTCCTCCATCAATAGAAACCAACAAACGAGGAT
>Ga0302186_10003534_pt1 | contig 11416 bp, 8 predicted proteins | sample II_Bog_E1_2_FD_198782 | JGI IMG/M metagenome (GOLD analysis project Ga0302186, IMG submission 198782) | Peat permafrost microbial communities from Stordalen Mire near Abisko, Sweden - II_Bog_E1_1 | ecosystem: Environmental > Terrestrial > Soil > Wetlands > Peat | place: Sweden: Abisko, Stordalen...
GATAAAAATCCAAAAATTAATTTTTATAAAACATTTTCAATGAATTTTTCTTGAATAAATAAATTTAAATATTTTCTTTTTAGGAAAACAGTTGTTTTTTTTTAAAAAATTTGAATAATTTCAATAAATACTTAGAAAAAACCCAACTTTAATCAAGAAATATCTTTTTTCTCGATGTTCTACAAGCCTTTTCTTCATCGATTTTCCACTTTTTCTTTCTCTCAAGTATTTTCTTAAAAGCCTTTGCTTCTTTTCTTTATTTTTTCCCAAATAAGATTCAAAATATAGGCGTTATAGGCTCTGGTCAAATGGGCACTGGCATAGCTATAGTGGCCAATAGAAAAGCCGGATTTCAAGTCTCTATAATCGATTCCAATGATTCTTCCCTTAAGAAATCCCGAGTTTTTATCGAAAGCCATTTCGATAAGGAAATAGCCAAGAAAACCATGACTTTAATAGATAAAGAACTATATATGAGTCGTTTCATGTTCAGCCAAAAATTAGAAGATCTCAAGAAAAGCCAATTTGTGATCGAGGCAAATAAAAATCGAAAAAACCTGGATTTTTAATCGATTTTCTAGGCTGTGACTGAGAATTTCGATGTGAAAAGAGGGATTTTCGAGAAACTTGACGAGATATTGCCGAAAGAAGCGATTTTGGCCTCGAATACCTCTTCGATTTCTATAACGAAATTGGCCAGATTCGTCAAAAGACCCTCAAAAGTCATAGGCATGCATTTCATGAACCCAGTGCCTGTGATGACTTTAGTGGAAATCATCCAAGGACTTCAAACTTCAGAAGAAACTCTTGATTTGACAAAAAAGTAGTTAATTTTTAAGAGAAAACCTTTAAAAAGGCTTTTTTTTCTATTAGTTTGGCTGAGAAAATGAAGAAGGAAATCGTGATTTCCAAGGATTCTCCTGGATTTATCATCAATAGGATTTTGATGCCTTATATCAATGAGGCGGTTTTCGTGTTAAATGAAGGAATAGCTTCTAAGGAAAATATTGATAAAGGCACGAAAATCGGATTAAATCGTAAGGACTTTTTCTTATTAAATGAAGGGTTTTTAATAATGAATTAATAGTTCCAATGGGACCTTTGACTTTAGCGGATTTCATTGGATTGGACACATGTTTAGCTATAATGGAAGTCCTTCATAAAGATCTTATGGATGATAAATATAGACCTTGTCCTTTATTGAGGAAATATGTGGATGCTGGAAGATTAGGTATTTTATTAGGGTTTTTTAAGAAAATAAGAACTCTTTATAGGAAAAAAGAATAAAAAGGGCTTTTTTGATTATTAATAATTAAAGATGAGGAGTTTTTGGGATTATTATTATATGATTAGTTTAGAATGAAAAAGAAGAGGGTTTTTTGTTAATAATTGTCATAAAGATGCAAGGTCTTATGGTTCTGCAAAAGCTTCAAACATTCTTCGCATATTTTTGAAGGTTTCTTTAAACTCATCTCAGGAACTATTGCCTATTTAATATTTAAAATACTTTAATATCAAGAAAAAATCATTTTTTTAAAAAATAATAAAAGAAAAACTCAATACAAATAAAATGAAAGAAAAAATCAATAAAAATAAAGAAAAAATCAATAAAAATCAATAAAAATAAAGAAAAAATTAATAAAAATAAAAAATCAATAAAAATCTATAAAACTCAATAATAAAATAAAAAATCAATAAATTAAAAAACTAATAAAAATAAAAAACCTCATTTTTGCAACAATTCCCACATAAGATCATCTTGCAATATCCGCAGATATTCTTTTTTTCTAATAATCCGAACCCTCCTCCGCAAATCCCGCATTTCTTCATTTTTTCCTCATCTTCTTCCCCCTTCCATCGATAAACTTGTCCATTTCTATGCCAAGAAACCATTCTTTTCTGATCTTTACTGATCCAAATACCCAAGACTTCTAATTCCTTGCCAATATTTTCCTTAAAAACTCTGAATTCCCAGACATTTTCTAGGCCAAACATGGGTTCTCCATTAAAAGACCCATTATTTCTCATATTTTCTCTATAATATTGCGAATTGGGGACTTTAAAAGCCTTCTTTTCATCGATTTTAAAGACCCATAATCTTAAAACTCCTAATAAATCGCCTGTTAGGATATAATCTTCTTCATAAGAATCGAGGTTTTGAAGCAATTTACAACAAGAAAATCTCGCTCTTTCCTTTCTTTCATAAGCCAACAAGACTCCATTCACATTAAAAACTGAGATATAATTTTTGGAAATTATAGCGAAATCACTGTTTTCCTCACAAACGCTTAAAAAGACCGCTTTTTCCCTAATTTTCTTTGATTTCTCTATAAAATGACGAATTTGGAACTTCCGAAGGAATTTCCCTTTATAAAAATCCCATATAATCACGAATCCCACTTCATCACAACTCAATAAAAGCCCAAAACCTCGAGAAATAGCCAAAATCAGGACTTTTCGCTTATGATAATTGAGATTTCTGGATATCGAGGTGAATTTATAAAGAAAAGCTGGATTTTCATATGTTTCGTCCATAAAAACAAGGCTTTTTTCACGATTTAAGGGTTTTTTCTTGATATTTTCGATATCGCTGGCTTTTCTTAGATCTCCATAAGATTTTCCAGGCTTTAAACTTGCGAATCGTCTTATTCTAGGAGAAAATTCTATGAAATTAAGCTTCTTCATAAGAAAAGGCTCAATATCGAGGATTTCCTTATCGAAAAGTCCCCTTTTCCCTTCAAAAATCAAGCCAATTTCCAAGATATCGAGTTTCTTAGCCTTTCGCTTATAAGAATAGAAGGAAATACTACCAAAAGGACTGGCAATTATGAGAATCGAGGCTTCTGGGATCGAAATTGCCTCAGAAATCGCGAAATCCCCTTTATCGAAACCCTGAAAAACACGGTTTCTGCGAAGTAAAAGCATCGATTCCTCATTATTATAATCAAAAAGCTCGATTTCCTCAGGTTTTCCTTCCTTTAAAAGACATTGATTCTGATGAATCGCGAATAAATTAAAGTGATCCTCTTCATTTTCGCTATTTTCTAATATTTCCTGGCCTTTTTCGGGCTTTTCGGCTTTTTCGTGGCCTTTTTCGGCTTTCAAAACCTCAGAAATCCTTCGAAATCCTGTTAAAGCTCCTATTTTCCTATGAATTTCAGCGAAATCGATTTGAAAAGTCTGATTTTCAGCTTCGATTTCATAGAAGAGTTCAGGTTTGAATTTTTCGAGTCTTCTTTTTTCATAGAAAAAGGCAGAAACATGTGTTTTTCTCTTTCTTTCGATATGAGAAATCGTGAATAATTGTTTAGGGATTTGTCCATATTCATTGATTTGTTGAAGAAATGCGTTTCTTTCGTTTATTGAGAATTTCTCGAGATTTCGTAGTCCTCCTTCATAAGTTATAAAGAAATATTTATTAAGGCTTTCGATTGCAGATTTGCCCTTTTGTTTAAAACCCCAAATCAAATCGATCCATTGAGAGATTTTCGCGTTTTCTAAGGCTTTTCGCATGAACAAAACAAAAATCCTCATATTTCCTAAAGCCCAAAAAGGCAATTTCAAATCTTCGACTTTCTCCGAATTTTGTCTTATTCCGAAATCGAGATTATTGAGGTTCAAAAAGCCTTCTTCGAAATAGAAAAGTTCTGGAATCAATTCTTTAACATCATGATTTAAAGCCAAAAACCATGCTTCTTCCATAGAATCGAATAATCGATCTGATAAATCGAATTTCCCACCTTGTAATTCGAAGCCTTGAATCGAAAAAGGCAAGATTCTAATAAGATAATAAAGAACTAGAGTTTGTGAGGAATAATGACTTCCATGATGAAAAGCTGGAAAAAGACCTTCTTGGGAAGTATAGGCGAATCTTTCCTTTATACTGAGGACTTTTTCCTTAGTTAAGGCACCTATTGGCTTTGATAAATCTCTATAAATAGCTTCTTTATCTAAAAACAAGGTTTTCGAATTATAATCTGATAAAACCCAAGGAAAAACAGGATATTGACTCAAATCTGAAGAAGTCCTGCCTGAAATTAAATTGAGAAATTGCAGATATTCGAAAGAAGACAATTTCCCATATTCCCATAAAGGACTTATTAAAGCTAAAAGGCCTTCTTGAGTATAGAAATCAAAGGAAACATCAGAATGGGGTTTTCTAAGGAAAAAAGCGTTATTTCCTGATATCAATATCTTCAAAGCCATTGGAAAACCCATGATTTTCTGCAAAATCGCCTCTCTTTCATCAATATTTGCCACTAGAAATAAAGCTTTTTGATTATAGAAGATCTCGATAGCGTTGGGATATAAGAGATATCGTTTGGCATGGATTTCAGCTATTTCGGAATAAGAAATCCTAAGGATTTTGCTCTTTTTCTGAAGAAAAGGCCTTGAAGCGAAAAAAGACTGATTTCTAGGCAAAAACCATTTAGATTTAGCAAAGGAAATTTCTGAATGAAAATAAGGTTCTTGATCATTTATTAACAAAGGACAGGATTTTATCAGAAAAAGAGCCTTTTGGCTGATTAATAATAGACTTTCTATTAATTTGGAACCTTCTTTGAGAATCGCGATATTGAAGAAATCCGAAATTTCCTCAGAAATCGAACAAAAGTCCTGGATTTTCAATAATTTCTCACGAATTTGGCTCTTATTTAATTTATTTATAAGGACTTTTTCTTCAGTTTTCGATTTCCGCAATGAAAGATTCATAAACGAATCTGAGGTTTTCGAAAAATCTGATAAAAAGTTGCTTTTTTGAAGGATTTCGGAGTTTTTCTTAAGGAAATCAGGCAATTCCTTATTTTCAGTATCAATCAAGGCTTTTTCTTCAAATAAAGCTTCGATATCCGTTTTCTCAGAAGAAAAAGCCTGATTTTCAGGCTTTTTTATCAATAATTCCTCAGGAGTTTCTATAGAAACGACCAATCGTTTGCAATATCCATAACCTATTTTATTAGCCTGTTTAAAGGAAAAAGCCTTGGAAATCGAGGCTTTTTCATAATAATTCTTAAGATCCTCTGTTTTTTCGAATTTCCTTAGACTTTTCTTCATTTTTTCTGATAGAAATCGTGTTTTTTCTAATTGATAAGTCAAATCCCAGGCATTTTCATTGATTTCCTGCGATTTCGGGTTTTCTTCAAAGGAAATTGAAGTTCTTACTTTTTCTGAGGATTTTCGCTTATTTGGATTTTCTATTGATTTCAAAGGTTCTTGAGTTTCGACCAAAAGCAGCTGATTTTCATTAAGGAAATTCAAATAAAAGCCCCAAAGTTTCTTATAAATAATAAGCTCAATCTTCTGTTTTATGCTTTCTTCATGAGAAATCAAGAAAAGAAAAGCTTCAATAGTCAATGACTTTTCTTCGATTTTCAAGAGATTATCAAAACCTTGAGAAAATCCATCGAAATCTCCAAAAGACATCGAGAACTTCATTTCTTCCTTTGGGATCAAAAGTAATAGAAAAACGGACTTTTCAGCGATTTTCCTTGAAAATCTATTAAAAAGCACGTTTTTAAAGACATTTTAAAGAAAAAAACTGAGAACTTACTTTATTATTAATTCATAAGAAATATAAATCAAAGCATTAAGGAAATCGCTGGAAATATCAGAAAAGACCAATTCTTTATTAGAAATCAATGAATCCAATAGCTTTTCTAACCTTTCCTCAGAATTCGCCTTTATCGCATAATCAAAAGCCCTGAAAACCAGGTTTTTCCAATATTCCTGAAGAGAAAATAGAGCTTTTTCGATAATTTCCTCAGAAATAGAGAGTTTTATAGACTTTTTAACTTTGGAAGAAGACTTATTATTCAAAGAAAAAGCCTTGTTTTCTTTGATTTTCCTTATATTCATGAAAATTGCTAAGATAGCCCATTGAATATCGCGATTAGGACTTTTAAAAATGAAATTATTGAAGGTTTTAATGAGGAAACTCAGGAAAAACTAAAGGAAAAGCCTTAAAATCAATAAATTTATTAGAAAATCGACCTTTTCCTGTGAAAAATCAGCTTTTTCTGCTAAAAAAGCCACTATTTTTATCGAAAAAGACTCATATTGATCTTCAGAAAAGACAGTTTTCATTAGAAAAAACTCCTTTTCTAATGAATTTATTAAAATATCCTCATTTTTTCCTAAGAAAGTCGATATTGACCTTTGATATAAAGCTTCTATTATCAGATTATTCAATTTATCGATGAAAATTGAATCTTTTAGGTCGATTTTCACTAAGAAATCAATGATTTGAGGCAATTTCATTAGGGATTCTTCGAAAACCCCATTTTCTAATGTCAAACCTTCATTATCTATATAGATCTTCAGAAAATCCTCAAGAAATCGGCTTAAATTATAGAAATTCGGCATAAAAAACAAAGAAAACTCATGATTTCTCAGGAAATCGATGATTTTAAGCGATTTCGAGTTGAACTCCTCTTTTTCCTTTTCCAAAATCAACTCAAAAATCGAAATCCTGAGTTTTTCGCATGAAAAGTCCTTGTTTTCAGGGCTTTTTTCGCTTTTTGGCTTGAAAATCTGATATAAAGTATCCAAATCGCTTTGATTTCTAAGGAAATCGGGGTTTTCGGTTCGAAAGCTTATTAAATGATCTTTTTCCTGGAAAAAGCTGAGGATTTTCTTGATATTTTCAAGACTTTCTATTAAACTTCTGAATAAAAGTCCAAATCTTGCTTTTTCGTTATTTTCTATAGAAAATCGATTGTTTTTCTCGTTTTTCAATAGAAAATTGAGGCCAATTCTATAGAAAGCTTCATTTCCTGCGAAATCGCTAAGGTCTTTTCTTAACATTTCATAATAAAAAGGTGTTTTTTCTTCATTTTCCTGAAAAAGACTCATGAGAAAACAAGAAATCAAGGTTTCTAAGACTTTTTCTCTATGTTTAGGGCTTTTTTCCTGTAAAAATCTGAAAAATCCTATGAAAAAGTCGCTATTTAATAAGAATCGCGATTTCTGCGTGGATTTCAAGATTTTCAAAAAGACTTCAAATATCTGTTCTTCGAAAAACAAGGCTTTTTCCATGAAATTCCTATAGAAACTATGAATTTCTCAATAAAATTAAGGCTAAAATTACTTATTGAGACTAGAAAAGCTCGGGTTTTCTAATAAAACAGGTTTCAACATATCTTTGATAATGGATATTGAAGTCTTTAGAAGAAAAGTCTCAGAAATCATGAATTCATATAATAATTCGAAGCCTGAATTGAAGCTTTCTGGAGATTTTGGACTTAAAAACAAGGATTCTAATAGAAAAAGAAGGCTTTTCTGCGATTTCAGGTAAAAACCATTGATACTATTAAAAAATTAAAGAAAAAAGGTGCTTTTTCAAAGAAAATTACCTTTGGAAACAATGCTTTTTCTTTAATAACCTCAATAAAAGCTGATAAATATCAAGGTTTCTATATATTCCACTATAAGATATCTCATTATTGAGGAAAAAAGCCTTGAGAATCCTTGGGTTTTCTATTAATTCGCATTCTGAATCGATAGTTCTTATTGCTAGATTCTCGAAAGTCTCGATTTCGCATAAACTCAAATCGATAGCCTTTTCTATAAGAATTTCTTTAAAAACCTCAAGGTTTTCTTCGAATTTCTCAAGCAAAATCTCGCTTTTTCCTATGATTTTTAATAAGAATTCAATGAGTTTTCTAAAAAACATGGGTTCTTGGGTTTTTTTTAATAAAAGCAAGAATTTAGAGAGAAAATCACTTTCTTCTAATATTTCGATTATCGATTTTCTATTGAAAGAAAGCTTCAAATAGGCGAAATCCTCATTTTCATCAAAACCGAGGAAAAAAGCCTTTTTCTCATGATTTTTCAAAGCTAAAAATTCGCCTTTTTTCGATTGTTTTTTCAGAAGTTTTTTCAAATTGAGAAAAACCTTAAAAACTGAGAATTTCTCAATATTTTCTATTAAATTCATCGTTTTTTCCTTTAAAGCTTCATTTTCTATATAAATTTCGCTTTGAAGGGAGCTGAAATCGATATGAAGAAGAGTTTTCATAGTAAAATCAGGCATAAAACATCTTAAAATCGCGGATTTCTCTGTTTCTTCAGGCTTTTTCACATTAAGATCCAATATATCCAATAAAGGTCTATTAATAAGGCTTAAATTCAATTTCGGCCTATTATTTTTCATAGAAAATCGACCTTTTCGGGAATTTAATAGATAAAATATAGCGATTTCCTTATGATTTAAACAAGAATTCAATAAAAGCAACGATTCTAAGCGAAAAACACGGTTTTCAGTTGATTTTGGCTCAGAAGTCCCAGAATCGCCTATTAATAAATCCAATTGTCCTTTTTCTGAGGCGTTTATTAGAAAATCTAGAGTTTCCATAAGAAGTCCATTGAAATATAACGAAATCGAAAGGCTTTGATTAGTTATTTCATTAGAAACTATAGAAAAAAAGACCCATTTCTCTAGAGGAAAGGATATTTGAGACTTTTTCTTTATACCTCGATATTCTATCAAGAGAAAAGCATCTTTTTCTATAGAAATCGCGAATTCCGGCCTGAAATAAGAGAAATTCAATAAAGTTATCAAGGAAATCGAGTTTTGGCCTGAATTTTCTAAGAAAAGCCAAAACATCAATGAAAAATCGAGACTTTTCAAGCCAGTTTCTGGGAAAAATAGGACTTTTTCAATAAAGAACCCAATTCCTATTATCGAAGGTAGGTCTTTATAGACTATTTCAAGGAAATTATTGAGAAAAAACGATTTTTCTTGAATATCCTCAATAATTTCTAATGTTTTCATTAGAAAATCGATTGTTTCGAAGCCAGAAAGACTATTTCCTGAGATTTTACTATGATTTGCCTTAAGAATCTTGAAGAAAAAAGCCAGATTTTCTTTATTTTCATTAAAATCTACAGAAAAAATAGGCAATAGCTCAGGAAAAAGACTAGTTCCTAGAATTCCCAACTTTTCACCTTGAAAAGTCTCGAAAAATTCATTAAAAAACGCGAATTTAGCTTCTTTTCTAAAACTTTTGAAGATTTTCCTAAGGAAAATCGAGAGGTTCTCATGAATTATTAAGAAATTCCTAAAAAAGCCTGATTTTGTCTTATTTTTCACGATTTCCTTAAGCTTTTCATTAAGAAAAAGTCCTTCAAAATTGGGTTTTCCAAAGAAAAGTTCTGATTTCTCTGAATTTTCCTTATATTCCATTCCCAAAGATAAAACACTCATAATAAAGTCTTTATTTTCAATGAAATCAGGAGATCTTAGCTTGGAATAGACTTTTTTATTGAGAAACTGCGATTTCTTGATGAAATATTGAAGATATTCGTTATTATTGATTAAAATCGTTAATAAAAGCAGAAATTCCCTTAAAAAGACTCCTTTTTCTGATAAAACATTGAAAATCTTTAAGAAATTATCGAAAACCTTGATTTCTTTGAGTATTTTCCTTAAATCAGGGCTTTTGATCAATTTCCTAAGGGTGAGGACTATATTCATTAAGATATCTAGTCTATTGAAGTTCTCGATTTCATGGACAATAGAGAAATTATTAGAAATCACATTAGAAAACATGATTTCCAGATATTTTCTAAGGTCTTTTTGTCTATTTTCATGAGAATTATTAAGAAAAAGCTCGTTTTTCAATATCAGAACTCTTAAATCAAGGAAAAGATCTTCGGATTCATTGATTTTCAATAAATAAAGGAAAATCCGGCTTTTCTTTAATTCATTGAAAAGCTCGAATCTCGATAAAGATCTTTTTAATATAGAAATCAGTGATTTTTGGGCTTTTTCTGAGGAATAATGACTATTAGATTGTAAGATCTTCTCTAATTCTTCAATTAATATAGAGAAATTCTCAATAGAAAGATCGAAATTCCTGGCTTTTTGGATAATTTCCATAGTTTCTAATAAAAGCTCCATTTTTTCTGAGGAAATCTCATTAATCACTAAGAAAAAAGCCTCGAAATCCTCGATTTTCAATAGGCTTTTCTCAGGACTTATCAAAAAGGCGAAATTCAATATCGAGATTATCAAGGGAAATCCTGAATTTGAGGTCTTTTTGGTCATTTTAATCATTCTTTGGACAAAACAAAGGTCTATTCTTAATAAATCCAATAAAAACCCTGAATTTTGGCAAATCGCAGAGAAAATCAAAGGGAAAATCGAGTTTTCTAAGTCTAGACTATAATTTCTTTGTTGAAAAACCCATTTTTCGAGAAAATTCAATAGAAAATCAAGGATTTCAGGGTTTTCAAAACACTCTTTCTGAGCGAAAACCAACAATTTATTAAAAGATTCATTGAAAAACCCGGAATCCTCAATATTTCCAAGCCTAATGTATAGATCTTGTAATAATAAGAGGATTTCAGGGCTTTTTTCAGCCAATATCATCAATAAATCAAGGACTTTCAGCTTATTTTTCTTGGTTTTCAAAGCCCAAAAAGCCTCAATAAATTTCATAAGGACTTCCTTTTTGGTAAAATAAGCCAAAATCAACGATTTCTGGTTTTTTTCCTTAGAAATCATGAATTCTAAGAGTTCTAATATCGAAGAAGTCCTTTTTTCCTGCATAAAAATAGCCCAGAAATCCTCGATATTTTCCCTGATGATCATATCAGAAAAAGCCCTGAATTTCTCTTCAAAAAAGACCATTTTCATAGTATTTCTCAATAATTCAAAGCAATCCTCAATATCCTTAAGATTTTCTAAAGGAAATAGTGTTTTTGAGGCTATTTCCTCGAATTCTCTAATAAAACCCAATAATTCACCTGCGAAATTATGCACTTGAATCGCAACTTCAAAGACTTCTTCATCCAGAAAAAGCTCCTTTTCCTCTATAATACCTTCTAAATAAGGAAAAAGGCCTTTTTTCGCAGAATATTCAAAGCCAAAACCTTTTTCCTCTATAAAAGTCCAGGTTTTCAGCTCGAAAAATAATGAGAGAAATGCAGATATTCGCCAATTCAGGTCCTGAAAAGAAGAACTTCGGGTCTTTTTCAGGTTCATCGCGATTTCACAGGAAATATCCTTGAAAAAACCAGAAATATTGTAGTTTTTATAGACTTGAAAACGCGATTTCTTGGCTTCTTGGATGAAAATTGCGTTTTTCTCAGGAAATGCAAGAAGATGGAAATTCGGGGTTTTTATCAACTTTTGTAAAAGGTCGAAACATTGGAAAGAATGTTGAGAATTGAGAGCAGATATCAATAGGCTTTTATCCATTATTGGGTTTTCCTGCATTTGAAATGATTTTATGAGTTTTTTTAATTTTAAGGGTTTTTCTTTTAATTTGTTTTGAAAAAAAATAGGTTTTTTATTTCTTTAAATTTGTATGGGAAAAAAAAATATAATTTTGAAGTTTTAAGAATTTATTTTTCATTATTTTACAAAAATCATTAACAAAAAAATCCCAAAAAAATTGAAATTCATATTCTC